>Ga0224504_10000051_pt1 | contig 43300 bp, 34 predicted proteins | sample SF_Oct11_sed_USG_3_FD_170160 | JGI IMG/M metagenome (GOLD analysis project Ga0224504, IMG submission 170160) | Sediment microbial communities from San Francisco Bay, California, United States - SF_Oct11_sed_USGS_24 | ecosystem: Environmental > Aquatic > Marine > Sediment | place: USA...
CAATTGCAAGCCCCACTACAATACCAACTAAAATTGGCATAATATATTCTACCATAATTTATTTCTATATAAAAAAAAACCTACATTAGTATGGTTTTCTGTAAACTCCTTATAACATGTTTAGGATTAACTAACTGATCAAGTATCCGTTCTAGACGGCTCGCTTTTACAATTAAGACTCATCCTTTATAAAGATATCTTGTTGAGTTTAACAAACAATTACTAACGTAGGCAGTGTTATTAATTAATTTTAAAGACCTTATTTATTCAGGTGTTCGTCAATAAGAGCACCTAATTTATTCATTTTTTTTGTTGCTTCATTTATTTCTTGTTCTTTATTTATAGCATTAATTTCAATTAATGATGCAAATTGTAAGGCACACATTGCCAATACATCTTGTTTATCACCAACTTCATAATTCTTTTCAAATTTACTAACCAAATCATTAATATGATTCGCTGCTTTTCTCATCCCTTCTTCTTCAATAATACTATTTACTTTTATAGGGTAGGATCTTCCAGCAATAGTTACTTTTATTTTTAAAGAATTTGCCATTTTAAAGAACTTATTCGCTATTCGCTTAATTGCACAATGCAGGCGTCAATTTCGCGAATTAAAGCATTTATTTTTAATTTTGTTTCTCTTGTGTTTTCTTTACTGCCTCCAATAGTTTTTGCAATTTTTAATGTTTGATATTTATTCTCAAGCTCACTAAACAACTGCTTTCTTTTTACATTTTGATTTTCTAAAACTGTTAATTTGCTATACAACAAATCGTTTTCTTCTTTTAAAAAACTATAATTTTCTAAGAGTATTTCGAGTTTATTTTCAACTAAATCAACAGCTTCTGTAATAGTACTCATAAATGCCTAAAGAATATTAACTATAAATACAAAGTTAGCATTAGTAAAGGAATATTACAACTGTTTTCTATCATTTTAATGAAATGTTTAATCATTGTGCACAAAAGCTTTGAGTTAGAGCGTTTTTAAATATTTTTATTTAGTATTTTAGCTCAAAATATTTTTTGTGAAAAAACTTACATTATTTATACTATTTTTTAACATTTTTTTTGCGTTCCCTCAGGGAAATACTGCTGTAACAAGCCCATACCCTACAGATTATTTTATAAATCCTTTAGAAATTCCGCTAATATTGTCAGGTACTTTTGGAGAATTACGTCCTAACCATTTTCATGCAGGTATTGATTTTAAAACCCAGCAAAAAGAAGGTTTTAATGTATTGGCTGCTGCAAAAGGATATGTTTCTCGAATTAAAATTTCACACTGGGGTTATGGCAAAGCTATTTATATAACCCACCCAAATGGCTATACAACCGTTTATGCACATCTTCAAAAATTTAACAACCAAATTGAAACCTATCTAAAAAAACAACAATATAAAAAAGAAAAATTTGAGATAGAACTCTTTCCTAAAGCAAATGAATTACCAATTTCAAAAGCTGAAATAATAGCTCTTAGTGGAAGCACAGGCGGTTATGCCGGACCTCACTTACATTTTGAAATTAGAAACAGCAAACAGGAAATTTTAAACCCTATGCTTTTTGGAATTAAAATTGAAGATTCAAAAAAACCAAGAATCAACAAATTACTGGGGTATTCATTAAGTGAAAATTCTCACATAAATGGCATTCAACCACCAAGTGAAATTAGTTATAAAAAATTAGAAAATGGCGATTTTGTTGCCGATAAAATAAATGCTTTTGGCAATATTGGCTTTGGTATTAATGTTTATGATCAGCTAGACAATGCAACAAATAAGAACGGAATTTATAGTTTAGAATTATTTGTAAACGGTGTTCTTAAACATAAATTTATAGCAGATATATCTTCTTTCTCTGAAGGAAAATACATCAACTTATTAATTGATTATGAACGTTATGCAACCTTAAAACAAACCATCCATAAAACATACACAGAACCTTTAAACAAACTAAACATGTACCCTGTATCGGTAAACAATGGCTATATAACCATTGAGAATGGTTTAGATTATACAATTGACATTGTTGCAAAAGATTTTAAAGGCAACTCACAAAAAATTACCATACCAGTTGTAGGAAAAAAAGATAGTCATATTGTAACCGCTCCAATATATTTAACACCTTATAAAATAACACATTCTGAATTTCAAAAATTCACAAAGGAAGGTGTTACCGTAGCTTTTCCAAAATATACATTTTATAAAGATTTTTATTTAGATTTTCAGGTTAACGGAGGGGTCGTAAAAGTACACACCCCAACCATAGCACTGCATAAAAATTACACACTTACTTTTGATGTGAGTAAATACTCTGAAGCTGAAAAAGAAAAACTATACATTGCCTCAATAAGCAAAAAAGGAAGTTCATCCTATAAAACAACGGTAAAAAAAGAGACAACATTTTATACCTCTACAAAAACATTGGGTAATTTCACTTTAAAAACCGACGAAGTTTCTCCAAAAGTGAGTTTGCACAATTTTTCAAACAACCAGTGGTTAACTTATGCCAAGACACTTCAAGTAAAAATTTCGGACAAAGATTCGGGTATAAAATCATATCGAGGTGAAATTGATGGTGAATGGATTTTAATGGAGTACAACGTAAAAACAGGATTGTTAACGTATAACCTTAACGATAAAAAATTTACCAAAGCCAAACATGAAATTAAAGTTATTGTAATAGATAATGTTGGAAACACAACAACCTTAAACGCTACATTTTTTAGGAAAAAATAACCCCCATTTTGAAAAACATAATATTAACTATCTTTCTAATATTCACCACATTTATTTGCGCTCAAAACGCGACAATTAAAGGGGTTGTAAAAAATGAATTTAAAAAGCCAATTGCAGCTGTTGCAATAACGTGTGAACAATACGGAACGGTTACTAATAATAAAGGTGAATATATTTTAACCGTACCAGCTAACGTAGAAATTACAATTTTATTTACGCATGTAGCTTACAAAACATACCAAAAGAAAATTACCATTCCAAAAAATAAGGCACTCAATTTTTCACCAGTATTATCGGTTAAAGTTGAAGAAATTGAGGAGGTTATTGTGAAAAACGAAAAAAAAGATGCCCAAGGAATCTTAAAAATAAGTGCTGCCAAAGCAATTAAAATACCAGGTGCAAAAGGTGGTGTAGAAACCGTTTTATTAACCTTGGCGGGTGTAAACAACAATAACGAACTAAGCACCCAATACAATGTTAGAGGTGGAAATTTTGATGAAAATCTTGTTTATGTAAATGGCATTGAGGTATATCGCCCTTTTTTAATTAACACGGGCCAACAAGAAGGCTTAAGTTTTGTAAACGAAAAATTGGTTCAAAACATCAACTTTTCAGCTGGTGGTTTTCAAGCAAAATACGGAGATAAATTGTCTTCTGTTTTAGATATTACGTATAGAACCCCAACTGAATTTGCGGCAAGTATAAATGCCAGTCTTCTTGGTGCAAGTGCAACTTTGGAAGGAACGCTTTTAGATAATAAATTAAGTGCACTATTAGGTGTTAGGTATCATAATAACAGTTTATTTATAAATAGTAAAGATATTAAGACCAATGCAAAACCAAATTTTACCGATGTTCAATTATTTCTTTCTTATTTGATAAATTCAAAATTAAAAATTGATTTTTTAGGTGCTTACTCTTTAAACAATTACCTCTACACGCCCATATCTAGAAGAACAAAATTTGGAAATTTAAGTGAACCTTTAGAATTAATTGTTTATTACAACGGACAAGAAAAAGATGCATATGAAACCCTATTTGGGGCTTTGAATGGAACTTATACCGTAAATGAAAACTTAAATATTGGTTTAACAACTTCTGTTTACCATACCGTTGAACAGGAACATTACGATATTTTAGCCAATTACAATTTAGGGCAAGTAAATTCTGATTTTAGCTCTAATGATTTTGGTAAGGTTGAATCTTCAGAAGGTATAGGTACCCAATTAGATCACGCTCGAAATGACTTAGACGCCTTAATAAGCGCCGTTGAGTTTAAAGGAACTTATAAAAAAAATGGCCATCAAATAGATTTTGGTGTTAAATATAAAAATGAAGACATTCGTGATCAAATAAAAGAATGGGAAATGATTGACTCAATAGGCTTTAATGTTCGGCCACCTCACCATATTCCTAACAATCAGCCATACGAACCTTATACCGATTCAATTACACCCTATATACACGTAAATGCACAAAACAATGTTGCTATTAATAGAATGGTTTTATTTGCACAATACAGTAAAACCAGCTTTATTAACGCCCATAAAATTTGGTATAATATAGGGGCTCGATCTCACAATTGGAATGTTAGCGGAGCAGAAATTGAAACATCTCAACAAAACACCTTTAGCTTAAGAGGCCAATTTGCCATTAAACCAGATTGGAACAAAGACATGCTTTTTAGAATTTCTGGGGGTATGTATAATCAACCCCCATTTTATAAAGAACTTAGAAATTATGATGGCGTTGTAATACCAACAGTTGAGGCGCAAAAATCTTTACAATTTGTTATTGGTAACGACTATAGTTTTGTTCTTTGGAATAGACCTTTTAAGCTGGTTTCTGAAGCTTATTATAAAAATTTAACCGACATTAATATTTATACTGTTGACAATGTAAAAATTAACTACATAGCCAATAACAATGCTGTGGGCTATGCTACCGGCTTAGATTTTCGTTTAAACGGTGAATTTGTTCCTGGAACAGAAAGCTGGATAAGTATTGGCTTTTTAAAAACGGAAGAAAATTACAAAAACATGGGTTACATTGCCCGTCCAACCGACCAACGTTTTAAATTTGGAATGCTATTTCAAGATTATATTCCCAATATACCTAATATTAAAATGTATTTAAACTTAGTTTATAATACAGGGGTTCCTGGAGGCTCCCCCGCTTATACAAACCCTTACAATTATCAAAATAGATTAAACGACTATAAAAGAGCCGATATTGGGATTACTTATGTTTTTACCGATGCACAAAATAATTCAAATAAAAATGGGCTAAGAAGCTTTAAAGAATTTGCTATTGGATTTGAAATATTCAATTTATTCGATGTTCAAAACTCCATTACCAATACTTGGGTAAGAGATGTTTATTCAAAAGAGTATTATTCCATTCCAAATTATATGACACCTCGCGTATTTAATGTAAAATTAGATATGAAGTTTTAGTCAAGGCAAAAACTATAACCCAAACTAAAATTTTTGGCTTTTTTAGTTTTTAGTTAGAAATTACCCTAAAATTTGAGCAGTATGTGCTTTTGTTTTCACTTTTGCAATTACTTCCTCTATTATGCCATTTTCATCAATAACAAATGTAGCTCTATGAATTCCTTCAAATTCGCGTCCCATAAATTTTTTAGTCCCCCACAAACCATAGGCATTAATTACCGTTTTATCTTCATCGGCTAATAAAGGGAAAGGCAATTCGTTTTTATTAATAAAATTTTGTTGCCGTTTTGCCGAATCGGCACTTACCCCCAAAACATCATAACCCTGTGCTAAAAAGGTTTGATAATTATCTCTTAAATTGCAAGCCTCCATAGTACAACCAGGTGTACTAGCTTTAGGGTAAAAAAATAGCACTAGCTTCTTCCCTTTATAATCTGTTAATTTAATTGTATCTCCCATTTGATCCAATGCTTCAAAATATGGTGCTTTATCTCCTGCCTTTAATGTAGTCATAATTTGTATTTTTGCTTTTGTAAATATACATAAAATGACAAAAAAAGAAAAAGTACAGTTTGTAATTGACACGCTTGAACAATTATATCCGGAAACACCCATACCATTAAATCATAAAGACCCTTATACGCTATTAATAGCCGTTTTATTATCGGCACAAAGTACAGATGCCAGGGTAAATACCATTACCCCTATTTTATTTGAAAAAGCAGAAACCCCATACGATATGGTAAAATTATCTGTTGAAGAAATTAGAGAAATTATAAAACCTGTGGGTTTATCTCCTATGAAATCGAAAGGTATTTTTGGGCTTTCACAAATACTAATTGAAAAGCACCGTGGAAAAGTGCCACAAAGTTTTGAATATTTAGAGGAATTACCTGCCGTTGGACATAAAACGGCAAGCGTTGTAATGAGCCAAGCATTTGGAATACCCGCTTTTCCGGTAGATACTCATATTCACCGTTTAATGTACCGATGGAATTTAACAAATGGAAAAAATGTAGCTCAAACCGAAAGGGATGCAAAACGATTGTTTCCAAAACATCTATGGAATAAACTACATTTGCAAATTATTTATTACGGTCGTGAATATTCTCCCGCCCGAGGTTGGAATATTGAAAAAGATATTATTACAAAAACCGTTGGAAGAAAATCTGTTTTAAAATAACATCAATTTTTCATTTCATCTTCTTCTAGTTATTGTATACAATTATTGCATCATTCTTTTTTTGAGTCCCCAACCTAAAAAAAGAATACTAAGACCACCTATTATAGCAATAAATCCTATAACATAAATAATGGTTAAGGCTGAAAAATAAGGGGAAGATATCAATGCAATTCCAAATATTATGGAAATAACACCACCAAAAATCATAGTAGATCTAACAACGGTGTGTTTTGGTAATTTAAATCCTGAAATCAATCCACTAGTTCCATAAATCAAGGCCGAAAATCCTATAAGCCACATAAAAAAAGTAGTTGTAAAAACAGCATTTAAATATGGTTTTGATAAAATAAAAATTCCTGCCACAATTCCTAAAACACCCGAAAATATCCCCCAAGAACTACTTGTTTCTCTTCCTTTAACTGCTCTAACAACTGTTGATACTCCATCAACAAACCAATAAATTCCAATAACAATTATTAATGTCGTTAAAGTGGCCTCAGGAAAAAACACCAATACCATTCCTGTCAACAATAAAACAAAACCCTTAAAAAATATTAGTTTCATTAAAATACTACTAGACGCTTTTTGATTTTCCATTATACTTTATTTTAAATTTTAGAAAATAATTTATTTAATATTTATAACTTTTTCATCCAAAAACAAAACATAAGCTTTATGCCTACTTCTTTGGAGTTGTTTTTGAATCAGATTTTGGTTTCGCTTTTGATGCTGGCTTTGAAGCCACTCTTGGAGCTGGTTTTACAGCCGTATTTGTTAAAGCTTTTAAAATAATTTCTTTATCAACACTTCTAATATGTAAATCTCTTTGTGGAAAAGCAATTTCAATGTTGTTCTCTCTAAACACTTTATCAATTTCCTGACGTAAATTACTCTCCACTTGTATAGAATCTAAAGCATCCTTAGCCCAAACACGTAATTCAAAATTTAAGGTACTATTTGCAAAATCACGAAAAAGCACATCGGGCTTATGGCTTTTAACCAAATCAGTATTCGAACTCCCTATTTCTTTCAACCTTTCAATTACTAAAGAAATATCTGAACCATAAGCAACACCAACCAATATTTTAATCCTCCTTCTACGGTTTCTCAATGTCCAATTTGTTACTTTATTATATACCAAGTCTGCATTTGGAATTATAACATCTGACTGATCAAAAGTTTGTACCGTTGTAGACCTCAATCCTATTTTTTTCACTTCAGACCATTCTTCATCTAACTCAATTGTATCACCTTCTCTAATAGGTTGTTCAAACAGTAAAATTAAACCACTCACAAAATTATTTACAAGCCCTTGTAAACCAAATCCAATACCAACACTCAGGGCACTTAACACTATGGTTAAACTTGTAAGATTAAAACCAAGGGTAGCAATTGCTATTATAAAACCCACAAACAATAAAAAATAACGAAGCAATTGAGCCATAGACAACCGAGTACCTTTGTCTAAATCTTTGTCAAATTTATCATTCATTAATATCAGCTCAAGTATTGTAGATAGAATATTTGATAAATACAAAATACTAATTGAAGAAATAATAACGCCCAGTGAAATTTTAACATCCCATACATTAAAGCCTATTGCAATTAATTTATCAAAAGCATCAGAAATGTTCTTATAAACACCCCAAATAACCAATATTCTGGGAATTACAAACATTATTGTTAAAAGGCTTATAACCGTTGTTATTCTGATTACAGTTTTATGAATTATTTCACTAGAACTGCTTTTGTTTCCTTTTGTAATAGTTTTTAAACCTGCTGCAATACCAACCTGTATTATCTTTAAAAATACATAAACAAAAGCAATAAGCATAATTGACTTTAAAAATGCTTCATACATATATAAAGCCAACACCTCTTTACCAATAAATTCTGAAATTATTACAACTACCAAATAAACAGAAACTGAGTTGAAAAACCATAAGTGTTTTTTAGACTTTATGGTTTGTTTATTTTTCTTATTCCAACTGTATAACATATAAATACCTATTAACGATACCCCTAATATATATACTCTAAACAATGCAATTGGGAAATTAAATACATCAAAAATACCTGTCACAATTATTATGATTACTAAGGCACGTAAAAATTGATTTTTCCACGAGGTCACTTTCTTAGTTTCTATAAGCCTCCCAAAAGCCAATCCTCCAATAATAAAAGAAAATAAATTCCAAATAGGCGGTGCATTCACTTCTATATGGTATATTATAACAAAAACCACCCCAAAAAACAAACCTGCCGAGAAAGCTCTATCACTTAAGTAACTATATTTTTCACTGTTTTTTAATACATTTTTGTTTATTTGAATAAGGTAAATAACCAATATTGTTATAAAGATTTGAAACAGGTGAACCCACCAATGGTTTTGAAAAAAACTTGCACTTGGCAAAATTACAGTTGAAATACCTCTCTTAATTTTAGTCCATGAACCGTCAAACTGGTGATAAAACTTTGAAGAATACATAGGAATTGAAGCCTTTTCAAAAGAGCTCACAATTTTTTTTTGACGAAATACTAAAATTTGTGAACTTAAATCATTAATAATAGACTGATTGTTATACCCCATTTGCTGAACTTTCATTAACGAATTCAGTTTTACAACAATAATATCTAATGCTTTTTCAATTGTTTTATTTGCTCCAATCAATGTGTTTTTAGCCTCATCAGGTAATTCCTCTATTAACAAATGTTTTTGGTAAGAAGTCCATTTTTTTTTATCTTTCAACCATTCGTCCCTAGCTGATTCAAGTTTATCAATTGATTCTGTTAAAGAATTATCACTTGCTACAAATGATTGATCGGCCTGTGTTATTTCGACTTTTAATTTATCATACTCACTAACGTTAACATTCTTTTCTTTTTTTAATTCATTAAATTTATTTGTTATTTTTTTTAAAGTTTCAGAAATTTTTAAATACTCTTCCTTAATGTCACTCGCATCAATTAATTTTTTAATGTTACCTTCGAGTGTAAATAGTTTATCGCTTAATGATGATGCCTGAGGAATTACATCAGAAAGAGCAGGAAAATCATCTTTATACTCTTCAACAACTTCCTTTGAATCTTTTGACTTATCAGGATCTTGCTGTGCACTTATATTAATTGAAAATGTAATAATAAATAAGGTCAAAGCAAACTTCAGAAAATTTAGGGAAATAATATTAATTGACTTTTTCATATTGAAATCTACGATATTATTGATTATTATCTTACGAATATACATTACAAAACTCAATATGTCAACCAATACAGAATCTTAATTAATTATATTTAAGTCCAAAATTTTTATAATTTATAACCATTATAAAAATTTGATTATAATATAACAATATCTAAATTATTAAAATTACGCTGAATTAAGTAGTTCAAACGTTAGATTACCTCTCATTATTATTTAAAATAAGTACAAACTCATTTTAAATATTATTGTACAATACTACTGATAATCTTGTATTTATTGGGAATTAAATACCACAGCAATTGGGATATCTTTTTAAATAACCAATGGAAAATCAACAATTAAAAAAAGGCAGCTTACTATACATTTTATCATAACAACCCATAGTTACATGATTTAAAAAACTAATTTCAGCACCATCTTGGACATTACTGCTGATATAATATCTACAACAAATTGCTAAATAGTTATTACCAACTCATCGTAGGCTAAGAATACGTTTTGTGGTAATATTTTTTCAATTTCCGCATGAAAACCTAAATGATGACTAATATGTGTTAAAAATGTTTTTTTGGGGCATAGTTCTTTAATCAGCACAAGTGCTTCTTCTAAATTTAAATGAGAATGATGTGGTTTAAATCTAATAGCATTAATAATAAGAACATCTAAATTTTTAAGTTTTTCCTTTTCAGCAGCTGTTATTGATTTTACATCTGTTAAATAAGCGACATTCCTAAATTTATATCCTAAAATTGCCAATTTACCGTGTTGTACTTCTACAGGTGTTACTTCCATATTTTCAACATAAAACGGCTTATTTTTCACAATATTTTGGCGCACACTAGGTGCTCCTGGATACTTATTTTCATCGATAAAAATATAATCAAACCGAATTGCTAAATTATCTAAAACTCTTTTTTGAGCATAAATTGGAACAGCTCCTAATTGAAAACTAAAAGGTCTAATATCATCTAAACCAGATGTATGATCGGCATGCTCATGAGTAAGTAAAATACCATTAATTTCATTTATATTTGCACGTAACATCTGATATCTAAAATCAGGACCGCAATCTACAACAAAGGCCTTATCTTCCCATTCTACCAAAATCGAAACGCGTAGTCGTTTATCGCGTTTATCTTTTGATAAACACACAGGATGAATACTTCCAATAACCGGTATTCCCTGAGACGTTCCTGTTCCTAAAAAAGTAATTTTCAAATTAGTTATTATTTTTGTTAAAAATACAAGGAATCTTTCTTATAAATATTTCACACATTCAAAGCCTTTTAATTATTTTAAATATTTTAACTACAACTACCGCTATTAGTGTATTTATTTGTGATAATTATTACATAATCCACACATAAACAAGAAAACACAACGGAATATCATAATTAGTGATTTTTATCAAGTTTTAGAATCATATAATTAACTACATTTACATTGTTAAAAAATAATTGATTTTAATTTTAATGAAAGTATTAAATTCAACCCTAATTTACTTCTTTGTAATAAATATTATTGTATCTATTTTAGTTTATAAAATTAGTGCTTTTAACGGTTTTATTTTATTATTTTTCATGTTAAATTTTACATTGTCAATTACATTGAATTTCTACTATTTAATTTCCATAACTAACAAACTGTTCAAATATGAAAATAGGCATTTTAAAAGAAACCCAAAAGGGTGAAAAACGCGTATCAATTTCACCAAATATTGCCAAACAATTTATCGCTAAAGGATTTGATATTTTAATTGAAGAAGGCGCAGGTTCTTCCTCATCATTCAAAGATTCAGAATATAAAGAAATTGGTGTAACAGTTGAAAAAAGGGCTGTTATTTTTAAAGATTCTGACATACTTGTAAAAATTAACCCTTTCAACGACGAAGATTTAAAATTGGTTAATAAAGGACAAATATTAATAAGTCAATTATTTCATAAGTCAAACGCTAAACTTATAAAATCAATTGCCGAAAAAGGTGCTACTGCATTTTCAATGGATGCAATGCCTCGTATTTCAAGAGCTCAGGACATGGATGTTTTAAGCTCTCAAAGTAATTTAGCAGGATATAAAGCCGTTATATTAGGAGCCTATGAAATGACCAAAATATTTCCTCTAATGATGACCGCCGCTGGAACAATTACCCCTTCAAGAGTTTTAATTTATGGTGTAGGTGTTGCCGGTTTACAAGCTATTGCTACAGCAAAACGATTAGGGGCTGTTGTTGAAGCTACTGATATTAGAATGGAAACAAAAGAACAAGCTGAATCGCTTGGTGCTAAATTTATCTCAGTTGACAATACTGGTGAAAAATCAGAAGGTGGCTATGCTAAAACAGCTTCTGAAGACTATGTTCGCAGACAAAAAGAAGCTGTTAACAAATCATTATTTAAGGCTGATTTGGTAATTACAACTGCTATGGTACCAGGCAGAAAATCACCTATTTTAATTACAGAAGAACAAGTTAACCATATGAAAAATGGTTCCGTAATTATAGATTTAGCTGCTGCACAAGGAGGTAATTGTGAAATAAGTAAAATGAATAAAACGTTAATACATAACGGTGTGAAGGTTATTGGTACCACCATAGCCCCTGAAAGTGTATCAACCAATGCCAGTGATTTATATGCAAAAAACATGTTCAACTTTATTATGCATTTAACTGAAAACGACGCATTAAAGTGGGATTTAGAAGAAGAAATTACTGCTGAGACCTTAATTGTACATAACGGAAATATTAGAAAAAACGAAAAACCCGAATAAATTATGAGTGATTTTTTAGAATTTATAAACAGCAAGCTAGAATTAATATACATTCTAATTTTAGCAATTTTTATAGGAGTAGAATTAATTAAAAACGTACCCTCTGTTTTACATACACCGTTAATGTCTGGAGCAAATGCATTAAGTGGTGTCGTAATTGTTGGTGCCTTGTTAGTAATGCTAAAGGCCAATCCTGAAAATTATTTAGCTTTAGGCTTAGGTTTTGTTGCCGTAGTATTGGGAATTATAAATGTTGTTGGTGGTTTTGCCGTTACCGACCGTATGTTACAAATGTTTAAAAAGAAAAAATAATGAATATTACATTAAATATTATCTACTTAATTGCAACCGTTACATTTGTTATTGGTTTAAAATTATTGGGGCATCCAGAAACTGCAAAAAAAGGTAATTTAATATCAGCTGTTGGAATGATTCTAGCCATTATTGGAACCATATTTCTACACGATTTTGAAGTACCAACTACTAATTATATTTTAATTGGAGCCGCTCTTTTAGTTGGCGCCATATTGGGCTGGATTATTGCCATGAAAGTAGCCATGACTAAAATGCCCGAATTGGTATCGTTGTTTAATGGTTTTGGTGGTGGTAGTGCGTTGTTAATTGGATTGGTAGAATTCAGTAACAATGTTGGTGTTGAAGATACTGAAAAAGCTTCTTCTGCCATCATATCAACCATTTTAGCTGCTATTGTTATTGGTAGCATAACTTTTACAGGAAGTTTAGTAGCTTGGGCTAAATTAAATGGATCTATGAAAGACATAAGGTTACCTAAGTACAACCTAATTAACAATATTTTGTTTCTAGGTATTGCTGCATTTGCTACCTATATAGTATTAATGAATACTAACAGTTATACGTTAATATATATATTGTTATTTGTTTCTTTAATTTATGGTTATTTATTTGTTTCTCCAATTGGAGGAGCAGACATGCCGGTTGTAATTTCCTTACTAAACTCTTTAACAGGTATTGCAGCTGCTATTACAGGTATCCTATACGGAAATATGGTGATGTTGGTTGGTGGTATATTAGTTGGATCTGCCGGTTTAATTTTAACATTTGTTATGTGTAATGCAATGAATCGCTCTCTTTCCAATGTTATATTTGGTGCTTTTGGTGGAGATGCCGCTGGTGATGCTCTTTCAGGAGGAAAAACTGGTGGAACTATCAAAAAAACAACCGCAAGTGATTCTGCTATTTTATTAAATTATGCTAGTAAAGTGGTCATTGTTCCAGGATATGGATTGGCTGTTGCACAGGCGCAACACGTAATTCATGAACTTGAATTACTTTTAACTGAAAAAGGTGTTGATGTATCCTATGCCATTCACCCTGTAGCAGGAAGAATGCCAGGGCATATGAATGTTTTACTTGCTGAAAGTAATGTTGAATACGATAAGTTAATTGAAATGGACGATATCAACCCTCAATTTCCAAATACAGATGTAGTATTGGTTGTGGGTGCAAATGATGTTGTTAATCCTGCAGCTCATAACGACCCATCAAGTCCAATTTACGGAATGCCTATTTTAGATGTTGAAAATGCAAAACACATTATAGTAAACAAAAGAAGTATGAATGTTGGTTATGCCGGTATTGAAAACGAACTGTTTTTCAATCAAAAAACTTCCATGCTTTTTGGTGATGCAAAATCTGCATTAACTGAACTTGTTAGCGAATTAAAAAATATGTAAAACATATTTTAATAATATCATAAAAAGAGGGTAAATACTAATGTTTTACCCTCTTTTTTATTTCGCTATCTTTTTAAATTCACTAGTTTTGTTATTCAAAAAAAAATAAAAATGGCTCTTAAATTAAAAGGTGATTCTGAAATTAGTGATATTCTTCCTAGCAAAGCCAAAGCTTTAAAACTTAATTTAAACAAGTATATCTACGGAACCTTTGCTGAAATTGGCGCAGGCCAAGAAACTGTACGTCACTTTTTCAGAGCTGGTGGTGCCTCAGGAACTATAGCAAAAGCAATGAGTGCATATGATAAAGAATTTTCAGATGCCGTTTACGGCACTGAAGAAGAAGGTAGATATGTTACTGAAGATCGCTTAAGAAGAATGCTTTCGTATGAAATAGAGTTAATTGAAGATCGATTAATCAGAAAAACACATCCTGGAAAAATGTTTTTCTCATACGCAAATACGGTTACAACAATAGATTTTGCTAAAAAATTTAAAGGTCATGGTTGGGTAGGAATTAATTTTCAATTAGATCCTTTAGAACCTTACAATGAAATTATATTACATGTTAGATTTAAAGAAACCGATGCAAAACTGCAACAAGAAACTTTAGGAATATTAGGTGTTAATTTAATTTATGGTGCCTATTATTTAAATGACAAACCAAAAGAACTACTTAAATCGTTATACGATAATCTACATGAAATTCAGCTCGAAATTGATATGATTAATTTCTCAGGACCGCGATTCTCATATGTTGATAATAGATTAATGAGTTTATTACTGGTTAAGAACGGCATGACAGATGCTGTTATGTTTGGACCTGACGGCAATAATTTATTACCCGCACAACAATTATACAAAGCAAACATATTGGCGTTAAGGGGTAGTTTTAGACCAGTAACAAAAGTAAATATGGATATGTACAAATTGGCTGAAGCACTTTTTTTAGATGAAAATAAAGTTAGAAAGTCAAATACTAAAATTATTTTTGAAATCACATTAACAAATTTAAGTACTGAAGGTAAAATAGATGAAAGAGACTTTTTAGACCGAGCCGAATTACTCTGTTCTCTAGGACAAAATGTAATGATAACCAATTTTCAAGAATATTATAAGCTTGTTGAATATTTTTCTGAATTTACCAAAGCTAGAATTGGTTTAGCCATGGGGGTATCAAGTTTTGTGCAAATATTTGATGAAAAATATTATCGCAATATAAGTGGTGGTATATTAGAGGCTTTCGGTAAATTATTTTTTAAAGATTTAAAAATTTATTTATATCCTTTTAAAAATTCAAAAACTGGCGAAATTGTAAATAGCAAAAATTTGCGAGTACACCCACGTATGAAGGAGCTATATAAATTCTTTAAATACAACGGAAAAGTAGTTGATATTAAAAATTATGACCCAGACATTTTAAATGTTTTCTCTAAAACAATATTAGGTATGATAGCTGAAGGAAATCACGGTTGGGAAGAAATGCTTCCAACAGGAATTGCAGACACCATTAAAGAAGCGCGTTTATTTGGTTATTCGAAAAGAAAATTTATTGATAAAAAATAATTATTGCTCATTCATTAAACCTTTTCTAATTTAAAGCGTCCAACAAAAAAACTTATTTAGTGATAGACGAACAACTTTTAGTTGCACAACTTAAAAACCCCGACACTCAGGAAATTGCTTTTCGCAACTTAATGACGTTGTACAAAAAAAGGTTATACTGGCATATTCGAAAAATTGTGCTATTACATGACGATGCTGATGATGTACTTCAAAATACCTTTATAAAGGTTTTTAAAAACATTCACAATTTTAAGGAGGATAGTAAATTGTTTTCATGGATGTACAGAATTGCGACTAATGAGTCCATTACTTTTCTTACTAAAAAAGCAAAAAAACAACATGTTGATATAAGCGAATTACAGCACTCCTTAGCTGATAGTTTAGAAAATGATTCCTATTACACAGGAGATCAAATTCAGTTACTTTTACAAAAGGCCATTGCTACTTTACCTCAAAAACAGCAACTTGTTTTTAACATGAAGTATTTTGAAGAAATGAAATACACAGAAATATCAGAAATATTAGAAACATCAGTTGGTGCGTTAAAAGCTTCCTATTTTCATGCTGTAAAAAAAGTTGAAAAATATCTAAAATTAAACCTTCCCACTTAATAGAGGTCTAACAGTTGTAAATGAAAAAAAACAAATTACATAATAATGCACCCATCCTACATGAAATTTCATCAAAAGATACAGGTTTTGAAATTCCTCAAAACTATTTTAATGAAATTGAAGAACATTTCATATTAGAATTAAATATTCAAAAAACTGCTCCAAAAGCATCTGATACTGCCTTTAAACTTCCTAATAATTATTTTGACGGAATTGAAGATTTGGTCTTAGCCAAAACTAAATTTAAGTCCATTAAAAACAAACACACCTACAATCTACCCAATCATTATTTTGACAATTTAGAAGACCGTGTTTTAAGTAAAATTAAAACTCAAAAAACCATTTTTTCAATTAAGAAACTTGCAACATATGTTGCTCCATTAGCCATTGCCGCCTCACTTCTATTTATTTTTATTTTAAATAACAATCAAAAAACGGTCACTTTTGATTCTTTGGCAACTTCAGAAATTGAGCAATTTATTGACAATGGCTTTGTGGATATAGACAGTCAAAGTTTGGCCATTGCATTTTCAACAGTTGAAATATCATCAAATATTTTAAATACGTCTTTCACTGAAGATGAAGTATTAGATTATTTGTCTAATGAAGATTTAGATCCAATTATATATGAATATTAACCATTACTAAAATGATAAAAAATTTACATTTCATACTGTTTTCACTTTTAATTACTGCAAACATAAGTGCTCAGCAAAATTTGAAACGCGAAAACATCAAACTCTTAAAAACAGCTTTTATTACAGAAGCCATAGATTTAACAAGTTCAGAGGCTGAAAAATTTTGGCCTGTTTATAACTTATATTCTGATAAAATACAAAGCTTAAAGTTTTCTTTAGAAAATGGAATGCGTAGAAAAATTAATTCGTCTGGTGGTTTTGATAACATTTCTGAAGAACAGGCTCAAAAATTCATTCAAGAATATACGAAGATTGAACAGGAAATTTCAGCAAACAAAACCAACATGATTGTCGAATTATCTAAAATACTACCACCGAAAAAAATACTCAAATTTCAAAAGGCAGAAAAAGATTTTAACCGAAGAATGCTACAAGAATACGGAAAAAGAAGACGGTTAAAAGGACACTAATTTGTATTTATTTGATATACCATACTTATAAACATTTCATAAAATATGATGGCTTACATTGGTGTTCACCTTTAATATCAAGTTTAGTAAATATACGTAAAGAAGTTAAAGAAGGCGATAGTGTATATCCTGAAATTCAAGAAGCAATAAACGCACACTGGAATAATTAACTCACCATAACATCTTAAACCTATGCATGCCTAAGTAATACGAGTAAATAAAAAAGAGACCATCTTTTCAGATGGTCTCTTTTTTATGTTAAACCCCATGTTAAGGCCTCTACTAGCCCTTTCAATAAATCAAATAATAGTAACCCTTACTTTTTTCTTCTTAAGCCTTGTATTGTTTAATTTTGCAACAAGTTGTTTAGCAATTGAAACAGGTACCGCAACAAATGTACAATCAAGTTTTAATTCTATAATGCCTAACTGTTCTTTTGTTATATTTCCTTGTTTAAAAAATAAGCCTGCAATATCACCTTTTGAAATTTTATCTTTTCTTCCTCCAGAAATAAACAAAGTTTCCCAATATTGAGGTATCTGTTCTTTTTTAACGCTTAATTTTTCAACAGGGCTATTTTTAATAAAATCCGGCAAATTTTCTTTTTCCCATTTTATCACATATGCTGTTCCTTTCTCTGCAACTCTGGCTGTTCTACCATTTCTATGAATAAAATCATCACTGTGCACTGGTAATTCATAGTGCACAATATATTTAACTTCTGGTATATCAATTCCTCTGGCTGCTAAATCTGTGGCTACAATTACTTGATAAGTTCCATTTCTAAATTTAATTAGTGAGCGTTCTCTATCCTTCTGATCCATTCCACCACTAAAACACCCAAAACTAATGTGGTGTTTAGTTAAAAAATCACTTACCGTTTCAATACTATCTTTTAAATTACAAAATACAATACCTGGCTGATTCCTATTATAATTTATAATATCTAACAATGCCTTTAACTTATTTTTTGAAGGCGAAACAACCGTTTTAACACTTAATTTAGCATCCGTTTTTATTTCAAGATAATCAATAGTTGTTGGTTTATCTAGTTGTACAAAACTCGGAATTCTCACCCCTTTAGTTGCTGAAGTTAATATGCGTTTTTTAACATTCGGCATAAAACTAATAATTTCCTTCATCTCATTCTCAAAACCAATTTCCAAACATTTATCAAACTCATCTAACACCAATGTTTTTATGAATTTCTTCGAAAATCGCTCATTTAAAAAATGATCAGATATTCGTCCAGGTGTTCCAATAAGAATAGCCGGAATATGTTTTAATTCAATTTTATCTTTAGCCATAGAACGGCCTCCGTACACAGCATTCACTTTATAGCCCGACCCCATGCTTCTAATAACTTGTTCAATCTGAATGGCCAACTCTCTTGAAGGCACCAAAATTAAGGCTTGAATTTCCTTACTCTTAGGATCTAAATTACCAATAATAGGCAATAAAAAAGCCAAGGTTTTTCCTGTTCCTGTAGGTGACAGTAATACCGTGTTTGCAGTACTTTCAATAACTGGAATCGCCTCCAATTGCATGTTATTTAATTCTGAAATATTCAGTTTATCAAGAATTTCGTGTTGTGCTTTCTTATCATTTGCCATACCTATCTACTTGTTTTTGTTTTTTTAGCAACCTCTTCTTTTTTCATTGTATTGGTATTTTGGGCAATATAATTTGCCAAGACTTTCTCTATCAATTCTTCTTTTGTTAAATGATGAAATACCGTGTAAATTTTATTTTTAAACACCTCAGAAACAGCATGGTTTGGCTTGGTTTTAAATATTTTCTTTGCCCACAACAAGGCATTATTTTCCTCAATACTTTGTGCATCTGCTTTATTTAATTCGCTATAAGAAATTCCCAACTCAGCTTTAAAATCTGCTAATTTTTCAACTTCTTCTTGCTGTAGTACTGTTAATGATAGTCCTTTTGACCCTGCCCTTGCTGTTCTTCCACTTCTATGAACATATGTTTCAGCAACATCTGGCAAGTGATAATTTACAACATATGATATTTCTTTAACATCAATTCCCCTAGCTGCTAAATCTGTAGCGACCATTATATTTATGTGGCCTGCTCTAAATTGTTCCATAATACGATCACGAATTGGCTGTGACAAACTTCCATGAATAGCTCCTGAAGAAAATTTATTGATGGCTAAGTTTTTTGCTAACTTATTAACTGCAGCTTTTGTTTTACAAAAAACAATACCTCTTTCACCTTCTTTTGAATTTAAAAAATGCATTAAAATATCTAATTTTTCAATCGGCTCAACTACTACATATTGATGGTCTATACCTTGATGCCCAACAGTTTCCATATCTGAACTCACCTGAATTACATGATTAGACATATAATTCTGAATCAATTGCTTTATAGTACCTGGCATAGTTGCTGTAAACAAAAACGTTCTTCTATTTTTTGGTAGTGCTTTTATAATTTCATCCAAACCTGCCTTTAGAGAAGTTACCATTTCATCGGCCTCATCTAAAACTAAATATTTTGCATTTTTAATATTAATAGCATTTCGTTTAATTAAATCAATCAATCTACCAGGTGTTGCTACAACTATGTGGGTATCACTTTTTAGACGTTCAATTTGAGGTTTTATAGGTATTCCTCCACAAATAGATGCGATTGAGATATTTGGTAAATATGTGGCAAAAGATACTAAATTATTATAAATCTGTTGTCCCAATTCTCTTGTAGGCGCAACAATTACTGCTTGTATTGTTGAATCTTCAATATTTATTAATTGCAGTATAGGTAGCCCAAAAGCAGCCGTTTTACCAGTTCCGGTTTTTGCTAATCCTACAAAATCATCTTCTTTATTTAATAAAACAGGAATTGATTTTTCTTGAATTTCAGTTGGAGCAGTGATTTGTAATTCACTTAAACATTTTTGAAGTGGAGCTATAATTCCTAAGGTGGAAAATTCTTTTGACATAAAATTAATTTCGGCAAAGATAGGTACTCTTTTGTTTAAAAAAGCATAGAATCATGTATTACAGCTTGTTATTATATGCATATCTATAAAAAAAAACCAAAATATGGTAAGCTTATGTATTTATTAAAAAAATAATGTGTTTATTCTATTACTTCATCTTCCTTTCACATATTTTTTACATTCTTATATGTTACTTACAATATTTAAAATTTTCAATCATTCCCATCTATTACAATTGCTTTCTATTTAAAAAACAATAAGACATTCTAATTTCACCTAAAGTGGTGTATCTTTGCACAATTATAACACAATATGAATTATACACTGCTATCTTCACCTTTACAAGGTTTTACAGATTATAAATTTCGCAATGCATTTAATAAGTATTTTGGAGGCATTGATACTTTCTATGCTCCTTATATTAGATTAAATGGAAAGTTAGCAATTAAGAAAGCTTATGAACGAGACTTACTTGCTGAAAACAATCAAGGATTAGAAGTTATCCCTCAAATAATTACAAATAACGCCAACGAGTTTTTATTTGTTGCCGATTTTGTAAAACAATTGGGTTATAAAGAGTTAAACTGGAATTTAGGTTGTCCCTATCCAATGGTTACAAAGCGAGGAATGGGTTCTGGACTTATTTGTGAATTTGAAAAGATTGAAAATATTCTTACCGAAGTTTATGAAAAATCGGATATTACGGTATCTATGAAAATGCGAATGGGCTATGAAAATAACACAGAAATATTAAATGTTTTACCTATTTTAGAGAAATTTCCATTAAAAAATATAGCCATTCATGCACGCATAGGCAAACAATTGTATAAAGGTGGTGTAGACTTAGATGCTTTTGAGCGCTGCTTAGAAAATACCAGCCATAAATTGTACTATAACGGAGATATTACATCGGTAGCAACATTTAATGAAATGCAGTTACGTTTCCCCACAATTGACCATTGGATGATTGGTAGAGGCTTAATTGCCGACCCTTTTTTACCAGGTATGATTAAAAACAACACACAAACTTACCCTTCAAATAAAATTGAAATTTTTAGAGCATTTCACACCACTATTTTTGATGAGTATGAAAAATCACTATCAGGCCCCTCTCATATTTTATTAAAAATGACAAGTTATTGGGAATATTTTTCTGGGTTATTTTCAAATCCACACAAAGTTTATAAAAAAATAAAAAAATCTAAAAGTTTAAAAGCCTATCATATGGCAGTGAATGAAATATTAAGTAATGAATCAACATTTTAATATCATAAAATACAACAAACAACTTAACATAAAATTCCTGTTTTCGGCAATCGGCCTGGGCAATGACATCCGCTAATTTATATCCTTTTTCATTCAATTTTTCTAGCTGAATTACATAAAAAATAACTTCCTTAAAATGCTAATTTCTGTTTATTGTAAATTTTTTTTATATAATACTTAGTTATTAGCCGGTCAAAAAAAAATAAAATGACAAGAAATAGTTTGAGGTGGTATGAATGACAAGTTTGCTATGTTTTCAAGTTACAGAATGACCGAACTTTATTACAAAGAGTTGGATTAAAATATATAAAGAACGTCAAAAAAATAGCCCTTATAAGAAATTCATAAGGGCTTTTATATTATAAGGTTTCTTTTAACCATTTAAAAAATTCGCGTTGCCAAACTATGCTATTTTGCGGATTTATCACCCAGTGATTCTCTTCTGGAAAATACAACAATCTACTTTTAATACCTTGTAATTGAGCGGCCTGAAAAGCTTCTAAACCTTGGCCAATTGGCACCCTGTAATCTTTACCTCCTTGAATAACCAAAATTGGTGTGTTCCATTGTGAAACCTTATCTGCAGGGTTAAACTCTTCAAACGATTTTTGTGCTGCTTTATTTGAAAAATCCCAATATGGGCCACCCAAATCCCAATTCACAAAAAATAATTCTTCAGTAGTTCCGTACAGACTTCGTAAATTAAACATACCATCATGAGCAATAAACGATTTAAATCTATTATTATGAACACCAGCCAAATAAAATACTGAGAAGCCACCGTAACTAGCACCAACAGCACCTAATTTTTCTGTGTCCACGTAAGGTTCTTTAGAAATATCATCAATCGCCACTAGATAATCTTCTATATTTTGTCCGCCATAATCTGTGCTAATCTGCTCATTCCACTCAACACCGTGCCCCGGCATTCCTCTTCTATTTGGGGCAATTACTATATAGCCATTCGCAGCCATAATTTGAAAATTCCATCTAAACGAATAAAACTGACTTAACGCCCCCTGAGGTCCCCCTTGACAATATAAAAGAGTTGGATATTTTTTTGAAGCATCAAAATTTGGTGGATAAATAACCCAAGACAACATTTCTTTACCATCAGTTGTAGTAGCCATTCTTTTCTCAACTTTCCCAAGATCTAAGCTGTTATAAACAGTGTCATTAACCTTCGTTAATTGTTTCATGTCACCGTTTTTAAGATTTACAATGTACAACTCTGAAGCATGATTCATATCTCTTCTACTAACAATCAATTTATTTTTAGATTGTCCAACTATTCCGCTTACATCAAACTGACCATCTGTAATTTGCATTGGCTCTTTAACTTTTGAAGAAACTTCAATTTCAAACAATTGTACTGTTCCTGCAATTGGAGCAACAAAATATATTTTATCTCCGTTATTTCCCCAAATAAAACTATTGACAGTTCCGTTCCAGTTTTCAGTTAAATTAACATGTTCCCCGGCTACATCAACAATTATATCATTTTTATCTGACTCATACCCATCACGCTTCATTTGTAAGAAGGCCAATTGCCCTTTTGAAGAAAAAGCAGGGTTTGTGTCGTATCCTTTATTATAAGAAGTTAAATTGGCAGTTTCTTTCGTCGTTAAATTATATCTATAAATATTTGTATTTGTACTTAACGCATAGGCGGTTCCACTTAACTTTTTTGTGACATATAAAATATTTTGACCATCTGGGCTCCACACATAATCTTCTGATTTTCCAAATGGTTTTTGTGGACAATCAAAAGGTTCATTGCCCAAAATATCAATAGGGATAAAACTTTTATTTGTGGTTGACTTATAAAATACGTGATTAAATGAACCATCCTCCCAAGTATCCCAATGGCGATAATTCAATGAGTTATATATTTTCACATCTGAATCGTCAACATCATTGTAAAAATCTTTTCCTGTAACTTTTTGCAATTTTACTTCTTCAACATATAAGGAATATTTCCCATCAGAAGAAATTGAATTGTCATGTAATAAATGCTTAAATTCATTAATTTCTTTTACTTCACCGCCTTCAATGGGCACAATAAAAACCTTCTTTTCATTTTTATTTAATTCTAAAGAATATTTTGACACGGAAAAAATTACATTCTTTCCGTCCTTGGTAATTCCAATACCAGATACTTTACCCAGTTGCACCAATATTTCTGGTGTCATTACATTTTGAGCTGAAATTGTCAAAGAAATAAATAGTATTAAAAATTTGAATAAATGCTTGTACATAATTAATTAGATTACGAATTTATATTGAGTTCAAATTTATTATTAATTTTCGATTTTTTGTCTTGTTTTTTAGATTTCGCTAAAAATTATTTGCAAAAAAAAACGCTAAATTTTATTTAGCGTTTTTTTTAAAATTCTTAAAAATTTATTTAACTAATTTAATAGTTCGAACGATTGTATGGCTATTTCTACTTCTTCATCAGTTGGAATAACTAATATTTTCACTTTTGAAGATTCCTTTTGAATTTCAACAAGCTCGCGTGCCTTCACATTATTTTTTTCTGAATCAATTTCAATTCCAAAGAAATCTAAATCTTCACAAACCAATTTACGTAAAGCAATTGAGTTTTCACCAACACCTGCTGTAAACACAATAGCATCTATACCGTTTAAAATAGCAATATAATTACCTAAATATTGCTTAATTCTATATGCACTCATGTTTAAAGCCAGTTGACATTTCTCATCTCCTTTCTCAGCTTCTGCCTCAATATCTCTATAATCAGATAAACCATCAGTTAACCCAACCATACCACTTTCTGCTTGTAGCATTTTATTAACATCATCTAATTCATAACCTAAGTTTTTTACTAAATGAAAAATAATAGAATGGTCAATATCTCCACTTCTGCTCCCCATAATTAAACCTGTTACAGGTCCAAATCCTAACGACGTATTGATACTTTCTCCATCTTTTACAGCTGTCATACTACATCCATTACCAACGTGAATGGTTATAATTTTTTTGCTTTTGTCTTCTCCTAAGTACATTCTGGTTTGCTCAGATACGTATTTATGACTGGTACCGTGGAAACCATATCTACGAATATCATGCGCTTCTAAAAGCTCATTTGGAATGGCATACTTATAGGCTTCAACAGGCATTGTTTGATGAAATGCTGTATCAAAAACCGCAATTTGTTTTGCTTCTGGAAAAATAGATTCAGCAACTACAATTCCTTCATAATTTGCAGGATTGTGTTGTGGTGCTAAAGAAAATAACTGTTTAATTTTATCTTTTACCTTTTCGTTTACAACTACAGTATCTGAGAATGTACTTCCTCCATGCACTACTCTATGGCCAACTGCTTGAATTTCAGAAGTAGATTTAATAACCCCTACCTCATCATCTAATAAAAATTTAACAACTTTCTCTAATCCAACTTTATGATCTGAAATTCTACAAACTCTTTCTATAGTTGTATCCTTAGATTTATACTTAATTTTAGGGTTTTTTAAGCCAATTCGTTCAACCAATCCTGAACAAATAACCTCTTGAGAAGGCATATTGAACAATTGATATTTAAGCGATGAACTCCCTGAATTGATAACTAATATTTTCATTTACTAATACTTTGTTTTTTTAGCGAACACATATATTGTTCGTCATTATATTTTTTAGACTCTTAATATTCTACAATGCTACGGTCACTATTCGCCTTGAGCTTGTATTGCTGTTAATATGACAGTATTAAATATGTCATCTATAGTACAACCTCTACTTAAATCGTTTACCGGTTTATTTAAACCTTGAAGCATTGGTCCAATGGCCAAAGCACCAGTTTCTCTTTGAACTGCTTTATAAGTGTTATTTCCTGTGTTTAAATCTGGAAAAATCAACACATTTGCTTGTCCTGCAACCTCTGAATCTGGCAATTTACTTTTACCAACTTTTGCATCAACAGCGGCATCGTATTGAATAGGCCCTTCTACTTTTAAATCTGGTCTTTTTTCTTTAATTATTTCTGTCGCTTTTCTAACAATATCAACATCTGCACCTTTTCCAGAAGCTCCTGATGAATAAGAAAGCATGGCTATTTTTGGATCAATTCCAAAATTTATACTTGAATCAGCAGAAGAAATAGCTATTTCAGCTAACTGTTCTGAATTTGGATTTGGGTTAATGGCGCAATCTCCAAAAACAGAAACACGGTCTTCTAAGCACATAAAGAAAATAGAAGAGACTACAGATACGCCTGGTTTTGTTTTTACAAATTGCAACGCTGGTAAAATAGTATGCTGTGTAGTATGTGCCGCTCCAGACACCATTCCATCTGCCAATCCTTTATGAACCATCATAGTACCATAATAAGAAACATCTCCCATCAAATCTTCAGCCATACCAATGGTCATTCCCTTTTTCTTTCTTAATTCAAATAAGGTTTCAGAAAATTCTTTATAATGTTCAGAATCAACAGGGTTTATAATATTTAACTTGTCTAGATCTACGTTTAATCCTAATCTAATTACATTGTTAGCAATTTTATCACAATCTCCTAAAACGGTTAAATCAACAATATCCATTTCAACCAACCTGGCTGCTGCTATAATTATTCTATCATCTGCTCCTTCAGGTAACACAATATGTTTACGTTCTTTTCTAGCACGTTTAACTAAATTATACTGAAACATTCTTGGTGTAATACCATTGTGTTTAAAAGTAATTAGCTTTTCAGTTAATTTATCAATATCAATATGCTTTTCAAAAGTATTTAATGAAGTACCTATTTTTTGGGTATTGTCTGCGTACATATGAGAGCGCACCGCTCCAATTTTATTGGCAGTAGCAAAAGTACCTTCTTTTACTTTAAGAATAGGCACAATTTGAGCTAACCCATCAATCAATTTTATAATTGATTCTTCTGGTTCAATTCCTCCTGTTAGCACAATTCCAGCAACTGTTGGATAATTTGAAGAAATATTAGCTTGTAAAGCCCCTAATATAATATCAGCTCTATCTCCTGGAACAATAATTAAACAATTTTCTTCTATTTGTGTTAAATAATTCCGCAGTTGCATAGCCCCTACTTTGAAACTAGAAGTTTGATTGTTAATATTTTCTTCCCCAATTAAAATCTCTGCATCAATTGCTTGAGCTATTTCTTTTATTGTAGGACTATTTAATGATTCAATTAAAGGAATTACACCAGCAAACACATCTGAAGGTAAATTCATTTCTAAACCAGTTCTTGCTATTTCAATGTTTTTCTCTTGAACTTTATTTGCAATTACGGCAATAACATCTACTTCTTTCTCTTTAAAAGAATCATATGCCAAACGCAAACCACCAATAAATTCATCTAATGTTTTACCAACACCACTTGATACAATAATTGCCGGGATTCCTAAATTCTTTGCTATTTCAATATTTGCATCTAACTCAATGGCTGTACCTTCTCCAGAAAAGTCAGTACCTTCAACCAATACAAAATCATTCTTTTCTTCTAAGGATTTGTATTTTTCAATAATTTTATCAAATATTTCGCCTTCTTTGCCTTCATTCCTTTTATTAATAAACTCTGTACGAGTAAAAGCAAAGGCCTCTCTATGCTTTATATTTAAATCAAAATGGGAAATAACAGTATTGATATGATTGTCATTTTCCCCTTCCTTAACATCACCTATAATAGGTCTAAAATACCCAACGTTTGCAGTTTTTCCTAGTAACATTCTCATGAGCCCTAAAGCCACAATTGATTTACCACTATCTGCTTCACTAGTTGCAATGTATATTGCTTTGTTCATTTTCTTAAATTTTTTGCAAATATACTCTAATCGTCAATTAAAACAATACTAATTAGTCTTGTTTTTTCAGCAATAAACATACCCTTAACTATTTTTTAACATATTCATGTTCTCTCTTAATTATTGGGGCTTTGAATAAATGAATTTCACAAAATCATGAGTTCCTTCATAAAAAAACGCACCATAAAAAAAAGCATATTAAATACTTAAATATGCTTTTTAAAAATTATAACAGTCTAATCTGTAACAGTGTTACGGCACCACAAAAAAATAGCTTATTTCCTATAGAAATTATCAGCGGATTTTAATAATCTATAATGAATCGATATACATTGGTTGTATTTAAACTGGTGAAAAGTTAACTTTGTTTCGACCTTCTAAATAGCTTATCTAAAAACGATTTTCTTTCGTCTTCATGATATCCATTTGAATATTTTCCATACGCACCATAGCCATAACCATAGCCGTATTCATAGCCATACTTAGATTTAATATTAAAATCGTTTAATACAATACTAATATTTTTCACTTCTTTTTTTTCATATTTTTCATTGATCATTTTCAACATACCTTTTTGAGAATAATTTTGTCGAACTACATAAATTGATGTATCTGCATATTTTAATAATTCAATGGCATCGGATACTATACCTATAGGAGGTGTATCTAAAATTATATATTCGTATTTTTCTTTTAAACTCTTAATCAATTGATTGGTAGCATCACTAATAATTAATTCAGAAGGATTTGGAGGAATTGGACCAGAAGTGATAATATCCAGATTTGGTATCATCGTTTTTTGTATTATACTATTTTCACTTTTTTCTGAAATAAGATAATTTACCACACCATTATCATTTTTCAGTTCAAAATCATCAAATATTCTTGGTTTTCTCAAGTCAAAACCTACCAAAATTGTTTTTTTACCTCCTAATGCAAAAACAGTAGCCATATTGATGGAAACGAATGTTTTCCCCTCACCACTAACTGACGAGGTAACAAGAATGGTTTTATTTTTAGAATCAGCATTTCTCACAAATAAAAATTGAATATTTGAGCGCAATGCTCTAAAAGATTCGGATACTGCAGATTTTGTTTTTAAAAACACCGCTAAATCATTTTTAGTTGTTTTTTTACCTATGATTCCCAAAACCGGAATGGGTGACAAGCGTTCAATTTCATCTGCACTATGAATATGAGTATCTAATATTTCCTTTGATATAATAACAAACAACGGTAAAATAGTTCCTAAAAGTAATGCAACCATATAGTTAAATGGTTTTCTTGGTAAAATAGGTCCCTGCCCGGTGTCCTTTGCTGAATCCAATACTGATATATCTGAAACTGTTGCTGCAATTGCTATATCTGCTTCATATCTTTTTTGCATTAAAAAAACAAAATTAGATTCTGTTAATCTATATTTTCGCTGGTAATTTAATAGAATTTGCTCCTTTAAAGGCAATTTGGTTAATTCATAATTATAATTACCCAATCTTTTTTTACTGTTATTTAAAGTAGTAATTGTAGCTTCTTTTAAAGAAGCTAGGTTTTCTAGTAAAACACCTCTAGTAGTTTCAAGTTCTTGATTATTTTGAATAAATGAAGGATGATTTGCTGTAACCTCTTCTGATAATTTTTCTTTTAGAATAGATAATTCTGTTAACCTGCCTACTAATTCAGAGATTGAACCATCTTCAATGTTAATGATTGCCGGAGCTGGTATTTTAGAATAATTTGTATTTGTTTTAATGTAGTTTTCTAAATTCTCAAAGTAGGCAATTCTGTCTGATAACTGCAATTGCATTTTATCTAAACCTAACGTTTGCGAAAAAATTTCGCCTGCCTCAGCCGATAAGTTATAAATGGAATTTTTTTCTTTAAAACTTTCAATATTATCTTCAATTAACTTCAATGAATCTGAAGTGTTTTTAAACTGATCATCAATAAATTTCTTTGTATTATATGCGTAGTTTGTTTTTTGTTCTAATTCTCCTACAGCCAAAACCTCAATGGTTTTATTCAAATAATCTACAATTCTATTTTTATTAGAACCGGTTAAAGATAATTGCACCAATGATGTGCCTGATAATCCATTTGCCCTTACACCCCTATACCTTCCGGTTACACTTTGAATGGAATTTAATTTTACATAAAATGATTTTCCTGTTAATAAATCATATTCATTAACTTTTACAATTTGAGCTTTTAAAAATGGAAGATTTATATATTCATCTATCAAAAATGATTTTGTGAATGTTTTTTTCTCAAAAATTAAATCTCTTAATTTTTCATCCTTATAATTAATTAATTTATAATTAGTTTTATCATTAAAATCAACAGACAAAGTAAAGTTTTCCTCATCAATAAAATCAATTTTTATAAGCTTATTCAACAACTGAAATTGGTTTGGCTGTAATTTAATTAAAAAAGGAGTTTCTCCATAAACATCTTCATTTCTAAATTGTCCTTCTTGTAAATAATCAATATAAAACTCTAATTCCTTAACCACTTTTTCATTATGCGATCGGGTTGTCAATGCTTTTCTTATAGATTCAACTTTATCACTCACGCCCCCCCAATTAAAAGCAATATTGGTTCCTGAAGAAAAAAGTGGATTTCGTTTTTCTTTTACTGTTATAGTTGCGTTTAATCCATAAATTTTTTGAGCCGATAAATTAACATAATAGGCAATTGCCAAGGCTATTGAAATTGTTAACACAAACCATTTCCAATTAGAAATAATTCTAAATATAAAATCTTTAATATTAGAAATTTGTTCAGCAGGATTTTCGACAAATGTAAATTTACTCTCCATCTTAAAAATTATATACTTTTAACTAATAAATACGTAGTAACACCTAATGTAAAAACAGAAATAATGGTAGTAAAAGTTTGTAAACCAGTGGTACCAACACCCCAAGTTTTTTGTCTTAGTGGAGCTACATAAATAACATCATTTGGTTTTATATAAAAATTATCTGACTCAAACACTTGTATATCTAATAAATTAATTTTAATTTTTTTTATTCCTTCAATTGTTTTTCTCACCACAACAATATTTTCTCTATCACCATAAATGGTCACATCACCGGCATTGGCAATAGCATCAACTATAGACACTTCGTTTTGCTCAATGTTTTTTGTTCCAGGAGATCCTATTTCACCAGTAATCACAAAATTAATTCCTGCCAATTTCACCGTCACAAAAACAGACTCTACTTTTTTAACATATTTACCTAATTCATTTTCTATTTTTTCTCTAATTTCCTTTTCTGTATAACCTAAAACATTGAGCTCTCCAATATATGGAATTCGAATATTTCCATTTCTATCAACGGTGTAACCCGAAAAATACAAATCACCCCCTCCACCAGAACTCATAAAAAGCGATACAATTTTAGGGTCTTCAGCCTTAATATCAATCGATAAAACATCATTAACCTGCATTCGATATGGTTCATTATTTAATTTATAAACCTCCGATTTACCAGTGGGATCTCCTTGAAAATATGTCAATTTTTTTGATGGAATACAAGATGATAAAAGACTAAAAATAAATAAATATAATAAATAGTTCTTCATAAAATATATCATGTGGGTATAGCAAATATAATTTTAAATAGTGTTATAAAATAATTTTTCAACTACTTTTGGCAGTAAATATAATCTTATGTGGTTTAAAATAAAATCATATCTTACATTTTTATTAAAATCTTCCAATCAACATGGTGTACATTCTCCTTTTGTGTATAACCTAGTAACCAATTGTTTCTATGCCAAAACAAATCCAGCCAAAAAAGAAGCATTCCTAAAAATAAAAAAAAGAATTGCTAAAAACTCAAAAGTTATTGAAGTTACTGATTTTGGAAAAGGGTCAAAAATATTTAAATCCAAACATCGTAAGGTTGCCAATATTTCTAAAATTGCAGGTATCTCAACAAAAAAAGCCAATCTACTAATTAGATTTTGCGACCATTTTAACCTTGACAATATTTTGGAGATAGGCACCTCTATTGGATTAGGAACATCGAGCCTTAGCATTGGAAACCCACAGGCCCAAATTACAACCCTTGAAGGCTGTAAAAACACCGCTTCTATTGCTAAAGAGGTTTTCACATCGTTTAATTTATTAAATATCAAACAAACTATTGGAAACTTCAACAAAACACTTCCAAACACATTAAAAAATAATTCTTTTGATCTCATATATTTTGATGGAAATCATCAAAAATCAGCAACATTAATGTATTTTAATATGTGCTTAGAAACCGTTCATAACAACACCATATTTATTTTTGACGACATTAATTGGTCTATTGAAATGCAACTTGCTTGGAAGCATATAAAAAACAACCCAAAAGTTAGCGTTAGTATTGACACTTATTTTTGGGGAGTTGTTTTTTTTAGAAATGAACAAAACAAAGAACATTTTACCATTAGAGTTTAATAAAATTTATGAATTAATATTTAAATTTGCTTAATGAAAATATATACGAAAACTGGAGATAAGGGTAAAACTTCGTTGTTTGGAGGAACAAGAGTCCCAAAATATCATGTACGAATTGAAGCTTACGGTACTATAGACGAATTAAATGCTTACATAGGTTTAGTAAGAGCTCAAAAAATTGACCAACACACCGCTACCATTCTGTTAAACATTCAAAATGAATTATTTACACTAGGCGCTATGTTAGCAACACCTTCTGAAAAGGAATTATTAAAAAGTGGCAAACAACGCTTAACTATTGAAAAAACAGACACCAACAAAATAAAACTCCTAGAGACTGAAATTGATGCAATGAATGAGACCTTACCAACAATGACTCATTTTATTTTACCAGGTGGAAACACCATTGTGTCACATTGTCATATTGCTAGATGTGTTTGTAGAAGAGCAGAGCGCATAACAACACTTTTAAATGACGAAAACAGTATAAATCCACAAATTTTAATATACCTAAACCGACTTTCTGACTATCTTTTTGTATTGGCACGGAAGTTGACACAAGATAATAAATCTCTTGAAACCCCTTGGATTCCTGAGAAAGCAAAATAAGTTCTTTTTAAATTTTATAAAAAAACCGAAAATAACTTGTTTTTGTGCTTAAAAAAATTATTTTTGCAGAAATATTAAAATAATACTACAGTTATGTATTGGACATTAGAATTAGCATCGTATTTAGCAGATGCTCCTTGGCCAGCAACAAAGGATGAGTTAATTGATTATGCTATTAGAACAGGTGCACCTTTAGAGGTTGTTGAAAACCTACAAGAAGTAGAGGATGCTGAAGAAAATTTTGAATCGATTCTTGAAATTTGGCCCGATTACCCGTCTGAAGAAGATTATCTTTGGAACGAGGATGAATATTAAGGAAAGTAAATTTTAAAAGTCTCTAAGGAGGCTTTTTTTTTGCTTATTAATCTTTAAAAACAAATCGAATTTAAACTATTTATTTTAAATTCGCATGCAATAAAGCCAGAAACTATTACACAAATTAATTGTGTAATTAAATGAATTATAATACAAAAAAAACATGAGTCTCATTAATTCAATCCTTAAAGTATTTGTAGGAGATAAATACAAAAAAGATTTAAAATTACTTCAACCAATTGTTACAGATGTAAATGCTTTTGAAAGTGAAATCTCAAATCTAACAAACGACGAGTTACGCGAAAAAACCAATTACTTCAAACAAAAAATTAAAGAAGCAACACACCCTTTTACTTCTCAAATTGATCTTTTAAAAGAAGAGACTGCTGAAGCAAATATTGACAGGAAAGAAGAAATATATACGGAAATTGATCAGATAATTCAAAACTCGTATGAAGCTTCAGAAATTGTTTTAAAAGAACTTATGGCCGAAGCATTTGCAGTTGTAAAAGAAACTGCAAAACGTTTTACTCAAAACAATTTTATAACCGTTACTGCAACCCCCTTTGATAGAGAACTTTCTGCAACAAAAGCAAATGTAACCTTAGACAACGAAAAAGCTATTTGGGCAAATAAATGGGATGCACAAGGAAAAGAAGTTACCTGGGACATGATACATTATGATGTTCAATTAATAGGTGGCTCTGTTTTACATTCAGGTAAAATTGCTGAAATGATGACTGGGGAAGGTAAAACATTGGTATCAACTTTACCCGTTTACTTAAACGCCCTAACCGGTAATGGTGTTCATGTGGTAACTGTAAATGACTACCTCGCAAAACGTGATGCTGCTTGGATGGGTCCAATTTTTGAATTCCACGGGCTAAGTGTTGATTGTGTTGACCACCACCAACCTAATTCTGACGCACGTAGAAAAGCATACAACGCTGATATTACTTACGGTACAAACAACGAATTTGGTTTCGATTATTTACGTGATAATATGGCGCACTCACCAAACGAACTGGTACAACGCCCACACAACTATGCTATTGTAGATGAGGTGGATTCTGTGTTGGTTGATGATGCTCGTACACCTTTAATTATTTCTGGAGCAACAGCAAATGCAGATCGTCATGAATTTAATGAACTAAAACCTAGTATTGACAAAATAGTTTCTACCCAACGTAATTACTTAACAAGTGTTTTAGCGGATGCAAAAAAATTAATTAAAGAAGGAGACACCAAAGAAGGTGCTTTTTTATTGTACCGTGTTTTTAGAGGTTTACCTAAAAGTAAAGCTTTAATCAAATTTTTAAGTCAGGAAGGTATCCGACAACTCTTGCAAAAAACAGAGAATTTCTACATGCAAGACAACAATCGTGAAATGCCTAAGATTGATGAAGAGTTGTATTTTGTAATTGATGAAAAAAACAATTCTATTGAATTAACCGATAAAGGAATAACATTTTTATCAGGTGATGACGGGGATGAAAGTTTCTTTATATTACCAGATTTAAGCACCGAAATTGCTCATATAGAAAATGAAAATTTAAGCCCTGATGAAACCATTTCTAAAAAAGAAGAATTGTTTCAAGAGTTTAGCGTAAAAAGCGAGCGTATTCATACCATGAATCAACTATTAAAAGCCTACACTTTATTTGAAAAAGATATTGAGTACGTGATTATGGATGATAAAATTAAGATTGTTGATGAACAAACGGGTCGTATTATGGATGGACGTCGTTATTCAGACGGTTTACATCAAGCAATTGAGGCTAAAGAAAACGTTAAAATTGAGGCTGCTACACAAACCTATGCTACCGTAACGCTTCAAAATTATTTCAGAATGTATCGCAAACTTTCAGGTATGACCGGTACTGCAATTACTGAAGCTGGAGAGTTTTGGGATATCTATAAATTAGATGTAATTGAAATACCAACAAATGTACCGTTGGTTCGTAAAGATAGAGAAGATTTAGTTTTTAAAACCAAGCGTGAAAAATACAACGCTGTTATTGATGAAATTGAAAAATTAGTAAATGGCGGTCAACCTGTATTAGTGGGGACAACTTCTGTTGAAATTTCTGAATTATTGGGAAGAATGCTTTCTATTAGAAAAATAAACCACAACGTATTAAATGCTAAATTACATAAAAAAGAGGCAGATATTGTAGCACAAGCAGGGCAACCTGGTATTGTAACCATTGCAACCAATATGGCTGGTCGTGGTACCGATATTAAATTATCTGACGCCGTTAAAGAAGCAGGCGGTTTAGCCATTATTGGTACAGAGCGTCATGATTCTCGTCGTGTAGACCGTCAGTTACGTGGTCGTGCCGGTAGACAGGGAGATCCGGGATCTTCGCAGTTCTATGTTTCGCTAGAAGATAACTTAATGCGTTTGTTTGGATCCGAACGGATTGCTAAAATGATGGATAGAATGGGTCTTGAAGAAGGCGAAGTTATTCAACATTCTATGATTACCAAATCTATTGAAAGAGCACAACGTAAAGTTGAAGAAAATAACTTTGGTGTTCGTAAGCGTTTATTAGAGTATGATGATGTGATGAATTCTCAACGTGAAGTTATTTACAAACGTCGCCGTCACGCATTATACGGTGATCGTTTGCAGGTTGATATTGTAAATATGGTATTTGATACATGTTCTGCACTTATTCAAGAAAATAAAGGTACAAACGATTATCAGAATTTCGAATTTGAATTAATTCGTTTTTCTTCAACAAGTTCACCTTTTACTGAAGAAGAATTTAAATCTCTTAATCCACAAGAATTAACAGATCAGCTTTTTGATGTAGTTTACAAAAATTACAAAGAAAAATTAGAGAAAAATGCCCAAGCTGCATTTCCAGTAATTAAAGATGTTTATGAAAATCAAGGCGATAAATACGAACGTATTGTTGTTCCTTTTACCGACGGAACTAAAGAACTTAAAGTAGTTACCAATTTAAAAGATGCTTATGAAAGTGAAGGAAAAGTCTTGGTTACTGATTTTGAAAAAAATATTACTCTAGCCATTATTGATGATACTTGGAAGGATCATTTACGTCAAATGGATGAGTTAAAACAATCTGTTCAAAATGCAACGTACGAACAAAAAGATCCGTTGTTAATTTACAAATTTGAATCGTTTGAATTATTCAATTTAATGCTTGATAAGGTAAATAAAGAAGTACTCTCGTTTCTTTTTAAAGGAAAACTACCTTCTCAAGATGCAAATCAAGTTTCACAAGCTCGTGAACAAAAAAGAGAAAAAGTACAGTTAAGCAAGGCAGACTATCAAAGTCCAACCGAAAGTACACAAACAAATCAAACACAACAACCACAAGTAGTTGAAACCATTGTGCGTTCTGAACGTAAAATTGGAAGAAACGAACATGTTACTATTAAAAATGTAATGAGTGGTGAAAGTAAATCTTTAAAATTCAAACAAGCCATACCTTTAATTCAAAAAGGCGAATGGGTACTTGTTGAAGATTAAAATTAAATTTCAAATTTTAATATAAAAAAAGCCAGTTAAATTTTTAACTGGCTTTTTTTATATTAAAATTTTTGCGAATGAAAGATCTCTTATTTATCGGTTTATTATTTGGTTTACATATACTTCAGAATAACTTCTTAGTTAAGCATTTTATTGGATGTTACCTTTTAAAATTAAAAGCAATATTTATACCTTAAATAAAACCTTTTACAATCTTCAAATTTTTAAAAGTAAGTAGGTTTCCTAAAAAACAAAAGCCCCTTAAAAAGGAGCTTCGGAGTTGTATCTTATTTCTTTTAGTGTCTTGCGCAACCATTACCATTATTATACATAGTTAATTTAAGGTGTTATATTCCTTAACGATATCAATTATATCATATTCATCCATTATTCTTTCTTCTATTTTTAAGGCTAAGGAAGGACAATCTTTAAAATATTCAGATGCTCTATGCCTAAATGATCTTGAAAGCCTTACCGTAAGCAATGGAGATGCAAATTCTTCTCCTTTTCTTAATATATAATATTCATCAGTAAAGGGTATATTACCTCCTCCATTAACAGTACCGACCTGTCTCGAGTATAAGATGGCCTTTCCATCAACTACAATTTTAAAAATCTCACTTCAATATTTTGAGATTGGAATATAATTATAAAATGATCTTTCGGTATTAGAATGTAAAAAAGTAATTAAATCGACTTGTTTGTGTAATTATTACATTTTGCCCCCTTCCTGTCTTTCTATATTTAATTTTAGAATTTATATTTATGGCAAGTATATGCTTTTAAATTATTGGAAGTTTTAAATACCCTTTTAAACAGACTCCATTTTTTAATATCAATTCTCCTTTAGTCCAATCATATTATCCATAAGAAAATGTTATTGATAATAGAAAAATGGTCAATACAATTATTTTATTCATATTTTTTGGCAATTTTTGCTAATTTGAATTCTGTAATATTAACTATGTTTTTATCTTAAAATATTCCAGGAATACCAGGTAATTGACCTACAAGGGCCAATGAAACAATACAAACTATAAACATAGCTCCAGGAATAATTAATTTTTCCTTAAGTGATAGATTCTTAGCACGTTCACGATCTCCAATAAGCCCTAAATTATCTAAAAGCATTGTTAATGCCCAACCAAATACAGGGTTTACAAAAGCACAAGCAAAAATACAAGTACCAGCACTTAACGAATCTTTTTGACTTTTAACCATTTGCATACCTGCTTCAAGCAAAGGTAAAAACACACCAACAATAAGCGCTATTCTTAATACAGGTTCCCACATAGCTAAATCCATTGGATACCCAAATACAGCAGCTAAAATACAAAGGAGCGCAGTAAGAATAGCTCCTCCAGGAATTGGTCGTTTTGCAATTGCAGCAGGAATCATATAAGTACCCCACGAGGACGCTATATTTCCACCACCAAGTACTACTCCAACAATTTGACGTATTGAAGAAACCGTCATAGTATCATCTACATCCATTAAAACCTTTTTTGCTTTTTTAGGATAATTCATTTCTTGAAATACACGGTGTCCCAAATAATCAGGAGACCACATGGCAACTGCTAAAATTGCAAAAGGAATTACCGCAATAAAATGCCCTAGGTTTGGTAAACCAAGTTTCCAACCTGTATTTTCTCCCCACCAATATGCCGGACTAAAATGCGGCAATCCTGGTTCTGTTGAAAAAGTAAAATCTGCCCCCATTGCAAATGCTATTAAACCCGCAATTAAAGAACATAATGGAATTGCTAACCAACGTTTTTTAATACGCGCTAAATACGCATAAATAAAAATAGTAACACCAATAATTACAAATGAAACCGCATTGATATTAGTACCATTTGACCACGCTTCTAACTTTCCTATTTGACCAACAAGCCCAATAGCACCAAGATAAATTAGTAAACCACCTCTTACACCAACTCCTGTAAGTGTCATTAATTTAGAACCTCCTTTGGTAATGCTCAGGGCTATTCCAAAAACACCAATCAAAATACCCAAAGCAAGGGGGTGCCCTCCAGCTAAGGCAATAATTGGAATCAACGGAATCATGGGGCCATGTGTTCCAGCCAAATTCGCATTAGGATTTAAAATTGCTGAAAATATAATTACAAAAATACCACCAGCTATAAGAAGCTCGTATCGTACATTTTCGGCTACAAATTCAGGTGATAACCCAAATTGAGCAGCAAAGGCAGCAACCATTGCTGTTACCATCACAACTTTACCAATAGTTGCTGCCAATGCAGGAACCAAATCTTCAAACTCAATATGAAAATCTCTAAACGGAAGATTTACTCTCCATCGTCTAAAATTCATAATTGTTAGTTCGTGATTTAAATATTCTTCTCTACTTTCAAATTCACATGCTTTTTTTCTTTGTTCTTTATAAGTATTCATTCTTACTTTTCCCATCAATAAAGTTATAATAGACTCCTTTTAGTCCGTTTTTTCGTTAATTTAAGAAAACAAAAATAGCACAAGTAATAACTTTAAAGAATGATAAAAATCACAAGTTTTACAAATAAAAAAAATGTTTTTTCATAATTTATTGTTAAAATATCAATGAAGTTCAAATTATATTGGGCTATTTAATTTCGGTGCACTGTACATTTAAAAATAAAAAAACCAGTTAATAATTTAACTGTTTTTTTTAATCAAATCTCCTTATTTTTATCATAAGGAATGCTTTTAAGAATGTGCCTAATAGCCGCTACTCTGGCATATGTTTTTTTATTTGCTCTTATTATTCTCCAAGGCAATCCTCCTTCTTTCGTATTATCAAACATTTTATTTTTATAAGCTGTATAAACCTCCCATAAATCTTGTGCTTTTTCATCAACATCAGTCATTTTCCAATGCTTTAATGGATTGGATTTAATATCCTGAAATCTTTTTGCTTGCTCTCTTTTAGAAATAGACATATAAATTTTAACCAACCGTATACCCGATTCGGTAATCATACGCTCAAAATCATTTACTTGCGCCATAAATATTTCATATTCCTCTTGTGTACAGAAACCGTTTACGGGTTCAACTACAGCTCTATTGTACCAGCTTCTATCAAAAAACACAATTTCACCTGCTTTAGGAAATTGCATTACATAACGTTGAAAATACCATTGTGATTTTTCATCTTCAGATGGTTTTGGTAATGCTACAATTCTTAAATGACGTGGATTCATTCTTTCTGTAACACGCCTTATAGCACCTCCTTTACCAGCGGCATCTCTACCTTCGAAAATTACAATAACTCTTTCGTTTTCATCAATAGCCCATGATTGTAATCTAATAAGTTCAACCTGTAATTTTTTTAATTTTTTTTCATACTCTGTAAATCTTACAGCCTTCGCTGGATTATAAGGATCTCTACTTAATAAGGCTCTAAGTCCCTTATTTGTATTTAGAATATCCGCTTCAAATTGCGACAATTTAATTTTCTCCTCCATAATTAATCAATTTGTTTTGATGAACGATAATACCTTGTAATTACGTTTGGATCAGGTAAAACAGTCGTTAAAGCTTCAGCTTTACCATCGTAGTTAAATTGTGACAACACATAACGTATACTCTCTAAACGAGCTGTTTTTTTATCATTTGCCTTTACAGTAATCCAAGGACTATAACTGGTATGTGTTTTACTATACATTTGTTCTTTATAATGTGTGTAAACATCCCAAAGTTCTTGTCCCATTTTATCTACAGGGCTATATTTCCACCTTTTTAGAGGGGTTGCAATGCGCGCATTGAACCGGGAGAGTTGCTCTTCTTTAGAAATTGAAAACCAAAATTTAATTAAAGTAACTCCATCTTCATATAGCATATGCTCAAATTCAGAAACCTGAACCATAAATTTTTGATACTGCACCTCAGAACAAAACCCCATAACTGGTTCAACAACAGCCCTATTGTACCAACTTCTATCAAAAAACACAATTTCACCAGCGTTTGGCAACTCTTTAATATACCTTCTAAAATACCATTGGCCTCTTTCTAATTCAGTAGGCTTTGTTAAAGCCACAACTCGCATAGATCGAGGATTTAAATGCTCGGTAAACCTTCTAATATTCCCCCCTTTTCCAGCCGCATCACGACCTTCGAAAAGAATTGCTACCCGCTTATTATTCTTGGTTACCCATCGCTGTAATTTCACCAATTCTATTTGAAGTTTTCGCAGTTCTTCTTGGTAGAATAAGTTGTTTTCCACTTTTTCTATTGAGATATTTTTCTTTTGAATTAGGTCTAAAAGCTCTTCATTTGAATTTATATTCTCAAATTCTTCTAACGTTATTTTCGAATTCTCTTCCATGTTACTCAGTCATTTCAATAGTTACACATACTTTAGGATTATTCGAAATTTGCAATTTCGCATCAGACGGAGAAATATAAGGAATTCCTAATCCTAACCCTCTTAAAATAAATAATATTCCTATAATAATAACAAAAACAGGAATAACTTTTTGAATTTTTTTACGAATACTTAAACTCACAAAATTACCTAACAAAATAGCAGTGGTCATTAAGGGAATGGTTCCCAAACCAAAAAATACCATATACGCAGCACCTTTAATTGAATTCCCAGTAGCTATTGAACCTATCAAAGCAATATAAACAAGTCCGCAAGGTAAAAAACCATTGAAAAAACCAACTAAAAATATAGCCTTATTAGATTTTTTCTTAAGATAAAGTCCTAATTTATGTTTTAGAAAGTTAATAATTGAATATAGTGGTTTTGAAAGATTATATTTATTAAATATAGACACTGGCACTACAATAATAACAATCATTATAATTCCCATTAAAATTGATAATCGCTGTTGAAAGCCAGCTAAATAAAGTCCTTTTCCAATAAAACCAAAAATCAATCCTATTATTGCGTAACTAAATATTCGTCCTAAATGATATAAAGATGTTTGAAAAATGAATGCTGAACGCGAAGAACGGTCAACAGGAATAATAAAAGCAATTGGTCCACACATTCCAACGCAATGAAACCCACCTGCCAAACCAAATATAAGCGCTGTCCAAAGCATATTAGTAAATTATTTTTTCTTTATATAAGTAGGTTGTATTGTTTACAGTCCATTCAATTTTAACATCCCATCTTCCGGCCACCAAATTTTCATCCTTAATTAAAAAATTATTAGATATTAATTGAATTGGCAATTCAAAATCTATTTTATTATTAGACAATCTTTGAAATACAATCGTCCCTGTAATTTTTGTTGGCTCAAACTCAGATGGAAAATTAATTACTATCCCATTTGGGGTTTTAGCTAAAATAATATTTTCTTTAAGTTTAATACCTTCACTTTCTTTGTCTATTTCTTGTTGATAATTTAATTCATCTTTATAATAATTTTCTGAAACCAAATGATGATCATATTGGGGTAAAAAAGTAACCTTATATACAAATGAAAGTATAAAAATTATAAATGAAGTAATTGCAATAATAATACCTGTTGGCCAACTTATTTTAAATTTCATCTAATTAACTTTTATGGGTCCTGAAAAATTAGTGGTGGTTTTATCAATTAATACACCATTTGAATAAATTCCAATTTTTAATTTTTCTTTGGACGAATTTAAATCTTTTTTATCAATTTCAATAAATAAAGTTCCAGCTTGCAATTCTTGTTTTTTAATATTTAAATTTCCGCCAACCAAATCAACGTTTCCTTTATGAGAGATTAATTTAATAGAAACATTATTTATATCTTCGGTTGTTTTATTAATTAACTTTACCGTATAAACATTTTTAATGGTGGTTGCTGTACTTTGAAAAGTTTGACCCGGCAACCTTAAAATGGTCGCTTCAACATCATTTCTTAAAAACAACATGGCAACCAATACACCAACCAATAAAGTCAAAATTGACGAATAAGCTATAAAACGTGCATTGAATTTAAATTTTTCTTTTTGCTCAATATCATCTTCTGATGCATATCTAATTAAGCCCCTATCAAACCCTGATGTATCCATAATATCATCACAAGCATCAATACAAGCAGTACAGTTAACACATTCTAATTGTGTACCGTTTCTAATATCAATACCTGTTGGACAAACCAAAACACATTGTTTACAATCTATGCAATCTCCATAGCCTAAATCATCTCTATTTTCATTTTTTCGAAGTTTTTTACGTCCATTCTCCCCTTCTCCTCTAACAAAATCATAGGCAACATTAATAGATTTATTATCTAATAAAACCCCTTGCAATCTACCATACGGACAAACAATTATACACACTTGTTCTCTAAACCAAGCAAATACAAAATAAAAAACAAATGTGAAAATTAATAAATTTATTAAAGTTCCCAAATGATGAAAAGGATTATCTGTTATATAAATCAGCACTTCATCTGCCCCAATAACATATGCTAAAAAAACATTGGAAATTAAAAATGAAATCACAAAAAAAGTAAACCATTTAGTTCCTCTTTTTCTTATTTTTTCAATATTCCACGCTTGTTTATCAAGTTTAATTTGTTTTGTTCTGTCACCCTCAATTAAATATTCTACTTTTCTAAAAACCATTTCCATAAAAATAGTTTGAGGACACATCCAACCACAAAATATTCGACCAAAAACAACAGTAAATAGTATAATAAAAACAATGCTTACCAGTATAGAAATCACCAATAAATGAAAATCCTGTGGCCAAAAAGGAAAACCAAAAATGTGAAATTTACGTTCAATTACATTAAACAATAAAAACTGATTTCCTTTAATTTTTAAAAAAGGAGCTGAAAGTAAAAAAGCCAATAAAAACCAACTTAGGTAGCTTCTATAGTTATAAAATCTACCTTTTGGTTTTTTCGGAAAAATAAATTTTCTTTTTCCACTTTCATCAATTGTTCCAATTGAATCTCTAAATCGTTCTTTTCCTTGTTCTTCCATATTGAACTAAAAAAGGTTGTTTCTATTTTTTAAAACTTTATAAATTTAGGGTTAAATACTTAACACAATAAAAACAAAAGTTACAAAAAAAATAAAAACAGCCTTATTCTTTTTATTCGAAAATAATAAAAAGTTATGACTCAAAAAAAGC
>Ga0224504_10000052_pt1 | contig 43154 bp, 41 predicted proteins | sample SF_Oct11_sed_USG_3_FD_170160 | JGI IMG/M metagenome (GOLD analysis project Ga0224504, IMG submission 170160) | Sediment microbial communities from San Francisco Bay, California, United States - SF_Oct11_sed_USGS_24 | ecosystem: Environmental > Aquatic > Marine > Sediment | place: USA...
GGGATGCCCTGGTTCGCTGCGTTTCATCGGTGCTCAGTCAGCAAACCCCCGTCAGGATCACGGTCACTGACAATGCATCCACCGATGACAGCATGAAACAACTGCAGAGCGCATTTGCGGGTTCTGCCCAGGTTAAGCTGATTGCCAATGATACAAACCTTGGCTTTGCGCGGGCGGTGAACGCCGCTGTCAGCCGGATCGGTGAAGCCGCACGGTACCTTTTGATTCTGAATCCGGATTGCGAACTGTTGACCGGGTCGTTGCCACTGCTGGTTGCCGCGCTTGACCAGGACACCGGCGCGGCGATCGCCGGTCCGGCGGTGGTTGATCGCCAGGGCCAGCCGATGAAGGGGACGATGCGTCGTTTTCCAAACCCCTGGAATGCGTTTCTGACCTTTTCCGGGCTATGGCGCATGGGCCGGTTTTTTCCAGCCTTCCAGGGTGTCGATGGTTCGACCCGTTTGCCCGCGACGACGGTCGAGGCCGAAGCGGTGTCAGGCGCCTGCATGCTGCTGCGGGCTGATCTTTTTCATCAAGTTAATGGACTGGATGAGTCTTATGGCCTGCATTGCGAGGACCTGGACCTGATGTTCCGGCTGCGCGAAAGAGGTTATCACTGCCTGCTGGTGCCCGCGGCACAGGTCTTCCATCAGCAGGGCCTGTCCAGCAGCAGCCGGCCCGTTTGGGTGCATTGGCAGAAGCATCTCGGGATGCAGCGATTTTTCCTGAAGTTTCAGGCATCCCGGCACGTGTTTCCCATGCGCTGGCTGGTGCTGGCAGGAATCTGGATTCGATTCGCCCTGACCCTGCCACTTGTGTTGATCAGGAGTTGAGAGGCGCCATGTCTGCAACGGTGATGGTAACGGGCGCCAGCAGCCAATTGGGCGTGTTTTTGCTACCCCGATTGCAGGCCGCCGGTTTCAGCATACAGGCAATGAGTCGTAAGGTAACGGCCGGTCCGGTCAAGGTTTCAGGGGCAGTGCAATGGTGTTCAGCCGATACGCGCGCTGCGCCTGCGGGTGTCGATGCGCTGGTGTCCTGCGGCCCGCTTTCGCTGGCCGTGGAACTGGCCGGTCAAAGTAAGAGCATACAACGGCTGGTAGCGTTCAGCACTACCAGCGTGCTGTCCAAGGCAGATTCCGGAAACCGGGCTGAAAGTCGGCAGATGATATCCCTGCTTGCCGATGAGAAGCGCTTGCAGGCAGTCTGCAATCAACGCGGAATCAGCCTTTTACTGCTGCGCCCAACACTGATCTATGGCTGTGGCCTGGATCAGAACATCAGCCTGCTGGCCCGCTTTGGCAAGCGGTTCGGGTTTATCCCGGTGGCGGGAAAAGCCGCCGGCCTCAGGCAGCCTGTGCATGCAGACGACCTGGCCGCACTGGCTGTCAACGCATTGCTCATCGAGCCGGCCGTAGACCTGGCGAGTGCGGCTGGCGGCGGCAGCACACTGACCTACCGTGAAATGGTCCACCGGCTCGCAGCCAGCCTGCCAGGAGTTCGTCCGGTTTCGATTCCAGCCGGAGTATTTGGCGCTGTGGCCGCCCTGGCATCCCTGCTACCGGGTTTTCGCGGCGTAAACGCTGAAATGGTGCGTCGCCAGGCCACCGACCTGGTGTTCGATGACCACGCAGTCCGTGTCGCCCTGGATTATGATCCCAGGCCTTTCCGGCCCGGTCCGGCGGATTTCTCAGTTCCGGCCGAGGCCGGCAAGCTGCAGCTAGGCTGACAACGGACGATATTTGACCCGGTGCGGTGTGGCCGCGTCATCACCGATCCGTCGGCGCAGGTCAGTCTCGTATTCCGAGTAGTTACCCTCGAACCATTCCACCTGGCTGTCACCCTCGAAGGCCAGCATGTGGGTTGCGATGCGGTCCAGAAACCAGCGGTCATGAGAGATCACGACAGCAGAACCGGGAAACTCCAGCAGCGCTTCTTCCAGCGCCCGCAGTGTTTCAACGTCCAGGTCATTGGTCGGTTCATCGAGTAACAGCACATTGCCGCCCGAGCGCAGCAGCTTCGCCAGGTGTACCCGGTTGCGCTCGCCACCGGACAGGTCCTTGACCCGTTTTTGCTGATCGGAGCCGCGGAAATTGAAACGCCCGACATACGCACGGGATTGAGTTTTGTAGTTGCCTACCTGGATGATCTCTTCGCCGTCCGCAATTTCTTCCCAGACGCTACGCTCACCATCAAGGCTGTCACGGCTTTGGTCTACGTAAGCCAGGTCAACGGTAGGGCCAATGGTGATACGGCCGCTGTCGGGCTTCTCCTCGCCGGTCAGCATCCGAAACAGGGTCGATTTTCCGGCTCCGTTACCACCGATCACGCCCACAATGGCCCCGGGCGGGATGCTGAAACTGAGGTCGTCAATCAGCAGGCGGTCATCAAACCCCTTGCTGAGGTTTTCAATCTCGATGACCTGGTTGCCCAGCCGGGGGCCCGGAGGAATGAATATTTCGTGGGTTTCGTTTCGCAGTTGATGGCTTTGCGAACTCAGCTCTTCGAAACGCTGCAGTCGCGCCTTGCTCTTGGCGCGACGGCCCTTGGGGTTGGAGCGAACCCACTCCAGTTCCGCCTGCATGGACCGTTGCCTGGCGCGCTCGCGCCCTTCTTCCTGCTGCAGGCGCGCTTCTTTCTGCTCCAGCCAGGAAGAGTAATTGCCTTTCCACGGGATGCCGTAACCGCGATCCAGTTCCAGGATCCATTCTGCTGCATTGTCCAGGAAGTAGCGGTCGTGCGTAATGGCGACTACCGTGCCAGGGAATTCAGTCAGGAAACGCTCCAGCCAGCCGACGGACTCCGCATCGAGGTGGTTGGTGGGTTCGTCCAGCAGCAACATGTCCGGGCTGGACAGCAGCAACCGGCAGAGGGCAACACGCCTTCGCTCACCCCCGGACAGGTGGCTGATCGAAGCGTCCCAGTCGGGCAGTCGCAGCGCATCCGCCGCCACTTCCAGCGTGCGTTCCAGTTCCCAACCGTTGGCATTCTCGATGGCTTCCTGCAGTTTTGCCTGCTCAGCCAGCAGGTTGTTCATCGCCTCGTCATCCATCGGCTCGGCGAACTGCATGCTGATTTCATCGAACTGCTTGAGCAGGTCGCGGACTTCACTGACCCCTTCTTCGACTACTTGGCGGACCGTTTTACTGTCATCCAGTTCAGGTTCCTGTGGCAGGTATCCAATACGCGTGCCGGGCTGCGGCCGGGCCTCTCCCTCGAAATCAGGATCAGCACCCGCCATAATACGCAGCACGGTAGATTTGCCGGCGCCATTGAGGCCCAATAATCCAATTTTCGCACCGGGGTAGAAGGACAACGAAATGTCCTTGATGATGGTGCGGTTGGGCGGGACGATCTTGCTTACCCCGATCATTGTATAGATAAACTGGGCCATGGCGGATTCCGATGCTGTGCTGATTTCCGTGGCGAATTATGCGCGATGACGTGCGCCGGGTCCAGAATCCCCGACCATGAAATTTCGTTCCGGCACGCCCCGTTTGCATGGTTAAAAATGTTAGAATTGAAAGCTTGCCACAGGACACGGGACCAGGAATGTTTGACCAGACTTTTCGCATACGCGGATACGATGATGAATTGGCCGATGCCATTGACGCGGAACGCACCCGGCAGGAAGAGCATATTGAACTGATTGCGTCGGAAAACTACGCCAGCCCGCGCGTTCTGGAGGCCCAGGGCTCTGTGCTGACCAACAAGTATGCCGAAGGTTACCCTGGCAGGCGCTACTACGGAGGTTGCGAGTTTGTCGACCAGGCAGAGGAACTCGCCAGGGCGCGGGCCAAGGAACTTTTTGGCGCCAATTACGCCAATGTGCAGCCCCATTCCGGTTCGCAGGCGAACGCGGCCGTTTATCTTGCCCTGATCAATCCCGGCGACACCATCCTCGGGATGAGCCTGAATGAAGGCGGCCACCTGACGCACGGCAGCCCGGTCAACTTTTCGGGCAAACTCTTCAACGCCGTCCAGTATGGCATCAATATCGAGACCGGCATGATCGATTACGAGATCATTGCCCGTTTGGCAAAAAAACACCGCCCGAAATTGTTGATCGGCGGGTTTTCGGCATATTCCCGGGAAATAGACTGGGCAAAGATGCGTGAGATTGCCGATTCCGTCGGCGCCTGGTTCCTGGTGGACATGGCTCACGTGGCAGGCCTGGTGGCCGCCGGTTGTTATCCCAGTCCGTTGCCGCACGCACACGTCGTCACTTCAACCACGCACAAGACCCTGCGTGGGCCTCGCGGTGGTGTAATACTTGCCAATGCAGACGAAGAAATGGTCAAGGCCCTCAACTCGGTTGTTTTCCCGGGAACGCAAGGTGGGCCGCTGATGCACGCAATCGCCGCCAAGGCTGTTGCTTTCAAAGAAGCACTGGATCCGGATTTCAGGCTATACCAGCGTGATGTTATCGATAATGCGCGTGCGATGACGGCAGTGATCATGGAACGGGGTTACAAGATCGTCTCTGGCGGCACTGATAACCACCTGTTCCTGGTGGACCTCATCGGCCGGGAATTTACCGGTAAGGACGCAGAGGAATCTCTGGGCCGCGCATTCATCACCGTCAACAAGAACACGGTTCCGGGGGAGCCGCGCTCACCTTTCGTCACCAGTGGCCTGCGCATGGGTACGCCAGCCGTTACCACGCGGGGTTTCACGGTTTCCGACTGCCAGGAACTGGCCGGCATCATCTGTGATGTACTCGATAACGTGGGTGTTGGCGAAGTCGAGCAGCAGGCCAAGGCGGCTGCACTCAAATTGTGTGGCAAACATCCCGTTTATTCGGACTAGCCTGATGTGGTGTCCTTTTTGCAGGCATGAAAATACCCGGGTGGTGGATTCCCGGCTGACCCGCGATGGAATGCAAATCAGGCGCCGCCGCCAGTGCGAAAGTTGTGCCGCACGTTTCAATACTTACGAGGCGCCAGAGTTGAAGGCGCCGCGAATCATCAAAGCGGATGGCGCGAGGGAGGCGTTTTCCGAAGGCAAGTTACGCGAAGGCATGTTGCGGGCACTGGAGAAACGGCCCGTGGAGACCAGGGAAGTAGAGCGGACCATCCGTTCATTGCTGCGTGAGATTTCCACGGTCGAGGATTCAGAGATTCCCAGCTCATTGCTCGGCGAATGGGTGATGCGTGAATTGAGTAAGCTCGACCAGGTCGCTTACGTTCGCTTCGCATCTGTTTACAAGCGTTTCGAGGACGTCCAGGCGTTCCGTGATGTGATTGAAAGCCTCGAGCGGGATGCGCCTGGCGATGATGATAGCCGGCAGATATCGCTGCTGGACAAAAAGTGACTTTTTCAGGATTTGACCACGCATGCATGGCCCGTGCTTTCCGACTGGCGCGGCGGGGTTTGTACACGACGGACCCCAATCCCAGGGTAGGTTGCGTGATTGCTGATTCAGAACACGTCATCGGCAGTGGCTGGCACCGGCTGGCTGGCGGCCCACATGCGGAAATAGAAGCCCTGCAACAGGCAGGTCCGGCGGCTCGCGGAAACACGGCCTATATCACCCTTGAACCCTGCAGTCACCATGGACGCACAGCGCCATGTACCCAGGCATTGCTCGCTGCCGGTATTTCCCGTGTCGTCATTGCCGGTTCAGATCCCAATCCACAGGTCAACGGTAAAGGACTGTCCCGGCTGACCGATGCCGGCGGGACGGTGGAGCATGGTCTGATGGCGCAGGAGGCAGAGTCGCTCAACCCGGGTTTCCTGATGCGAATGAGGTCAGGGCGTCCCTGGGTACGAATCAAAATAGCTATCAGCCTGGACGGACGAACGGCTTTGCAAAGCGGTGAAAGCCAATGGATCAGCAGCGAAGCCTCGCGCCGCGATGTCCAGCGCTGGCGAGCCCGGTCTTCGGCAATCCTCACGGGTATAGGTACGGTGCTGGCGGACAACCCCGCAATGAACGCCCGCCTGGACCGGGAGGTTTTGCAACCCGTCCGGATCATTGCTGACAGCCGCTGGCGTACGCCACCGGACTGCCGCATGCTGACAACGGAAGGAGACGTAGTGATTGCCGGCAGCGAGGACGTTCCCATTCCCCCCGCACTGGCGGCGAGCCGGGCCCGCTGCCTGCCACTGCCGGTCAGTGAGGAGGGTATTGAGCTTGCTGCGCTGCTGGCTGAGCTGTCGCAGATGGAAATCAACGAGGTCCAGGTCGAGGCGGGCTCACGCCTGGCCGGCGCCCTGCTCAAAACGCAACTGGCGGATGAATTGCTGATCTACCAGGCACCGGTATTGCTGGGCAGCGGGGGCGCCGGGCCTTTCGAGTTTGGTCCGCTTGAATCCATGACTGAACGAACGCATTTAAAGATCCTGGAAACTTTACACATGGGTTCTGATCTGCGAATACGATTACAACCCGAATAAAGGCATTGACCATGTTTACCGGAATTGTCGAGAGTACAGGTGTTCTGCAGGAAAAAACCCCGATTGGCGGGGACTGGCGCCTGCGGTTCCAGTGCAGCGAATTGGAATTGCAGAAAGCGCGTCCGGGTGACAGCATCTCGGTGGCAGGTGCGTGCCTGACCATGCTGGAACCGGATGAATACGGTTTCTGCGCCGATGTGTCCTCCGAGACACTCAGTCTGACCACGTTGGGGCAGTTGCAAGTGGGCCAGGCTGTAAACCTTGAACTCGCCATGGGGCTGGACGCGCGACTCGGTGGCCACATGGTGACCGGACATGTCGACGGCAAGGCAAGATTGCTGTCGCGCCGGCAAGATGCGCGCTCAGAGCGTTTCGAATTCGAAGTGCCCGTTCACCTGTCGCGTTATATCGCCAAAAAAGGGTCTGCCTGCCTGGATGGCGTCAGTCTCACGGTCAACGAAGTCTCCGACCATTCATTTTCTGTGTGCCTGATTCCACACACGCTCGAAGTGACGACCCTGGGCCAATTGTCGCCTGGTGACGAAGTAAACCTTGAGGTCGACCTGATTGCCAGGTATCTCGAGCGCCTGATGATGTCGGTTGAAAGCGAACAGGCCCAGGACTAGACGATGACTTCAGCAACCAAATTTAACAGCATTCCGGAACTGCTCGATGAACTCAGGGCAGGTCGGATGATCGTCCTGATGGACGACGAGGAGCGCGAAAACGAGGGGGACCTCGTAATGGCGGCTTCCAAGGTACGTCCCGAAGATATCAATTTCATGGCGCGCTTCGGTAGGGGGCTGATCTGCCTGCCGCTGACGCGGGAGCGATGCAGGCAGTTGCAGTTGCCGCTGATGGTCAATGAAAACCAGGCGCGGTTTGCGACCAACTTTACCGTATCCATCGAGGCGGCGGAGGGTATAACCACAGGCATCTCGGCCTATGACCGCGCGCACACGATTCGCACCGCGGTCCTGCCCGACGCAGAGTTTGGCGACCTGTCCCAACCCGGTCATGTATTTCCCTTGATGTCCCAGCCGGGTGGTGTGCTGGCGCGGGCGGGGCACACGGAGGCCAGCGTCGACCTGGCCATGCTTGCAGGGCTCGAACCGGCGGCTGTGCTGGTGGAGATTCTCAACGAAGACGGCAGTATGGCGAGGCGCCCTCAGCTCGAGAAATTCGCTCGCGAGCATGGACTGAAAATCGGTACCATTGCCGATCTGATCCGCTACCGGATGGAAACCGAGAAATCGGTCGAACACGTGTCATCCCATGAAGTCAAGACGGACTTCGGACCCTTCATGCTCCATACCTACCGTGACTTGATCGAAAACCGGCTGCATCTGGCGTTGATGCGCGGACAGGTGGATCCCGCGCAGGCATTTCTCGTCCGGGTTCACGTGCAGAATCCGCTCAGCGATGTCCTGTCTATCCACCGTTCTGATTTTGGCATGCCGCTGAGGGCGGCACTTGCGCGTATCGATGCAGAAGGCAATGGGTTGGTGCTGGTACTGGGGGGTAACAAGGACGATGAAGAGATCCTCCGGCAGATTCAGCAAAAACCGGCACCCGCGATCGAAGCCAGCGGCGACAACCGGCGCTCCCGCGAGTTGCGAACCTATGGTATCGGCGCGCAGATCATTGCGGACCTGGGTATCCGCAAAATGAAGGTCATGAGCGCACCCTGGAAGCTGACTGGGCTGGCAGGTTTCGGGTTGGAAGTGGAAGAATACATTGGGCCATCGGAAGACGGGGCATCATCAGCATGAAAGACATCACCCCCGGCGTGCTGGGGAAAAACATGAACATCGCGGTCATCGCCGGCCGCTTCAACCGCTTTATCGTGGATGAGCTGGTTGCGGGGGCCAGGGATGCGCTGGCAAGGCAGGACATTGCGGAGTCGAGCCAGGTACTTGTGTGGGCGCCCGGCGCCTTCGAGTTACCGGTGCTGGCAAAGCAGCTGGCTTCGTCCGGTAAATACGATGCGATCATTGCTCTCGGCGCGGTGGTGCGAGGCGGGACGCCGCATTTTGATTTTGTGGCGGGTGAATGTGCGAGTGGGCTGACCCGGGTTGCCCTGGATCACGGTATTCCGGTGACCTTTGGCGTGTTGACGACCGATACGGTCGAGCAGGCCCTGGAACGTGCTGGCACAGGCGCAGGAAACAAGGGTTTTGATGCGGCCATGACAGCGATAGAAATGGTCGAAACCCTGCGCTCGGTTAAAGCTCATTTAGAAGGTTTACCGGCCTGATGACCGATTCAAAGCGATTCGAGCCCCGCAGAAGGGCAAGGCGCCGGGCTTTACAGGCTCTGTACCAGTGGCAAATGACCGGCCAGGAACCCCGCGAGATCCTTAAGCAGTTTCAGGCCGCTCAGGATATGACGGGCGTGGACGAGGCCCACTTCGAAAATCTGCTGCTGGGCGTCAGTTCAGGTAGTGAAGCCCTGGATAATGAACTTCGCCCGTTCCTGGATCGGCCCGTGGAGCAAGTCGACCTGATGGAGCATGTCGTGCTTCGGATCGGCGCCTTTGAAATGCTCAACTGCCCCGAATCACCGTTCAGGGTGGTGCTGGATGAGTGCGTCGACCTGGCGCACCGGTTCGGCTCGGAGCAGGGGCATGCTTTCATCAACGCGGTGCTGGACAAAGCAGCCAGAAAGTGGCGGCCTGTTGAAACAGGTAATCCAGAAGCGCCCTAGCACCATGTCGGAATTCGACCTGATCGCCAGCCTGCAGCGGATAATTTGTCTGCCTGCGGATATCGTGGAAGCAGGCTGTCGTGTGGGCATCGGAGACGACAGCGCAGTCCTTGAGGTTCCACCCGGCCATGAACTCATTGTGTGCACCGACACACTGGTCGAAGGTGTGCATTTTCCATCCGGTACACGGCCGGAGGCGATAGGCCACAAAGCCCTGGCAGTCAATCTCAGTGACCTTGCTGCAATGGGAGCAAGACCCACGTTCTTTTTTCTGGCCCTGACCCTTCCGGCGGCCGATCCTGCCTGGCTGGAAGCATTTTCGCGCGGCATGGCAAGCCTGGCCCGCCAGTCCCGGATACAACTGGCAGGCGGTGATACGACATCCGGACCGCTAAGCGTCACGATTACGGCCATGGGAGTAGTGGAAAAAGGCAGGGCGCTGCTTCGTTCCGGGGCCAGGCCGGGTGATAAAATTGTGGTTTCCGGTATTCCCGGGGCGGCGGCCAGGGCCTTGCAGTTGATAAAAAATGAAGAAGCGCCAGATCCGCCTGACCGGGCCGCGTTGGAATTTCCTGTGCCCCGCCTGGGGCTGGGCCAGGCGCTGCTGGGAAAGGCCACAGCCTGCATTGATCTATCTGACGGGCTGGCAGCCGATCTCGGCCACGTACTGCACCAGTCGGGCGCAGGAGCGTTGATTGAGCTTGACCGGTTACCCAGGTCAAACAGCCTGGAAGCACTGCCGGATGAAGCCCGGTGGCCGTTGCAGTTGGCCGGCGGTGATGATTATGAATTATGTTTCACTGTTTCGCCGTCAGTCGTTCCGGATCTGCCGGCGATTGCGAATTCATGCGGTGTTGAATTAGCGGTTGTGGGAACAGTTGTCAGGCAGCCCGGTCTGAAATTTGCAAGGGCCGATGGCAGCCTGTTTGGGTTGGCATCCAGCGGGTATGAGCATTTCAGCGGCCAGGAGAACTCGACTTGAATCGATTGCTTGAATCGGATCCGGCACTGCGAGAGGTTGCACTTCGCACCCTACCAGGATTCCTGGCGTTTGGCTTTGGCTCCGGGCTGGCACGGTTTGCACCCGGAACGATGGGTACCCTGGCCGCCATTCCCTTTGCTCTCCTCCTCATAACGCTTCCACCCGCCGGTTTCTGGCTGGTTTTGACTGGAGCATTCCTGCTGGGGGTCAAGATCTGTGACAGCAGCAGCAAACGTCTGGGGCAACACGATCCCGGAGGAATTGTGTGGGACGAAATGGTGGCCTACTGGCTGACAGTGGCCTTCATTCCGCTTACCTGGCAGTGGTGGCTGCTGGCCTTCGTCCTGTTCCGGTTTTTTGATATCGTCAAGCCGTGGCCTATTCGCCGGGTGGAAAAAATGTTTGGAGGCGGTCTTGGTATCATGCTCGATGATATCTTTGCGGCCGGTTATGCCATGGGGCTCATGTTTTTATTGCAGAGGTTGCTCTGATCAGTCCGTTTCAAATGCGTTCTGAATCCAGTCGAACATCGTTCTGCCTTCTTGCAAGCCGATGGAGATGACATCGAACCTGCAGGTTTGTTGAAACCTGTCGGGGTGACAGGCAAGAAAACGGCGAGCTGCGCGGATAATCCGCTGTTGCTTGGCTCGGGTCACGCTGTGTGACCCGCCACCCCAGGTATCGTGTTTCCGGAATCGCACCTCTGCAAATACGAGGGTTTCGCCGTCCAGCATGATCAGGTCGATTTCACCCACGCGGGCAAGGTAGTTGCGTTGCAATGTCCGCAAACCTTGCTGATGCAGAAAAGTCTCCGCAGCCTGTTCCCAGTGACTACCGCGTTGACGGGTCGTCTGCACGTTTCTGGCGCACCTCCTGCGCCTCGGGGCTTTTCAGGGTGATCGGCACGCCGCGGCTGAATTCCGCCCAGGCGGGTTCCCGTTGCAGCATGTCGCTACGGACAGAATGGTAGTAACCCGATTGACCCGGAAATTTGAAACCAGGGTCTTTTTTCATCAATTCCAGCCATGGCAGGAGATTCCACGCATCCTGGCCCAATGCGAAGAGTGAGCCAAGGGTGCCCTTTCTGATGCTGGCCAATTCCGGAATGTCTTCCTTCCTGGGGTGCGACAGTTGCCAGGGCGTCGCGGGGAAGCGAAATCCATTCAAGTCCTGATTACGGGAAGGATTGGGCTGCCCGCTATAAATGCGGGCCGTTGCATACACCGGGATATTTCCTGCATCGTGAAACTTGAGCTGCGGCCGGATCAGCCTTGCCTGGGTCTGTTCGCGGCCAGGAAAATGACGTCGATATCCTGCCGGCGAACGGGTTCGAACTCGAGGGTCATTTGCAGTGTGTTCTGCAGTCTTTGTTTGCGGGCCTTGCTCTCATCGATTTTCAGTATTCGCTCCAGGTCTGAACTGTGATCATTCTGCGACGGGAGATAGCGGGCCGCAGCTATGATTTGCCGCTCATCCTGTAGGAATTCTGCTTCGAATGCATAGGCCATTCTCTCGCCCCAGGCATCTTCCGACGCCAGCACCATGGCCCGTTGGTAACCTGCGCCAGCGGCATGTTCCGCGATCGCGCGGGCTTCATCGTCCTGGGACAAGGAGAGCGCGGACACCTGTCCTGCCAGGACAGAAGGCGCCACGAATCCTTCGGGTAAGTCATTGAGCGCCAGCATCGGCGTTGCCATTCCTGCAAGGCTTAGCATGGCCTCCACCGACTCTTTGCGAAGCGGCCCGATAATCAGGTCCGCACCGGCATCCAGCGCGTTGAAATAGGCGGCAATGGCTGATTGCTCATCATCACCCGTTGTGAAAAACTGAATCTCGGAACCACCGGAGTTCTCGAGGTAAGCACTCATGATGCCGTCCCGGATAGCATCCCCGGCTGCCTGTAGCCGGCCTGTCTGCGGCAGCAGTACCGCCACCTTGCGCGGCGGAGAGAAAAGCTGTCGATAGCTCAGCCAGGTTTCGAGCGCCTGCTGTTCAGTCAGTAAGTGATAAGGCTGGCGCGCCTTCCAGTCGCTGACGGCTTCGGCCACGCCTTCGGGAACGACCAGGTATTCCCGGATGACCCGTGTCAGGTCCAGCCAGCCGGTCAGGTTGCGATCTCCCCTGGGATTTTCGGCCCGGATCGCCAATTCACTGGAAGAGACGCTCTCCAGGGAGTGGACCAGTTCCACCGCCCGGTCGGGATCATAGAATCGCATGGCGTCACTGAGCTTTGCGGCGGCGCCGATATCACGTGACCCGGGGCTGGCGAGCTGCTGCATAAGGCGCGAGTAAAGTGCTTCATAGCGCTTGCTGGAGCTCGACGGCAGCCCCTGCCGGGCTTGCCTCAACAGGGTTTCTGCCTCGTCAGGACGGCCGCTCCGCAGCGCCAGGTCCGCCAATACCAGGTCCAGTCGGGACTGATCGGAGCGGGACAATGTTTCACGGTCGAGCCAGCGAAGCTCGTCCTGGGCATTGTTCGGTTTTCCGGCCAGCAGCCAGGCGTCCGCAGCCCTGACCCGGAGGCCCGATGCGGATTCGGCATTCGCCTCCAGCGCCTCTTTCTGCCAGGCCCTGGCGGCCTGCTGATACTGGCCTTTTGCGAAAGCGGATTCGGCAGTGGTGATGTCGGGTTGCGGCTGCCAGGTCTGGCTGGTACCGGCGCACGCGGAGATCATCAACGCGAGCACTAGCGGCCAGGTGCGCAATAACGCGTGGGTGATGATGGCTTTTGTGCCCGTGGTTGGGTGCTGATGGATGGTCGTCGTCATGGCAGCAGAAATGATACCGCAATGCGGCGTTGTTTGATTCATAATAATATGCCCCTATGACTGATGCCCGGCTCTACGTGGTGGCCACTCCCATTGGCAACCTGGAAGATATCACCCTGCGCGCCCTGGAAGTGCTTGGAGGGGTTGACGTCATAGCAGCCGAAGACACCCGCCGCACCCGTATCCTTCTGACCAGGCATCAGCTGGACAAGCCAATGGTTTCTTTGCAGGAGCACAACGAAGAGCAAAAAGCGCCGCGGTTGGTTGAGCGTCTGGCTGGAGGCGAATCCATAGCACTGGTATCCGATGCAGGGACACCTTTGCTGTCTGATCCCGGGTATCGCTTCGTCGCACTCGCGGCGCAAGCGGGTATTGAAGTGGTTGCGGTCCCTGGCCCCAGCGCCATCACGGCTGCTCTCTCGATCAGCGGACTGCCGACGGACCGATTTACCTTCGAAGGATTCTTACCAGCACGCCATATCGCAAGGGTGAAGACGCTCGAGCGTTTACGCCTGGAAACACGAACGATGGTGTTCTTCGAGTCCAGCCACCGCATCCGTGAAAGTCTTTCAGACCTGGCGGATGTATTAGGCGCCGATCGGCCCCTGGCGGTCTGCCGGGAAATGACCAAGCAGTTCGAAACCGTTCTGCGCGGCTCCCTGTCGGAAGTGATGGACCGGGTCGAGAGTGATTCCAACCAGTCCAGGGGTGAATTCGTGCTGGTAGTAGCCGGTAATGAACCACAGCAACAGGATAAACTGTCCGATGCAGTGTTGCTGGCACAATCCTTGCTGGAGTTCCTGCCCGCCAGCCAGGCTGCCCGGGTCGCTGCCCGCGTGCACGAGGTGTCGCGGCGTGAGGTTTACTCGGCGCTGGATTAAGCACCGCTTGTAAAGGTTGTTCTATGATTCTGTGGCCGAGTGCGCGAAAATGAACCTGGGAGCCGGCCAGGCAATCGCCCCGTTCCAGTCTTCGGACTGACACGGGGAGGAAAGTCCGGGCTCCACAGGGCAGGGTGCCAGGTAACCCCTGGGGGGCGTGAGCCTACGGAAAGTGCAACAGAAAAGATACCGCCCCCGGATCGTTTCGGCGTGAAGGAGGTAAGGGTGAAATGGTGCGGTAAGAGCGCACCGCGCAGGTGGTAACACGCTGCGGCATGGTAAACCCCACCCGGAGCAAGACCAAATAGGAAAGCAATACCGTGGCCCGCGGTGCTTTCGGGTAGGTTGCTCGAGGCTGCCGGTGACGGTGGTCCCAGATGAATGATTGTCCGCGACAGAACCCGGCTTATCGGCCGGCTCCCCCTTATTTCCCCCCGGCGGCGGGAAATGACTTGTCGTTACTTACCGGATGTGCTTCAACTTCATGTGATGCGCCGGATCCATTCAACAAACCCTACCAATATGCTGGATCATCCAAAGCCGTCACGCATGAGGCGCGGCCGTATTTTACCTCTAAAGGCCCTCCGCCAAGCGATTGGCCGAGCCATCCTTCAGGTTGCGAGAGTTTATAAGGGGGTTGAATTACTTCCGTTGAGAGCGGATGAAACCCAACTTTCGAGTAGAAAGAAGGGTCCCCATATGTAACGACATAGCTTACGCCCTGGCTGGTCATCTCGCGAAGCCCATGAGTAATCAGCGCTTGTCCTACTCCTGATCGCTGGTTGGCGCTGCGGACCGCGACTGGCGATAAAATAAATGCATTGAACGGCTCATCGAAGGAAAGTCGACTGAATAATATCGCACCCAGCATTTGATTTTCGTCCACTGCGGCAAAACCGTACACATCATTGCTACCGGTGCATATGACAAGATCAGTCGCCAATCGGCTGACCAGGATACCTTCATCTTCATCTGCAGACTCTGAGAACACTGAATAAAATAATGCTGCGATCTCAGAAGAATGCCTGGGTTCCAGAGGTCTCCACATCGTCTGAAGTGATTTGTCAGGCTGCGACCTACGCATATGTGTAATCCACGGTTGGCGCCACTAACACCCAAAGCAAAAACAAAACCCAAATATGACCGGTGAACACATTGTAATCCTTGAACAATCTGCGCCAGCTGTGACCAACCACGAAGTGACCGGAACGAACTTGAACGACTTATTATGTGTAGTGGCTGTCATTGTCTCAGTCTGTATTTGCTTCAATAACAATTTGGTTCTGATCCAACTCAACTACACATCTGTATTGTCCAAAATTGTAAGCGCTATCGACGTAAATTCTATTTGTGGTGGAGAGGGTTTCTCTTTTGTATCTCAAAAAATTACCTGTATCGAGTTGGGTGATTACGCTTTGCTCAGTTACGCCTGGTCCAAAATTTGAACATAGAAATACAATCTCTTTTCTGGCTTCATTCCACACAAAACCAAACACTATCACAGCGACAAGTACTCCTGCTCCTGTGCTTGCTAAGAGTAATCGCCGCTTCAAAATACTGCCTCCCTGGATTGACTCAAGACTATTTCGCCGATTCGGTATCCTCGTTAACCAGAAGGTGCTTGCAGACACATAACGTTTTAGTTAAGCGGCAGCCACTGAGTGGCTGTCCGGTGGAGGTGCGCAGCGCTGCAACCAGCTTTAACGGTTTACTATGCATCACCAAATGGCTCACCGTCTGCGATATTGTAAATTTTAATAGCTGTTCCGATCCGTACCATCCGCTTCCCCAATTCAGGAAAATCAGCGATTTCATGTTCCAGGTGTTCCCCACCCATCATGTATATGAGCTCTCCGTCAAAAGGGTTCGTCATGTTGTGAGCAACAGACGGCGTCGGGAAAGCAACGAAGTCTCCTGGGGCGAGTTCGTACTCTTCACCATCGATCTGGGCAACGCCTCGACCGGAGAGAATATAAATCCATTCTTCCTCCCGATGGTGCAAGTGATATGCAAAAGACTCCTTGCCGGGAGAAATACGGACCAAACTGACTCCCGTTCGGCTCAGCCCTGAAATACCACTCAAATGAGTGCCGGTGATCTCAGATTTTGGGTTCCACGGGTGAGAAAAGGTTTTTTCACCACGTTTGATGGCGTTGGCACGTAGGAGATGCGGATACTTATCACTCATTTATTAACCTCAAGAAGTCATGCGTCACTTGTTGCATAACGTTTTAGTTAAGCGGAGCGTGCATAGCATGCGTCAGGTGAAGCCAGTTTGCCGCCGGAACGTACTTAAACGCTTTGTTAACTGGTTCTATACACATTTCTTCGATGGCCTAACTTCACAACAACAACTATCAACTCAGCATTCCGAATCTCATACAGAATTCGGTATACACCCTGTCTGATGCGATATTTCTCCTGACCAGAGAGTTTTTCTACACCATTCGGCCGGGGATCTGATCTTAAGGCTTCAATGCGCTTCAAAATCTTTGCGACATCCTTTTTTGGAATTTGGTGCAGGTCTTTTGCAACTGACCGCTTGAATATGACCTCAAAGCTTCCCATGAGCCTTTAGATCATTCAGCAACTCTTCATAAGTAATTGTGGGCTCGTTAATTCTGTTTCCAAAGGTCTCTAAGTCTTCCTGGTCTTCCTGCAAAACGTTGCGAACAGCCTCGTTAACAAGATCTGATACTGATCTGTGGGTAAAGGCGGCCTTCAAGCGCAAGGCTTGGTGAACCTCAGGTTCAAAATAGACTGTGGATCGTTTTGATGAATTGCTCATAGACTTTTCCTCCACAAACAACCTTAACGCTATAGCGTCATAACGTCAAGACGTTAAACCTATACAGTTAACGTTTTAGTTAAGCGGCCACGCGAAGCGTGGTCCGGTGAGCGAAGCGAACGTACTTGAACGACTTGTTATGTTGTTTCATGAATCATCCGAGCGGTGTACTGATCCTTGAACATCCAGGTCTTTCTTCTTAGGCCAAAAATGATCATAGGCGAGGAAAAAAAAGAGCGAAACAATCAACCCAATTGGCACCGCCAAGAATTTGACAAAAAATGCACTAGCCCAATCACCAAGAAGAAGATCTACAGCCATGTATAACAAGAGCCCTGCTACAACCGCCCCTGCAACTATCGAAAGAACATACTTCACTGTGACAAAAGCAACATAACGTCAATTATGTGGAAAAAGGTAATGTAACACGTACAAATTCAGGATTTAATGCCATCACCTCTTGATTTCTCCTTTCCCGCCAATGGCTTGCATGAATTTGTGTGTAAAAGCAAATGGAGCCAATGTCCGTGTAATCACTCAAAATGCCTACCAGGGGAACCTGCTTTTGCTCTCATGAACTGGGAAATGGTTTGCGTATCCTCTCTGGTTCTTCCAATTTAGTAGGCAACCATATGACCAGGCCCAGGCTTCTGGACCAGATGCGACATTCCATTCGCTTACGCCAGTATAGCCATGATACGGAGCGTGCCTACTTGCACTGGGTCAAGCGCTTCATTCTCTTCCATTCCTTCGCCACCCACCTGCTGGAAACCGGCACGGATATCCAGACCATCCAGTACAGGGAAGTGCTGTATGATCGGCCCCGTTAATACTGGCTGAATGCGAGGAGAGCCCCGCAGGGGCCGCTGAGCCGGAGCAGGCCCCAGCCCGGCCTTCCCCTGGCCGCCCCGCCGCGGAGAAAACTTTCTCGCCCCCAGAAAGCCACATTGCGGTCTGAGCGCTGCCACTCCCTTCGTATGTAATAAAAAGCGGATTTCAAATCTAAGTCGTTGTCGTGCTTGACATTCGCTTCCGAAATCACTATCGTGCACTTTAGTGGGAATTTGTGGTAAAAAGTGAAATATTAGTGGGGATGCAGTGTTTTTTGGAGAGACCGCAATCAATTTGGACGCTAAAGGGCGTCTGGCCATACCGATGCGCTACCGGGATGCAATCCAGGAGCGGAGTGGCGGGCAGTTGGTTCTCACCTATAGTGCATTCGACAACGGCGCTTTATACCTCTATCCAAAAGAAGAATGGGAAAGGGTGCGTGACGAAGTGACGGGATTGAGCACATTCAACCCGGGTCATCGCAGCCTGCAAAGAAAACTGGTGGGGAGTGCCAGTACAGTTGAGCCGGACGGCAACGGAAGGATTCAATTACCGCAGACGTTGCGGCAAGTAGCAGGACTCGAAAAGAAGGTCGTACTGCTTGGAATGGGCACCCGATTCGAGATCTGGAACGAAACGGTTCTGAATCAAAAACGGGTAGAGGAAGAACGCAGTCTTGACGAAGCTGCATCAGAAGAAATGACCCGCCTGGTTTTATAGGCGGGGGCAAGACAGCCAGAGGTGCGCAACGGAGTAGATGGGCGAATACCAACACCGGCCGGTTTTACTGGAAGAAGCGGTGGAAGCGCTCAACATCCGGCCCGACGGGAAATATCTCGACGGAACCTTTGGTAGAGGAGGGCATAGCAGGGCGATTCTGGCCTGTTTGTCCGATGAAGGCTGCTTAATGGCCCTGGACAGGGACCCGGAAGCGATAGCTGCCGGGAAGGAACTAGAAAAGGATGATTTTCGATTTTCCATAGTCCAGGGCAACTTTGCAGATTTGGAACGCTACGTCCGTGAATGGGGCGTTGAAGAAGGCCTCGATGGCATTTTGCTTGATCTGGGTGTTTCTTCACCGCAACTGGACGATCCGGAGCGCGGTTTCTCCTTTATGGGGGACGGTCCACTGGATATGCGTATGAACCCATTACAGGGTGAGTCGGCCAAAGAGTGGTTGGCCGAAGCGCCGGAACGGGAATTGACCCGCGTGTTTTGGGAGTTCGGAGAGGAGCGCCATGCGCGCAGGATTGCCCGGAGCATCGTGATGGCCCGGCAAAAGCAGCGGCTTGAAACAACAGGTCAATTGGCGAGATTGATCGAGAACACAATAGGTCGCCGGGAAAAAAACAAACATCCAGCAACACGATGTTTTCAGGCAATCCGGATTTTTATAAATGATGAACTGGCTCACCTGGTAACAGGTTTGGCTACAGCAATAGAGTTGTTGCGCCCGGGAGGAAGGCTGGTAGTAATCAGTTTTCATTCCCTCGAGGACCGCCTGGTCAAGCGGACGATAAAAGAAGCCGTACGACCAGGACAGGTCCGGAAAAACATACCGCAGCACCCCGATGCTAAGCCTGTATTGAAGCCGATTGGAAAAGTCATCAAAGCCTCTGACTCCGAACTCTCCGTCAATCCCCGTGCACGAAGCGCTGTCATGAGGGTTGCGGAGAAACTCGGTTGAATGCACGTTTAATTGTCTTGTTGATTGCTCTCTCGGCTGTGATAAGCAGCGCGCTGGGAGTGGTTTATACGCGACATGAAAGTCGCCGTGCCTCGGTAGAACTGGGCTTGCTCGAAGATCAGCGGGATGAACATATCGCCGAGTGGAGCCGCCTGCAGCTGGAACAGGCCTGGCTGGCGGACGCCAGTCACGTCGAGAGCAAGGCACGCGAACACCTGGGAATGGAAGCGCCTGAAAAGGCTGTAATCCTGGTGGTGAAGAAACCATGAGCCACGCAGAACAGTGCAAAGCGCCGGTTAGCAGGCTTTACGCTTTCCTGCTGATCTTTCTGCTCTGCTCAATTGCATTGGTGGCCAGGGCGGTCAATCTTCAGGTCGTTGATACTGAGTTCCTGCAGGACCAGGGTGAAGCCCGTTACCTGCGGGAAGTGGTGGTTCCGACGCGCCGCGGAAACATCCTGGATCGAAACGGCGAACCGCTGGCGGTCAGCACGCCGGTAGATTCAGTCTGGGTTAATCCCAAGATGTTGCTGCAGTCGCCTGAAGACATTAAGCCGCTTGCGGATGTGCTGGCGGTGGATGCCGACGAGATCGAACGTCGGCTGACGCAGCGTTCCACTCGTGAATTTGTCTGGTTACGGCGCAGGTTGCACCCCGACGTGGCCGCGCAAATCAAGGCGCTTAAATTACATGGCGTATTCCTCCAGAAGGAGTACCGCCGTTTTTACCCGGCCGGAGAAGTCACCTCGCACGTGATTGGTTTTACCAATATCGACGACGTGGGACAGGAAGGTCTGGAATTGGCTTACAACGACTGGCTTCAGGGCAAGCCGGGCAAGAAACGGATCATCCGGGACCGGCTGGGACGCACAGTTGAGCATGTCGAGATGGTTCGCGAATCCGTGCCCGGGCATGACCTGAGCCTGACCATAGACCGCCGCCTGCAGTACCTCGCATACCGTGAGCTGAAGCGCACCGTGCTTAAACACGGTGCGCGCTCCGGTAGCGTTGTACTGCTGGATGTGAAAACCGGCGAGGTGCTGGCCATGGTCAACCAGCCGTCCTATAACCCGAACCACGCAAATATGGACAGCGAGGGGCTGAGGAACCGGGCGGTGACGGATGTCTTCGAACCCGGTTCCGTGATGAAACCGTTTGCCGTGGCTTCGGCCCTTGAGACGGGCCGCTGGACGCCGACTACGCCGATCGATACGACGCCCGGGCGAATCAATATCTCGGGTCACACCATCAGCGATCACCATAATTACGGCCCGATCGATGTCACCCGGCTGATCACCAAGTCTTCCAATGTTGCAGCGACAAAAATCGCGCTCGACCTCGAGCCGGAGCATATGTGGAATACCTATGACCGGTTTGGCTTCGGGGACGTGACAGGGACCGGGTTTCCGGGCGAATCCGCTGGTGTGCTGCGCAACCACCGCCGCTGGCGTCGGGTGGAGCAGGCGACGCTGTCCTATGGCTACGGTATCTCTGTCACCGTGCTGCAGTTGGCCGAGGCTTTTGCGGCGCTTGCTGATGACGGCCGCCTGCGACGGCCCAGCCTGGTCATGGGGGCGACCAATCCGCCAACCTCCATACTGGACCCCACCATTGCCCGGCAGGTTTCTGCAATGCTGGAAACCGTCACCGGTCCCGAAGGCACCGGCAAGCAGGCCCGGGTCGAGAATTACCGCGTATCCGGTAAAACGGGGACGTCGCGCAAGGCAAGTGCATCCGGATACGCTTCAAGATACATCGCGACTTTTGCCGGATTTGCACCCTCCAGCGACCCCAGGGTCGCGGGTGTTGTGGTTATCAATGATCCCTCCGGCAAAGTCTATTACGGCGGGCTGGTCGCTGCCCCGTTGTTCTCAGACGTCATGACCGGTGCTCTGCGCTTGCTGAATGTGCCGCCGGATAATTACGAAGGCATGGTGGTGCAGGCTGCCGACATCCAGCCAGGGAGCGGTCAATGAGCTGTCCCATGAGTGTCCAGACTTTACTTGAGGGTTGGTGCGATTCGGTCCCTGACCTGGTCATTACAGGCATCGCGCTTGATTCGCGATGCGTGATGCCCGGCAACGCGTTTCTCGCGGTGGCCGGCGCCGCTACCCATGGCATGTCTTACGCGGGTGAGGCCGTCGCCCGCGGCGCGGCCGTCATCATCCATGATGGACTGGCAGTCTCTCCGCTGGTGGATGTGCCTTTGGTGCATGTCTCCGGCTTGGGAGGGCTCCTGTCCAGTATCGGTGCGCGGTTTTACCACTCGCCCTCAGACCACCTGCTGATCGCAGGTGTGACAGGCACCAACGGCAAGACATCCACGGCTCACTATCTCGCCCAGTCCTGGCAGAGGACCAGTGGCGACGCGGGCATTATCGGTACCATCGGGTATGGCCCGCTGGGGTCACTAAAACCCGCAAACATGACTACACCGGACCCGGTTTCATTACAGGCCATGTTGTCAGACTGTATTGACCAGGGCGTGGAAAAATTGTCCATGGAGGTATCGTCTCACGCGCTCGACCAGGGTCGTTGTGATGATGTTGCGTTCGATGCGGCGGTGTTCACCAACCTCAGCCGGGATCACCTGGACTATCACGGAACAATGGAAGCCTATGCCGCCGCCAAGCGCCGCTTGTTTGTAGACGCACATCCCAGGTTTGCCGTGGTCAATGTCGATGACGCATTTGGCAAGACCCTGGCTGCTGAAATCGGCAATGGTACGCAGGTATTCACTTATGGCACCAACGGTTCTAGCGAATTGCGAGGATCAATCCTGCAGATGGACTCCCTGGGCATGACCCTGAAGCTTATTTCGCCCTGGGGTGACGCTGAAGTACGCAGCGGCTTGCTGGGCGCGTTCAACCTGTCCAACCTGTTGGCAGCTGCGGGCACACTGGCCTTGCTGGGCATGCCCTGGAGCCAGGTGACGCACCAGTTGGAGATGATGCGCGCAGTGCCGGGACGGATGCACTGTTTCGGTGGAGAAACGGCCCAGCCAGTGGTGGTTGTGGACTACGCGCACACGCCTGACGCCTTGCAACAGGCGTTGCAGGCCCTGCGATCACATTTGCACGGCCGCCTGGTGTGCGTGTTCGGCTGTGGTGGCGATCGCGACAGTGGCAAAAGACCGATGATGGCGCAGATTGCGGAAGCGCTGTCCGACCGGGTGGTTCTGACTACCGACAATCCCCGCGGGGAAGAGCCCGCTGCCATTATCGGTGACATGCTGGCTGGACTGGATCGCCCGGATGAAGCCATGGTGATTGAAGACCGGGCTTCGGCAATCCGCCACGCGGTGCTGGCCAGCCGTCCCGGGGATATCGTATTGATCGCGGGTAAAGGGCATGAGGGCTGGCAGGAACTGAATGGCCGGAAAATACCGTTCAGCGATGAAGCCGCCGTTAATGCAGCCCTGGAGGAAGCGGCATGATCCGGCTGCAGCTGAGTGACCTCGCGGCCTGCCTTGGTTGTCCGATGCCTGCCAATGACGTGGCCGTCGAAAATATCGCAACGGACAGTCGTAGAGTGCATCACGCCACACTGTTCGCCGCGTTGCCCGGGAACAATGTCGACGGCCATGATTTTGCAGCTTCCGCAGTTGACCTGGGGGCTTCAGCCCTGCTGCTGAGCCGCACCCTGGACCTGGATGTTCCCCAGCTGGTCGTTGACGATGTTTTGTTGGCGCTCGGTAGAATTGCGTTGCTGCTGCGTGAACGCCTCGATCCGGCAGTTATTGGAATCACCGGCAGTAATGGCAAAACCACGGTCAAGGAAATGGTTGCCAGCATTTTGAGCACCGACGCCGCCGTTCTGGCTACACGAGGGAATTACAACAACGAACTGGGTGTTCCATTGAGCCTGTTCGAGCTGGAAGCACAGCATCGCTACGCGGTGCTTGAAATGGGTGCAAGCAAGGCAGGTGACATTGCCTATCTCTGTGGCATTGCCAGGCCTGATATCGGCCTGATTACCAACATCGGGCCTGCCCACCTGCAAGGTTTCGGCACCGAGAAGGGGGTCGCGCTGGCCAAGGGCGAGATGTATAGCGCATTGCCAGCCGATGGCTGCGCGATAATCAATGCCGACGAGCCCTGGGCGGATATGTGGCGGGAAATGAACTCAGCCGGGCGTGTGCTGAGCTTTGGCAGCAAGCCGGAGTGCGATATCCAGCTGACCGGGCGGGACACGCAACCCCGGATCAGGATGCCGGGCGGCGAATTCAACTTGCGGCTGGCGTTACCCGGACTGCACAACCAGATGAATGCGGCCGCTGCTGCCGCTGTTGCTGTTTCGCTCGGAATCGATACAGGTGCTATCGAGCAGGGTCTGCAGGCCGTCAAGCCGGTTCCCGGTCGACTGAACCTGATCCGCACAACCGCCGGCTGGAAGGTCATCGACGATACCTACAACGCTAACCCGGCATCGCTTTACTCAGCCTTACAGGTGTTGGCCCAGATGCAGGGAACGCCCTGGCTGGTGCTCGGTGATATGAAAGAGCTGGGACATGACAGCCGCAAGATGCACCGTGAGGTGGGTGAGGCCGCCAAGGCTATGGGCGTTGGCAGATTGTTCACCACCGGCGAATTGTCCCGCTTCACCGCGGAAGCCTTTGGGGAAGGTGCCGAGCACTTTGAAGACCGTGGCGAGCTTGCCAAGGCTCTGCTTTCTCAACTCAGGCCAGGAACCACTTGCCTGGTAAAAGGTTCGCGCTCCATGGGGATGGAGGCCATTGTCCAGGCGATCACGGATGCCGATGGCATGAGAGAGGCGAGCTGATGCTTTACTGGCTGACCCAGCAACTGACCGATATCAATTCCGGGTTTGCAGTTTTTGGGTACATCACGCTGCGGTCCATCCTGGGTGCGCTGACAGCCTTGCTGATTTCACTGTTACTCGGACCCTGGTTCATTCGCAGACTGGTGCAGCAACAGGTCGGCCAGCCGATACGCAAGCTCGGGCCCGAAAGTCATTTTTCCAAGGCGGGAACGCCGACCATGGGCGGCGCGCTGATTCTGTTTTCGATCGTTACCGCCACCTTGTTGTGGGCGGATCTGTCTAACCGTTATGTCTGGGTTGTGATCGTTGTGACACTGGTTTTTGGTGTGATCGGCTGGATCGATGATTACCGTAAACTGGTGTTGCAGGATTCCGAGGGTCTGCCAGCGCGATGGAAATACCTCGGCCAATCGGTTGGGGGGCTCGCTGCTGCGGTGTTTCTGTACTGGACCGCTGATGTTCCGGAAGCCACCGAACTGATCGTTCCGTTCTTCAAGGACGTCGCCATCCCGCTGGGCGTCTTCTATATCGTGACCACGTATTTCATGGTTGTCGGTTTTTCCAATGCCGTCAACCTGACGGATGGCCTGGACGGCCTCGCCATCATGCCCTCGGTATTTGTGGCCGCTGCGCTGGGGATTTTTGCGTATGTCGCAGGCCATGCGGTTTTCTCCGATTACCTGGCGCTGCCATTTTTGCCGGGCTCGGGCGAACTGGCCATATATTGTGGTGCCCTGGCAGGCGCCGGCCTGGGCTTTCTGTGGTTCAACACGTACCCGGCGCAGATCTTCATGGGCGATATCGGCGCGCTGGCCGTGGGAGCGGCATTGGGACTGATCGCTGTCATTGTCAGGCAGGAACTCGTTTTCATCGTGATGGCGGGTGTCTTTGTGATGGAGACTGTTTCAGTGATTCTGCAGGTGGCGTCGTTCAAATTGACCGGCAAGCGGATCTTCAGGATGGCCCACGTTCATCATCATTTCGAATTGAAAGGCTGGCCCGAACCCCGGGTGATTGTCCGATTCTGGATCATTTCAGTCATTCTTGTACTGGCCGGACTGGCCACGTTGAAGATCAGGTGACGATGTTTCCATGAGAAAAATGACCGCAGCGATGAAGTCCGCAGGGAGCAAAAGCCAGGCATACCAGGCCGGTTCCATGCCCACCCCGGTCAGGCCGGATACCTGGGTTCTGCTGCCGGCACTGCTGTTGCTTTCAATCGGGGTCATCATGGTAGGCTCGGCCTCGATCGCGATAGCTGAAGGGCATGGCGCCAGTCCTTATCACTACCTGTTAAGACACCTGGTTTTCATCGCGGCGGGTGTGACGCTGGCCTTGTCACTGAGAATCATCCCGATAGCGTTCCTTGAGCGAATCAGTCGCCCGATGCTGGCGATGTCGGTATTACTTCTGCTGGTGGTGCTGATTCCGGGTGTTGGGCACACGGTCAACGGAAGCACCCGCTGGATCCGGTTGGGTTTTGTAAATTTCCAAGTGGTGGAGGCCGTCAAGCTGATGGTGATCATCTACCTCGCCGGCTACCTGGCGCGCAAAGCGCAGCTGGTCCAATCCAGGTTTTTCGATACGTTCAAGCCTCTGATCTTCGCCGGCCTGCTTTCAGCCATATTGCTGGTGCAACCCGATATGGGCAGCGCCGCGGTGATAACCGCCATCGTGGCCGGCATGGTCTGGTTGGCGGGTGCTGCATGGCGGCACATTTTTGTGCTGGGCATGCTGACCTTGCCTGCTTTTGCATTTGCCGCCATGGAGCCTTACCGGCTGCGCCGCATCGTCAGCTTCATGGATCCCTGGGCTGATCCCTATGCCAGCGGGTTTCAGTTGACCCAGGCGCTGATCGCCGTCGGGCGCGGAGAACTTTTCGGTGTTGGAATCGGTGCCAGCATCCAGAAGCTTTTTTACCTTCCGGAGGCGCATACCGATTTTATTTTTGCAGTACTGGCCGAGGAATTCGGTCTTGCCGGCGTGATCGCCGTGCTGGCGCTGTTTCTCCTGTTGGTCACGCGCATCATGGTGATCGGCATCATGGCGCACCGCAATGAAAGGCCATTTGCGGGTTTTGTGGCTTATGGCATTGGTTTGTGGCTCGGTTTGCAGGCGATGGTCAGTGTTGGCGTCAACCTGGGTGTATTGCCCACCAAGGGACTGACCCTGCCACTGATAAGCTCCGGTGGCAGCAGCATGCTGATGACGCTGGTCGCGATCGGCATCGTGTTGCGAATCAAATACGAAATTGACCGCGAGAATGTCACGTATTTCCGCAAGAAAACCCCGTCCCTGGGAGCAGTCAATGAGCGCTGAGCAACGCGGAGTGTTGATCATGGCCGGAGGTACGGGTGGGCATATTTTCCCGGGACTGGCTGTGGCGGATGCGTTGAGCAACCGGGGTGTCAGCGTGCGCTGGCTTGGCGCCCGCGGCGGGATGGAATGCCGTACAGTCTCTGATGCCGGCTTTCCCATTGATGTGGTCGATATTTCCGGCCTGCGCGGCAAAGGTGTGGTCCGTTGGTTGACGATCCCCTGGAAACTGCTTAGGGCAGTATTACAGGCGTTCCGGCTGCTCGGCCACCACCGACCGGCCTGCGCGGTCAGTTTCGGCGGGTATGCTGCCGGCCCGGGTGGGCTCGCGGCCCGTTTGCGTGGCATACCCCTGCTGGTTCACGAACAAAACAGGATTCCGGGGATGACCAACCGGGTGCTGTCGAAGATGGCGCAAAGCGTGCTACAGGCGTTTCCAGGCACCTGGCCAGACAGCCTTGATACGATCAGTTGCGGCAATCCGGTCCGCAAGGCCGTTGTCGACATCACCAGGCCGGCCATCAGGATGGCGAATCGCCAGGGTGCAGTTCGGGTCCTGGTAACGGGTGGCAGCCAGGGCGCCAGGGCGCTGAACCTGCTGATACCCGGGGCATTGAGACTGCTGCCAACAGATCAGGCATTCGAAGTCAGGCACCAGGCCGGCAAGGGCAGGACCGAAGAGACAACACTTGCCTATGAAGAGTCCGGAATCCAGGTGGATATCACGGAATTCATTGATGACATGGCCGCGGCTTTGGAATGGGCGGACCTGGTCATTTGCCGGGCCGGCGCCCTGACGGTTTCCGAGCTCGCTGCAGCCGGTGTTGCCTCCGTGCTGGTGCCGTACCCGCATGCGGTTGATGACCACCAGACCCGGAATGCTGAGTTTCTGGTCGAGGCCGGAGCAGCCGTTGTGATGCAGGAGTCGGAAACCGGGCCAGAGTCGCTGTCAAAGGTGCTGCAGAGTCTGCTGGCGGATCGGCAAACCCTGGTGTCCATGGCTGAGAATGCACGCCGTGTCGCTGTGCCGGATGCTGCTGAGCGAGTAGCCAGCCTGTGCCGGGAGTACCAGACCGCATGACCATGGCCGGTTCACATCTGCAGCCGATGCGACGTATCAACAGGGTTCACTTCGTGGGCATTGGTGGTGCCGGCATGAGCGGTATTGCCGAGGTCCTGGTCAACCAGGGATTCACCGTATCAGGTTCCGACCTGGCAGATAGCCGGGCTACCAGGCATTTACAGAAACTGGGTGCCACGGTCTTCAAGGGGCATGATGCCTCCCAGGTGGAAGGCGCCGATGTGCTGGTGGTCTCTACCGCGGTGGACAACGAGAACGCCGAGCTGCTGGCGGCCCGTGAGTTGCGAATTCCGGTCGTGCCGAGGGCGGAAATGCTGGCTGAGCTGATGCGTTTTCGACGTGGAATTGCCGTGGCGGGCACCCACGGTAAGACCACAACTACCAGCCTGACCGCTAGCTTGCTGGCGGAGGCCGGGATGGACCCGACGTTTGTCATTGGCGGCTTACTCAATGCCTGGGGATCCAATGCGAGGCTGGGGGCCGGGCAATACCTGGTCGCCGAAGCCGACGAGAGTGATGGATCGTTCCTGTTGCTGCAGCCGGTTATCGCTCTGATTACCAATATCGACCGCGACCACCTGGAAGCATACGAAAACAGTTTTGAGAATCTCAGGAAGGCTTTCCTGGAATTCCTGCATCACCTGCCGTTCTATGGCGCCGCAATACTGTGTATCGACAACGAGCACGTGGCGGAGATGATACCCGCTGTTACCCGCGCTGTTGTTACCTATGGCCTGTCCGAAAACGCGGACGTGCGCGCCACCGACCTGGTCCAGGACGGTCGCATGATGTACTTTCGCGCGCACCTCCCGAATCAGCAGTCTCCTCTGGAGGTCAGCCTCAACCTGCCGGGTGTCCACAATGTACGCAATGCGCTGGGCGCCATCGCCATTGCCTGGGAGCTGGGCCTCGATCTCGCGCCAATCGTTGACTGTCTGCGGAGTTTCGAAGGGATTGGCCGGCGGTTTGCCGAGGTTGGACAGTTCCCGGTTCCAACGGGTGAAGTGATGGTGATAGAGGATTATGGCCACCACCCGTCTGAACTGGACGCAACGATTGCCGCGGCGCGGTCAGGCTGGCCGGACAAGAGAATTGTCGCGGTTTTCCAGCCTCATCGCTATACCCGGACGCGTGACCTCTTCGATGACTTTTCACAAGTGCTTGCGTCTTCGGATGTCGTGGTATTGACGGACATCTACCCGGCGGGTGAAGAATCCATCGATGGCATCGACAGCGGCGCCCTGTGCCAATCCATCCGCGCCAGGGGCCGTGTCAACCCGATTCTCATTTCCGAGGTTAATGACATCCCTGCCGAACTGCCCGCAATGCTCGAAGATGGCGACCTGGTACTGCTTCTCGGGGCCGGCAATATCGGGCAAATCGCGCAACGGGTGCGCGAGAATGGCTTTGTCGCGGAGGTGGTCGAATGAGCGCATTTCCTCCGGTCAGGCTGCAGGACCCGGCTGATTTTGGTCGCGTGGGGCTGGTCATCGGCGGCGACAGCGCCGAACGGGAAGTTTCGCTGGATGGCGGCAAGGCCGTTGGTTCAGCGCTGCAACGCAACGGCATTGATTACCAGGTTTTTGATGGTCCACTAGCCCTGTTCGAGGCGATCAGAGAAGGTCAGGTTGAGCGGGTCTTCAACCTGTTGCATGGACCGGACGGCGAAGACGGCTCATTGCAGGGAGCCCTGCAATTGATGAATATCCCGGTAACCGGGTCCGACCTGGCATCGTCGGCATTGACCATGGACAAGGTTCGCTCCAAGTGGGTATGGGCTCAGAATGGAATCGATTCACCCCCGTTTGAGTTTTTCGGACCGCATGATGATGGCTATGAACGTGCTTTGGACAGGTTTGGCCTGCCGCTGTTCGTTAAACCCACCGGACTGGGATCCAGCATCGGTATATCCAAGGTAACTGAAGAGTCGGAACTGGGGCCAGCCGTGGAATTGGCCCTCAGCTACGGTTCCACCGTGATCATCGAGGCGGGGATAGACGGTGACGAGTATTTCGCGGGCGTGCTGGGACAAAACACACTGCCCCTGATCCGGGTGGAAACTCCCCATGCATTTTACGACTATGCAGCCAAATATGAATCAGATTCAACCCGCTATTTCTGCCCCTGTGGACTGGACAAAAAGCGAGAGGCAATGCTCAGGGGAATTTCATTCAAGGCCTATGAAATTCTGGGCGCCTCAGGCTGGGGCAGGGTGGATTTTCTACTGGACAAGACCGGTAAGGCCTGGTTCCTGGAGGTTAATACCACGCCGGGTATGACCGGTCATAGTCTCGTGCCGCAGGCCGCGGCCCATGTAGGGATCAGCTTCGATGAACTGGTCTGGCGCATCCTGGAGACGAGCCTGTGAACCGTTACGCGGAAATCAATCACCAGGGTAACAGGGGTTTTGCCAGCGGCATCCTGACAGTTGTGGCCCTGTTTCTGCTTGCGCTGGGTGGTGCAGCCTGGGTAAGCATGGGCATCGTGGCAAATGACCGGTGGCCGATACGCTGGCTGGAATTGAATGGTGAGTTTCAGCGGGTCAGCGCCGAACAGCTGCGTGCCACCATTTCGCCGCTGATCGACGAAAGTTTTTTCACCATCGACCTGCAGGAATTGAGTGAAGCCGGAGGGGGAATCTCGTGGGTTTCTTCCGTCCGGGTGCAAAAAAGTTGGCCTGACACGGTAACGGTCACGATCAGGGAATTCACGCCCATTGCGCACTGGAACCGTGGGCAGCTTATTTCCCACGAAGGCCAGGTTTTCGCAGTTCCCGAGGCGGATGAAATCCAGGGTTTGCCCTGGCTGTACGGCCCTCAGGAGCGCCTGGATGAAGTACTGCATGCCTGGTCTGATTTCAGTGAGTTATTGGTGCCGCTGGGATTGGAAGTGCAGGGAATCAGGCTCGACAGGCGCGGTGCGTGGTCCATGCAATTGAACAACGGGACCCGCATCCAGTTGGGGCGGGAATCTGCCGGAGAACGTCTGCGCAGGTTACTGGCGAGTTGGGATTCACTGATGTTGGAGCAGCCCGCGCCACCGCAGGATGTCGATTTGAGATACACCAATGGGTTTGCGGTCATGTGGCCGCAGCAATCCGCAACCGTCAAAGGGACTGATAGCTGAATGAAGGCAAGGAAACCTGAAAAATCACTGGTCGTGGGACTTGATGTCGGAACATCAAAGATCGTTGCTATCGTGGGCGAAAGCCAGGCCGACGGATCGGTCGAAGTCATCGGTCTTGGCTCGCACCCTTCCACGGGATTACGCCGGGGTGTCGTGGTCGATATGGCATCGACCGAGCAAGCCATCCAGCGGGCGGTCGAAGAAGCAGAATTGATGGCGGGGTGCGAAATTCACTCAGTCTACGCCGGTATTTCCGGAAGCCACATCAGGAGCCTGAATTCCGACGGTACAGTAGCGATCAAGGACAAGGAAGTTTCCGAGGGTGACGTGGACCGGGTGCTGGATGCGGCGCGGGCGGTGCCGGTGGCGGCCGATCAAAAGGTGTTGCACGTGCTGCCGCAGGAGTACGTGATTGATAACCAGGATGGTATCCGCCAACCCATTGGCATGGCAGGAGTCCGGCTGGAGGCGCATGTTCATGTCGTCACGGCTGCACTCAGTGCAACACAGAATATTGGTAAATGCGTCGCCCGCTGCGGTTTGACCGTGGATGAGTTGATCATGCAGCCGCTGGCTGCGAGCTACGCGGTGCTGACCGACGATGAAAAAGATCTTGGAGTCTGCCTCGTTGATATCGGCGCGGGGACCACTGACATCGCGGTATTCACAGACGGTGCGATCAGGCATACCGCCTGCATTCCAATTGCGGGCGACCAGGTGACCAACGACATCGCGGTGGCGCTTCGGACGCCAACGCAGCACGCGGAAGATATCAAGATCAAGTATGCCTGTGCGCTGGAACAACTGGCGCGTAACGACGAAAGCATCCAGGTGCCCAGCGTGGGTGACCGGACGTCCCGCCACCTGGCCCGGCAAACACTGGCCCAGGTGGTCGAGGCGCGGTACCGGGAGCTGTTCTCGCTGATACAGGCTGAACTTCGTCGAAGCGGATTTGAAAACATGATTGCAGCCGGTCTGGTCATGACCGGTGGCGCCTCGCGCATTGAAGGCGCCGAAGAGTTGGCGGAAGAGCTGTTTCATATGCCGGTGCGCCTGGCGACACCGCGTTACGTAACAGGTTTGTCCGATGTGGTCAGCAATGCCATACATGCTACCGGTGTGGGATTGTTGCTTTATGGAAACCAGGCAGATCCCGCCAGGGCACTGTTGAAAACTGGTGGTAGCGAAACTTTTGTAGATCGAGTCCGGAGTTGGTTCCGGGGTGAGTTTTAACAATTATAAACGGCGAGCGAGAGGAGAAATAAAATGTTCGAATTAGTAGAAAATTACACGCCCAGTGCAACAATCAAGGTTATCGGTGTGGGTGGCGGTGGCGGCAACGCTGTGGCGCAGATGATTGACGCGAGTATTGACGGAGTGGAGTTCATTGCAGCCAATACCGATGCCCAGGCTTTGCGGCAGTTCAAAGGTAAAACCATTCTGCAGATTGGTTCCAGCGTCACCAAGGGCCTGGGTGCAGGCGCAAATCCGGAAGTCGGCCGTCAGGCGGCTCTGGAAGACCGTGACCATATCGTTGAGATGCTGGCAGGGGCTGACATGGTATTCATTACCGCCGGAATGGGCGGAGGTACCGGAACAGGAGCGGCGCCGGTCATCGCACAGGCCGCCAAGGAGCAGGGTATTCTGACGGTCGCGGTGGTCACTAAGCCTTTTCATTTTGAAGCCAGGCGGCGCATGCAGATTGCTGAAAAAGGAATCGAGGAACTTGCCGCACACGTCGATTCTTTGATCACGATACCTAATTCCAAGTTGGGCGACGTATTGGGCGGCGAGACCTTGTTGCTCAACGCGTTTAAAGCCGCCAACGATGTCCTGCAGGGCGCGGTTCAGGGTATTGCTGAACTGATCACCCGCCCGGGCCTGATTAATGTTGATTTCGCGGATGTACGCACCGTTATGTCCGAGATGGGCATGGCCATGATGGGCGCCGGGCAGGCGTCCGGTGATGACCGTGCCATCATGGCCGCGCAGGCTGCTATCGGCAGTCCGTTACTGGAAGACATCAATCTTTCGGGCGCCTGCGGCATCCTGGTCAACATAACGGCTGGCACCAACCTGACCATGAAAGAGTTTGAAGAGGTGGGCAGTACCGTTTCTGACCTGGCATCGGAAGATGCGACGGTGGTAATGGGTACCGTGATCGACCCCGACCTTGGCGACGACTTGCGTGTGACTGTCGTGGCGACAGGTCTGGGAGAACCGATCCGCAGCTCACTGACTCGCGAGAAACCGATGCGTCTGGTGGCCAACGGAACGACCGGCAGGCCGGAGCTGATCGAAGAAGCTGCACCGGTGGACAGCGGGTTTGCAATGGATGATGAGTTCAAAGTTTCCACACCCAGGGACAAGGACCTGTTCGAGAGGCAGAAGGATATCGATTACCTGGATATCCCTTCATTTCTCCGAACTCAGGCTGATTGAGCAGGCCTGCTGGCGTGAGCCACCCTGCACGCCGGTTCCTGGTAGGGAAGTCCGGCAACCGGAGACCTCGACTCGCCGTGCCGGCCTGCACGCAGGCTGGTGTCTCCCGGTTGCCGGACAGGGGCGCAACGACGGCCTCGAACGATTGAGGCCGTCCATGTGACGATAATGTTATGAGCTTGTTAAGATGTTGTTAAATTACAACAAGTGTGGTCTTTTTACCGATTTTCCGGCTATGCTGACAGCACCTATTGTGCTAGTATGCCGCTGGTTTTGAGGTCCTTGCGGAGCCCCAACAATGATAAATCAACGCACCCTCAAGAATGTCATTCGTGCAACCGGTGTTGGAATTCATACCGGTGAAAAAGTATTCATGACCCTGCGACCTGCCGCGGTGAACACCGGCATTATTTTTCGTCGCACGGATATGGATCCGGTGATGGAAGTTCCTGCTTTTGCGACTCATGTGGGTGATACCAGCATGAACACTTCACTGGAGCAGAATGGCGTTCGGGTTTCAACGGTCGAGCACCTGATGTCCGCTTTTGCGGGGCTGGGTATCGATAACGCCTATGTTGACCTGAGCAATGCCGAGGTTCCCATCATGGACGGCAGCGCGGGTCCGTTCGTGTTTCTTATCCAGTCCGCCGGCATCGAGGAACAGTCTGCGGCCAAGCGGTTTATTCGCATCCTGCAGCCGGTAGAAGTGCGCCTGGATGACAAATGGGCTCGTTTCGATCCATTTGACGGCTTCCGGGTTTCTTTCAAAATCAATTTCAATCACCCCGTTTTTCGTTCCCACCAGTCATTCGCCTCGGTGGATTTTTCAACCACCTCGTACCTTAAAGAAATAGCCAGGGCGCGAACGTTTGGATTCATGCGGGACATAGAAATGCTGCGTGAACGCAACCTGGTACTGGGTGGCAGCATGGATAACGCCGTAGTACTCGATGACTACAGGATCCTCAACGAGGACGGGCTTCGCTATGAAGACGAGTTCGTCAAACACAAGGTGCTGGATGCGATCGGTGATCTATACCTTCTGGGACATGGCCTGATCGGAGCTTTTTCCGGTTACAAATCCGGGCATGAATTAAACAACCTGTTGCTCAGGGAATTGCTTGAACAGCCAGCCGCCTGGGAAGAAGTGACCTTTGACGACTCCGAGGCCATTCCGGTTTCCTACGCGCACCCGGCGCATGCCAACGCCTGAATTTCAATATTGACCTGGATTTCCTTCCCGACCTCCAAATAGGGACAATTCGGTCGATTTCTGCTATGATCCGCCGTCCGTGTGGTTGAGCTGAACAATCAACCCCCTTCAGTCCTCGCTATCGCCCTCTAAGCGGGCCATTTGTTTGAGGGCTTGTTGTGCGGCGGGGGACAGACTTCTGCGCTTACGGTGTGTTTCACGCGGTTCAACCAGAGGGGCTACGCGAATATCGATGTGTTCGATTTGCGTATAACCGGATAAATGCAGGGATTTGATGATTCCGGGCGCTTCCATGCGCAGCATGGTGGCCCAGGATGCGGAAGGAGAAATCAGGATTAAGCGGTTTTCCCTGATGGCACCTGCCTGGAAATGAGCAGCCAGCCCGGGTTCGAGGGAAGCAGCGATCAGGTGTTCGACTTTCACCAGGAGGTTGGCCTGCTGCAGCAATTTTCCGAGCGAAGCGCCGTGATCTGTGATCACATCGGAAACACGAAAGAATTTTTTACCGGACTGAGGATGTCGAGCCATATCTATGAAGCGTACTTCAGCACAAGGCCGGATTGCCAGTTTTATGGACTTCTGGCGGATTGACGGATTGATGGGTTTCAGGCGCACCTTATGGGTGGCGGTTGCTGTGTTCTGTGGCGGATTGATGTTTTTTCTGGGTCGCAGTACGGCGCCTGGGCCCGAAGATTTTGCCCGGCAAGTGGCAGAGTTACAGGCCGAAGTTATGCAGCAGCAAGGCAAGGTCGACCGGCTGCGGATCAGTCATCAGCGGAACGTGAACGCCCTGGCAGCCCGGCTGGCCGAGCTGCAGGCGGCCTCAACCCGGCTGGACGCATTGGGTGAACGGCTGGCTCACCTGGGACAGCTGACACTGGATGAATTCAATTTTGGCGAGCCTGCTCCGGTGGGCGGCCCGGGTAATTACCGGGAAATGGACCCAGCTTACGAGGAACACCTCGAACGGTCCGTCGCGGCGCTGGGCGATAAATTGCGCCGCCAGTCTTCCCAGCTGGATGCGCTGCAGTCGCTGATGGCTAACCGCCAGCTGGAGAATGACCTGACGCCAACCGGTTGGCCGGTCAGAAAAGGTTGGATTTCGTCGCGATTTGGTGAGCGTAACGATCCGTTTACCGGCAAGCGCGATTATCACAACGGACTGGATTTTGCCGGCGTGCGGGGTACCGAAGTTCTGAGTGTGGCAAGTGGCGTAGTGATCTGGGCGGGCAGCCTGAATGGCTATGGTAAAACCCTGGAAATTGACCACGGCAATGGCTACCGGACCCGCTATGCGCACAGCGATGAGCTGGTCGTTGAAGTAGGAGATCACGTGATTGCCGGACAGGTCATAGCCAAGTTGGGCAGCACCGGCAGATCCTCGGCACCTCATGTTCATTTCGAGGTGTTGAAAGACGGCTCTCACATCAACCCGGGACGATTTGTCAGAAACCTTCGTTAATTCTTTTAAATCGCCAGCAATGGCTTGCAACCGTGCCTGATTGACCCCAAATAGCAATCGGCGCGAAATCACAAAGATACCCTTCAGATGCTCAATAAGCTGATTACAAAAATGGTGGGCAGCCGAAACGATCGGCTGGTCAAGAAAATGGGCAAAACTGTCCAGAAAATCAATAGCCTGGAAGAGTCCACCAAGGCCCTTACCGATGAAGAACTGAAGTCGAAAACACTGGAGTTTCGTGAACGTCAGGCAGCAGGTGAGTCACTTGACGATTTGCTTCCCGAGGCATTTGCGCTGGTTCGCGAGGCTTCCTGGCGGACCATGGGATTGCGACATTACGACGTACAGTTAATTGGCGGTATGGTCTTGCACCAGGGGCAGATCGCCGAAATGAAAACCGGTGAGGGCAAAACCCTGATGGCCACACTGGCCGTCTATCTGAACACGCTGACTGGCAAAAGCGCCCACGTGGTGACCGTGAATGACTACCTGGCAAGGCGCGACGCGGAATGGATGAGACCTATTTACGAGGCAGTAGGCCTGACCGTGGGCATTGCTATCCCGGGTATGACGCCTGCAGCCAAGCGGGCCGCTTATGCCTGCGATGTGGTTTACGCGACCAATAACGAGCTCGGTTTCGATTACCTGCGCGATAACATGGCTTTTTCTACCGATCAGAAAGTCCAGCGGGATCGCAATTTCGCCATTGTGGACGAGGTTGACTCTATCCTGATCGACGAAGCCAGAACGCCCCTGATTATTTCCGGCCCGGCCGATGAAACTCCCCAGCTGTATGTCCGCATCAACCAGCTTATTCCAGACCTGGAGCCGGCGGAAATCATCAACGAAGAAGAAAATGAGTTCAGCGATGGTGATTTCACCATTGATGAAAAGCAGAAGCAGGTATACCTCACCGAAGATGGCATGGCGCATGTGGAACAACTGATGGTTAAATCCGGCCTGTTGAAAGCGGATGACAGCCTCTACAACGCCCAAAACCTGAACCTGGTGCATCACCTCAATGCCGCATTAAGAGCACACCACCTGTTCAACAAAGACGTCGATTACATCATCAAGGACGGTGAAATCGTCATTGTCGATGAATTCACCGGCCGAACACTTGCCGGCCGCCGCTGGTCGGAGGGGCTGCACCAGGCGATCGAAGCGAAAGAGGGCGTGCCGATCCAGCGGGAAAACCAGACGCTGGCCTCGATTACTTTCCAGAACTACTTCCGCCTTTATGAAAAGCTTTCTGGAATGACCGGAACCGCCGATACGGAAGCCTATGAATTCCAGTCTATCTACGGTCTCGAAGTCGTGGTTATCCCGACCGCCAAGCCGATGATCCGAGACGACAAGGATGACCTGGTGTTTCTCAAGGTCGAGGCCAAGTACGGCGCCATCATAGATGACATCAAGGACTGCGTGGAGCGCGGTCAGCCAGTGCTGGTCGGAACGACCTCCATCGAAACTTCGGAACTGCTGGCGGGTATGCTCAAAAAGCAGAAAATCCGGCACGAAGTGCTCAATGCCAAGCAGCACGAACGCGAAGCCGCCATTGTAGCCAACGCCGGCCGGCCCGAAGCGGTGACCATCGCGACCAACATGGCTGGTCGCGGTACGGACATCGTGTTGGGTGGCAGCCTGGCGGCAGAGCTCGAGGCGCTCGGAGACGATGCCGATGACGCCAAAAAGGAATCGGTTAAGCAGGAATGGCAGAAGCGCCATGAACAGGTCGTGGAATCGGGCGGTCTGCATATCATCGGTACGGAGCGCCACGAGTCACGCCGGATCGATAACCAGTTAAGGGGCCGTTCCGGCCGACAGGGCGATCCGGGTTCTTCGCGGTTTTACCTGTCGCTGGAAGACAGCCTGATGCGGATTTTTGCTTCGGACCGCATGTCCATGCTGATGCAGCGATTTGGCATGAAAGAAGACGAAGCCATCGAAGCCGGAATGCTGAACAGGGCCATTGAAAATGCCCAGCGCAAGGTCGAGGCTCATAACTTCGATGTCAGAAAGCACCTGCTTGACTATGATGATGTGGCCAACGATCAACGCCGGGTCATTTATCAGCAACGCAATGAACTGATGGAGGCGGATGAGATTGCCGAGACCATCGTTGAAATGCGGCACGATGTGTTCAATGACGTGATCAACCGCTATATTCCGGCTGGCAGTATTGACGAGCAATGGGAAATCCCGGCACTCGAAAATGCACTGAGTGGTGAGTTTGGGATCAGTTTACCCGTTTCAGACTGGCTGGAAACGGATGAAAATGTGCACGAGGAAGTACTCCGTGCGCGTATCGTCGAGGAGGTCGACCAGCATTTCCTGACCAAGGAGGAAATGACCGGTATTGATGTCATGCGGCATTTTGAGAAAGCACTGATGCTGAATGTGCTGGATCAGCAGTGGAAAGATCACCTGGCCAGCATGGATTATCTGCGCCAGGGCATTGGCCTGCGCGGTTATGCCCAGAAGCAGCCAATGCAGGAATACAAGCGCGAATCATATGAGATGTTCACCTCGTTGCTGGACACCATCAAGCATGAAGTCATTCGAATCCTGGCCCGCGTGCAGGTCCAGGCAGAGGAAGACGTCGAGGCGGTAGAAGCCCGGCGCAGCCAGGAAACGAAGATGGAATACCGGCACGAGCAGGCGGGTGCGGTCGCCGCTCCTGATTCCCGCGGCGCCGAAGCGGGTCATGAAACCTTCGTGAGGGAAGGGCGCAAGGTCGGCAGGAATGAACCTTGTCCTTGCGGCTCAGGTAACAAGTACAAACATTGTCACGGTAAGCTAAACTAAGCCGAACCTAGGCTCGAGTATTTCCTGTGCAGATCCTCTACCTGGCTCGCCAGCTCTGATAGCGATCCGCTGTTATCAACCACGTCGTCCGCCAATGCCAGGCGTTCCTGGCGGTCAGCCTGGGCGTCCAATATTGCCTCGGCTTGTCTGCGACTGATTTGGTCTCTGGCCATCACCCGGTCGATTTGCTGCTCTTCACTGACGTCGACGACCAATACTCGATCAACCCACCGGTACGATCCTGATTCCGCGTACAGTGGAATGACGATGATGCAGTAGGGCGATCCTATGTGTTCCATCCGTCTCAGGACTTCCTCTGCGATCAGCGGGTGTAACAGGCCTTCCAGCAGCGCTTTCTTGTCCGGGCTGGAAAATATTTCGTTGCGCATTTTTCGACGATTAAGCCCTCCGGCCGGGTCCAGCACCTCCTGCCCGAACAATTCCGCGATACGCTCCAGTGCCGGCTGGCCGGGTTCAACCAGTTCTTTTGCGATCACATCGGTGTCGATGACCGGCACCCCCAGTTGCCTGAAGCTGTCCGAGACGGCCGTCTTTCCGGAAGCTATGCCGCCGGTCAGAACGACTGTGAAAACGCGCCTGGCCATTGGCGATGCCTAGCCGAAACCGCCCGACCGCGTATAGAAATCGATGACTTTCTCACCCCAGATCAGGGCTATCCATCCCGCAGCAGCGATAAACGGGCCGAATGGCATCGGCTTGTCCCGCTGCAGCTTTCCGATGCCCATCAGGACCAGGCCAACAACCGCGCCGACGACTGAGGAAAGCAAGACCACCAGGGGCAGCATTTGCCAACCCATCCAGGCGCCCAATGCCCCTAGCAATTTGAAATCACCGTAACCCATCCCTTCTTTTCCGGTCAGCAGGCGGAACAGGTGGAAAATGGTCCATAGGATCAGGTAGCCCGCAATTGCGCCGATAACGCTGGAAGCGAGATCCGTGTGAATTGACCAGAAACTGATCAGGATGCCGCCCCACATCAGGGGAATCGTCATGTTGTCCGGCAGCAACTGGTGATCGATATCGATGCCCGCCATGGCGATCAGGAAGGCTGTCAGTACCAGGGCCGTCAGGCCCTGCAGGTTCGGTCCGAAATGCCCGATTGTGACAACGAACAGAATGGCCGTAAGAAGCTCTACCAGCGGATAACGAACAGATATTCTGGACTTGCAGGCAGAACACTTTCCGCCGAGAAACAGGTAAGAGAAAAGTGGAATGTTCTGATAGGCCCTGATGCCGTGTCCGCATTTCGGGCAGTGCGAACGAGCCAGGACAATGCCACCAGGCCTCTCCGCATCCTTCGGCTCCGGTTCCAACAGCTCATGGCCCAGCAGTTCGCGGCATTGACAGCGCCAGTCATATTCCAGCAGCGGTGGAATCCTGAGGATGACGACATTCAGGAAGCTACCGATGATGGCTCCAAAAACGAACACCCCGGCATAGAGCAGGGGTGTCGATTCAACAAAAGTCTCCAACATGAAGCGGAACAGGCTCTGTTGTTTAAATAACCGCGGCCATCTTGAAGATGGGCAAGTACATGGCGATCACCATCGTGCCGACGATCACGCCGATAAACACGATGATTACCGGCTCAAGCAAGCTGCTCAGCGCATCCACGGCGTTGCTGACTTCTTCTTCGTAGGCTTCGGCTACCTTGATCAGCATTTCGTCCAACGATCCAGCTTCCTCACCAATGGCGGCCATCTGGATCACCATGGTGGGAAAAACACCCACTTGTTGCATGGCCATCTGCAGTTGGTGCCCCACGGCGACATTTTCACGAATATTTGCCGCGGCGAGGTCGAATACACGGTTGCCGGTTGCGCCCGAGACGATCTTCAGGGCATCGACCAGAGGTACACCTGCCGCGAAGGTAATGGCGAGCGTCCGGCAGAAGCGGGCAATCGCAGCCTGTTCGAGAATACCTCCGATGATGGGTATTTTCAGCGAAGTCCGGTCTATCCAGTGGGCAAATTTGTTGGACCTTTTCTTGGCCATGATCAAACCGGTAATGGCGCCCGCCACCCCGATCAATAACCACAACCCATTGGATTTCATAAAATGAGATGCACCCACGACCATCTTGGTGAAAGCAGGAAGATCAGCACCAAAGCTCTGAAAAATCCCCTCGAATTGCGGAATGACATAAATGAGCAGGATGGAAGACACTATGATGGCGACTGCGATAACGGCAGCGGGATAATAAAGCGCCTTCTTGATTTTGCCCTTGATGCTCTCTATACGTTCCTTGTGGGTTGCGATATCGTCCAGAATGGTGTCAAGCACACCCGCGCTCTCGCCGGCTTTGATCAGATTGGTGTAGAGTTCATCGAATTGAACCGGATATTGTTGCAGTGCCTCATACAGAGAGCTGCCGCTTTCGACTTCAGCGCGGATCTTGTCCACCATGGTTCGCATGCGCGGATTTTTCAGGCCGCCTGCGATAATCTGGAAGGCAGTGACCAGCGGTACACCCGATTTGAGCATGGTAGCCAATTGTCGGCTGAAAACAGCAATATCTTTCGAGCTGATCCGGCTGCCGGCTCCCCCAAACAGGGGTTTGGGCTTCTTCTTTACGCTGATCGGGTTGATGCCCTGTCTGCGCAATTCAGCCCGAACGAGATTGGGAGTTGTGGCAATTTGCTGACCTTTTAGCTTGGTGCCACGTTTATCTCTGCCTTGCCAGAGAAATACAGTTGGTTGAATTTGTGTTGTTGCCATAACCTAGTCCTTGGTTACACGGTTGATTTCAATCAGATCAGTGATTCCCTTTGCAACTTTGTGCAAAGCAGATTGCCGGAGGTCGATAATACCTTCCTCGCGAGCCTGCTCAGCGATACGAAGTGCGTTACCCTCTTCAAGGATAATACGCGAAATATTCTCGGTAATCGGCATGACCTCGAAAATGCCGGTTCTTCCCCGGTAGCCTTCATTGCATTCACTGCACCCGCCGGGCTTATACAGAGTGAGAGCTTCCAGGTCCTGCTTGGAAAAACCGGCCTGCAATAGCGCCTCGGGCGGAAGCTCGTGTTTTTTCTTGCAGACATGCAAGGTACGAAGCAGTCTTTGCGCCACTACAAGGTTCACAGCCGAGGTGATGTTATAACTCGGAACGCCCATGTTCATAAGTCGGGTTATAGACTGCGGGGCATCATTGGTATGCAGCGTGGATAACACGAGGTGACCGGTCTGGGCTGCCTTGATGGCTATTTCTGCGGTTTCCAGGTCTCGAATCTCCCCCACCATGATCACATCAGGGTCCTGTCGTAAAAATGCCCTGAGTGCGCGGGCGAAGGTCATGCCCTGCTTGGTATTCTGCTGGACCTGGTTTATTCCATGCACGCGAATTTCAACCGGATCCTCAACGGTAGAGATATTCTTGCCCTCGTCGTTGAGTAGTTGCAGAGCGGTGTAAAGCGACACCGTCTTACCGCTACCGGTCGGACCCGTGGACAAGACCATGCCATAGGGCTTTTTAACGGCTTCGTAGTAAATCTTTTGCTGAAAATCATCGAAACCCAGTTGTTCAATGCCCAGCTTGGTAGCCGATGAATCCAGGATACGCAACACGGTTTTTTCACCAAACAGTGTCGGGCAGGTGCTGACGCGGAAGTCGATGCTTTTGTTACGGGACAGGTTCAGCTTGATGCGGCCATCCTGGGGAACGCGTTTTTCAGCGATATCCAGCCCGGCCATGACCTTCAGGCGGGATGAAAGCCTTCTTGACATCTGGATCGGCGGGCCGGCCACGTTTTTCAGTACACCGTCGAGGCGGTACCGTATGCGGTAGCGCGTTTCATAGGGCTCGAAGTGAATGTCCGATGCGCCCTTGCGAATCGCATCCAGCAAGACCTTGTTGATGAAACGAACGACAGGCGTTTCATCGACAGCCATTTCCGCGCCGGAATCTTCTAGACCTTCTGCTTCAACGTCAAAGCCGATGTCTTCAAGCCCTTCCTCTTCATCAAAATCGTCAAAAGCCGGGCTGGTGGCTTCCATCGCCCGTTCAATGGCAGGCTGGATCTGGTCTGCTGAAATCAGGATGGGTTCGACATGAAACCCGGAACTGAATGCGATCTCATCAATCAATTCGTGATCGGTCGGATCAGCCATTCCAATAAACAGCTGATTACCACGCAAGTGAAGCGGTAGCGCCTGGTGCTTTTCAATCAGCGCTTCGCTCACCAGGCTGATCGGGGCCTGGTTCAGATCAAACGCCGAAATATCAATCAGGGGTATGCCGTATTCGTTAGCGGCAGCTGAGGCGAGGGCAGCAGGGTTGGCGACCTTGTTCTTGATCAGCCAGCCCAGGAGCGTTTTGTTCTTCTTGCTGGATTGCACACAGGCATTGTCCGCCGTGGCTTCATCCACAATACTCTCAACCACCAGTCGGCGGGCGAGTCCATTAAGGTTGCTGGTGATTTTCAACTCTGTGTTCATCAGCGGGTCGCTCCTTCTTCCCTGGTGCACATTATACCGTTGTCTTACCTATGTATTGCAAGTTATTGTGCAATATGGACAATTTACGATTCAATTCTTGCAGTAATCAGGCGTCAAAATATTTGGTTCACTCACCACTGCACAAGTCCAGAAAAATCCACCTGAATCAGGTATTTTTTCTCCTGTCAGACGCAGCACCGGATCAATGGATGCTCCGGAATTCTGCATGGCCAACGTTATAACCGGGGCGCTACAGAACCCACTGATATCTATTGAGTCCAGGTACTCTGATTTTTCAAAGGGGAAAGCTGCACTTGCTTTCGCCAAAATTGTACCGTCGGGCTCGGATCTGCAAATTTCTGAAATGATGGTTTTGGCGGATTCTCCGATGGACAACACTTCAGTCACTTTGGTTCGAACGATGA
>Ga0224504_10000053_pt1 | contig 43052 bp, 40 predicted proteins | sample SF_Oct11_sed_USG_3_FD_170160 | JGI IMG/M metagenome (GOLD analysis project Ga0224504, IMG submission 170160) | Sediment microbial communities from San Francisco Bay, California, United States - SF_Oct11_sed_USGS_24 | ecosystem: Environmental > Aquatic > Marine > Sediment | place: USA...
TTTAGGCGGGGAAATGGTTGCCAATTTAAAACTTGACCAATGGCCCAGGTTAAGTATATTGGATCTCTAACCGATAGATATTTATTATAAAGTGCTAACCTTTTTTTAGGTAATTGGCCAAATACAATCGATGAGAAATTGCCTATATTTGAAACTAGTTTAGATGGAAATAATTTATAAGCTTTTGTTTTATGAATAAGTTTTAAACGTTTTGAAAACTCGCTACGACTTTTAACACTTGAAATAATTATTATTTTACGAGGTGTTAGGTACCTACTCATTTCCTGAACCAATATACCACCAAAGGAAACACCAATTAAAACCGGGTTTATTTCAACTACTTGCGCTGCCATTCGTTTGGCATAAGCTTCAATAGGTTCTTTCACAGAAACAGGTAATAACCATTCTAAAAAATGAAGTTCAAATTTATCTGTAGGAAGTGTTATACGTTCAAATATTTTTGAACTGGCAGCCAATCCCGGCATAAAATAGATATGGATTTTTTTTGTTTCCATTAACCATGTATAATAGATATTAAAATTGGCTTTAAACCACTAAAGAAAAACTCTACGGCAATTACCATAACTATTAACCCCATTAAACGCATCATAACCTTGTTGCCAGTATCACCAAGTTTATCTGTTATTTTACTAGAGCCTATTAGTATAAGGTAGGTAATTAATAAAACGAATGCTATGACTGCAATTAATATTATTTTATAGGTTATGTCTTTAGCATCTTCCATTAAAATAATGGCATTTGTAATGGCTCCCGGGCCACAAATCATGGGAATAGCCAAAGGCGTAATTGAAATATCATTCACATAGGCATCAATTTTTTCTTCTTCTTTAGTGTGTTTAATAGTTACAAGACGGGCTTGTAGCATATCCCACCCCATCATAAAAAAAATGACCCCACCAACAATTCTAAAACTATTGACCGAGATTCCAAAAAACTTAAATAAAACTTGACCTGAAAAAGCAAAAGCTAAAATTGTGAAAAAGGCAACAAATGTAGCTTTTTTTGCAGTTTTTTTACGGTGCTTTTTACTCAATGAAGCGGTCATTGTCATAAAAATAGGCATACTGCCAAATGGATTTATGATAGTGAAAAAGGCCGTGAAAACCAATATGGCAAAGGTGTAAAAATCAGTCATTAATATATTATTTAAATAAATTGAGGCATGTTTATCCAATCAAAACGTACCAAACCATCTTCGTCAATATTGGTTAATTTTATGTTATGTAAGGTATTGATAAGTTCAGGATTCCAAGGTGTTTTTACTTTTACATAATTTTCAGTAAACCCATGAATAAAACCTTCTTTATTTTCACTTTCAAATAATACCGTTAGATTATTACCAAGCTGACTTTCATAAAAAGCTCTACGTTTTTTAACCGATAAACCTCGTAACATTTTACTTCGTTTTGAACGTACTTTTTTGGAAACCACGCCTGGCATTTCAATCGCTTCAGTATTGGGTCTTTCTGAATAGGTGAAAACATGTAAATATGAAATGTCTAACTGGTTTAAATAATTATAGGTTTCTAAAAATAATTCATCTGTTTCACCCGGAAACCCAACAATTACATCTACACCAATACAGGCATTTGGCATTGCTTTTTTAATAGCGTCAACTCTATCATCGTATGTTTCTTTTAAGTAGCGCCGTTTCATTAATTTTAACAATGCATCACTACCACTTTGCAACGGAATATGAAAATGAGGAACAAAACTGTTAGCCTTTGAGACAAAATTAATTGTTTCATTGGTTAATAAATTAGGTTCTATAGATGAAATTCGTAAACGATGAATACCATCAACGTTATCAAGTGCTTTTACCAAATCTAAAAACGTATGCTCATGTTTTTTATTGCCAAATTCACCCTTCCCGTAATCGCCTATGTTAACGCCTGTTAAAACAATTTCTTTAATTCCTTTATTCGAAATTTCTTTGGCATTTTTCAATACATTTTTCAACTCATCACTTCTTGAAATGCCCCTTGCCAAAGGAATAGTGCAATAGGTACACTTATAATCACAGCCATCTTGAACTTTTAAAAAGGCACGGGTTCTATCACCAATAGAATAAGAGCCAACATAAAAATTAGCCTCTTCAATTTCACATGAATGTACCTCACCCATTTGATTTTTACTAAGATTGTTTAAATAGTCTGTTACCTTAAACTTTTCAGTAGCACCTAATACCATATCTACACCATCAATTGCTGCTAATTCTTCAGGTTTTAATTGTGCATAACAACCAATTGCTATTAAAAAAGCCTGATCGTTTTGTTTTAAAGCTGATTTAACAATAGATTTAAATCTTTTATCGGCATTGTCTGTTACAGTACATGTATTAATTACGTATATATCAGCCTTTTCACTAAATTCTACACGTTCAAATCCTTCACCTTTAAAACTACGTGCAATTGTAGATGTTTCTGAAAAATTCAGTTTACATCCCAAAGTGTAAAATGCGACTTTTTTTTGTGCGCTCATTCTTGTACATTTATCGAATGCAAAAGTACAGAATTTTATTTTTATAATATGATTGCAAATACACCAAAACCACCTTATTACGCAGTAATATTTTCAACCATTAGAACAGATGTTGACAGAGGATATACTGAAGTTTTAAAAAAAATAAAAGCTTTAGCTAAATTACAGGAAGGTTTTTTAGGAATGGAAGCAGCTAGAAATGGTGTTGGCATTACAGTTTCTTATTGGAAAAGTTTAGAAACCATTTTAAGATGGAAACATAATACAGAACATTCATTGGCTCAAGAAAAAGGAAAAGAATTATGGTATAAAAAATATCAATTGCGAATTTGTAAAGTAGAAAGAGCATATGAGTTTGAAAAATAGTTATTGGTGGTTGGCAGTGGGTTATATACTTTTTATAAGTTGTAATACCGAAACAATAATTGATAGAGATTCGCAGGTTTTTAGATATAATGAACACGCAAATATTACTACTTTAGACCCCGCATTTGCCAAAGATTTAAGAACTATTTGGGTAACAAACCAATTGTTTAATGGGTTGGTACAATTAAATAGTAAGTTAGGGGTGGAGCCTGATGTTGCAACATCTTGGCGCATTTCTAATCATGGAAAAAAATATGTATTTAATTTAAAAAAGAACGTACAATTTCACAAACATATTTTATTTGGAAAGGATTCTACCCGAAATGTTATTGCTAGTGATTTTGTATACAGCTTTAATCGTTTAATTGATCCGAAAGTTACTTCTCCAGGAAAGTGGATGTTAGATTTTGTTGAGAAATTTGATGCTCCTAATGATAGTACTTTTGTAATTGAACTAAAGCAATCTTTTCCTCCGTTTTTAAGTATGTTAAGCTCAAAATATTGTTCAGTTGTTCCTCATGAAGCTGTTACATTTTTTGGAGATACGTTTAGATCAAATCCAATTGGGACCGGTCCTTTTAAATTTAAGTTATGGGTTGAAAACACAAAATTGGTTTTTAGGAAAAATGAGTATTACCATGAAATAGATAACAAAGGAAATAAATTGCCTTATTTAGAAGCCATAGCCATTACTTTTTTACCAGACAAGCAAAGTGAATTTTTACAATTTATTCAAGGTAATATAGATTTTATGAGTGGTATAGATGCGTCTTATAAAGATGATTTACTTACTTCAGACGGACAATTGAAAGCGCATTATAATGATAAAATTAATATGATTATAGGGCCTTATTTAAATACGGAATATTTGGGTGTTTATTTAGACGCTGATGAAGTAGCTGTAAGTGATATTAAAATTAGAAAAGCTATTAATTACGGTTTTGATAGAGAGAAAATGATTCGCTATCTACGAAATGGTATCGGTACCCCAGCAATTAATGGCTTTATACCAAAGGGTTTGCCTTCATTTAACGCAATGAAAGGGTATACATATCAACCAGAAAGAGCAAAAGCTTTGGTGGCAGCGTATATAAAAGAAACAGGAAATATAGAACCTACCATAACCATTAGTACCAACAGTCAATATTTAGATTTATGTGAATACATTCAGCGTGAAGTTCAAAAAACAGGTTTAAAAGTTAAAATTGACGTTATGCCACCCTCTACACTTAGGCAAACTAAAGTAAATGGGCAGCTTAGTATTTTTAGAGGTAGCTGGGTGGCTGATTATCCAGATGCTGAAAATTATCTTTTTATATTTCAAAGTAAAAATTTATCGCCTCAGGGGCCTAATTATACGCATTATAATTCAAAAGAATTTGATGAAATGTACAACAAATCTATTCAAATAAATGACAACATAGCACGAAGGGCATTGTATCAAAAAATGGATAGTTTAATAATGGAATCAGCAGCCGTGATTCCATTATATTATGATGAAGTTGTACGTTTTACACAGCAAAATGTAAGTGGATTAGGTATAAACCCAATAAATTTATTGACTTTAAAACGTGTTCAAAAAAATTAATTGGGCGTTATTTTTACATTAAAAATTGTTGTGCCTTTGGAAATGTTAAATAAATCACTTGAAAGTAGCTCTCCTTTTGTATAGGGATAAGCAGTTATTGGTTCAATACAGACCATATTTGGCACTTCGGTCCACAACATAAAATTGTTAAAACCTACTGTTTTAATAGAAACATTTAATCCTTTTTCTTTAAGCAGGGTTATTTCAGAAGTATTCAGCTCAGCCAATGCAATTGAACCTTGATCCATAATTTTTGGTATAGAAATATCGCTGTTTTTTGATCGAATAATTTCAGTTTTGTTTCCACTCAATTTAAACGCAGGATGATATCCTAACATAAATGGCATGTCTTCTTTTGCATCCACTTCAAAAGAAATTGTTAAGGAAGTATTTGTTAATACAAATACTTTTTTAAACGAAAAATTATAGGGCCAAGAGAGTAACTTTACTGGAGATTTTTCAGGGAACTTTGAATTCTCAATGGCAGTATAAGCGGCATATTTTTTAATAAAAGAACCTGAGTTTTCAGTGATGTTTTCAGGGCTGTAATGTAATTCTCTTAAAAGTCCGTGCTGATCCTGATTATAATTTCCTTTTGGTGTACTCACAACAAAATTATTGGCTTCTGTAGGACCAATAATAGGAAACATTTCAGTATCGGTATTGCGCCACCCAGATTGGCCTTTTTGGTGCATTATTTCTTCGTTACTTATTTTATAACTAATCAATTCACCATTTTCAATTTTTACAATTGAATTGGAATCTGGGCTTTTTAATACAATAATATTGTTCATCGTCTCAAGTTGTTATTTGTTGTTTTCAACAATATACTGCAACATTTTTTCAATTAAGTGAGCCCTATCTATTCCAAGAACATTGTGCTTATGCATAGGATAGGTAAAAAAATCGATTTGAACTTTCTTTTTTACTGCTTCCTGCAACAAAGTCATGCTGTGTTGTGGCAATACCACCGGGTCTATACTACCGTGAATAATTAACATTTTACCATCTAAATTTTTAATGTAGTTTGCCACTTTAGCCTTTTCGTAACCCTTAGGGTTTTCCTGTGGGGTATCCATATAACGTTCGCCATACATAACCTCGTAATATTTCCAATCTATAACTGGTCCACCGGCTACTGCAGTGGTGAATATTCCAGGATGTCTTAGCATTAAACTAGTGGTCATAAATCCGCCATAGCTCCATCCGTTTATAGCAATTCTATTGCTATCTACATAATTTAAAGATTTTAAATAATCAATACCAGTTAGTTGGTCTTGAATTTCCAAATCGCCTAAATTTCTATGAATGGCACTTTCAAAAGCAAAACCTCTATTGTCTGAACCTCTGTTATCTAGTGTAAATACTATATAGTTTTCTTTGGTGGCAAATGCAGGCATCCACAGTTTAGCTCCTCCCAACCAATTGTTTGTAACCAATTGCGCATGTGGTCCACCATACACGTAAACCAATACAGGGTATTTTTTTGAAGCATCAAAATTGGCAGGTTTTGTAATCCTAGCATATAATTTTGTTCCGTCAGCAGCTTCTAAATTCAAAAAATCAGTATTTCCTAAATTGTAATCTTTTAAAGGGTTTTCAGCGTTAAATATAGTCGTTGTTTTTCCTTTTTTAGTATCAATAAGTGCAATGTTTCTAGGAATGGATATGCTACTGTAAACATCAATTAAATAATTTCCATTATGACTTAATTTTACTGAGTGGGTTCCATTTATGCTGGTTAAATTAGTGTATTTTCCACTATTTAAATTTACTTTAAAAGTATGAGATTCTCTAGGGTCAACTCCGGTTCCTGTAATAAAAACATGTTTGCCCTTATTGTCAAAACCTAAAATACCAGTTACCACCCATTTAAAATTAGTTAATTGCTTTACAAATTCACCTTCAGTATTGTACTGGTACAAATTCATAAAACCATCACGTTCACTAAACCATAAAAAGTTGGAATCGCTATTTGGTAAAAATACTGCATCAAACTCGGGCTCTGTCCATTTATCACTTGTTTCTTCAAAAATAGTATTCTCTTTTCTACCTGTTTTGGCATTGTAACGATTGTACCAAACATGGTTTTGAGCTCTGTTAACTTCAGCAACCAACACATATTTTTCATCAGGTGACCAAGATAAATTCGTTAGATAATGTTCGTCTGAAGTATCAATATCTAAGTAAATAGTTTTATTCTTTTTTAGATTATATACCCCAATTTTGGCCTTTTCGCTAGCCTGACCAGCCATTGGGTATTTAATATTTTGTAAAGATGCAGGGTAGGTGTTTATGTCAACAAGAGGATAATCAGTTACATTGCTTTCATCTTTCTGGTAAAAAGCCAAATAAGCTCCTTTAGGGCTCCAAAATGTGCCTTTTACAATTCCAAACTCACTTCTGTGAATGGCTTGACCGGAAACAATATTAGGATCTTCAATAGCAGTAACTTCAATATTTGGGTTTGAAGCAGTACCAATAAATAAATTATTATTTATAGTATATGCAATTGCTTTGGCCTTTGAATTGTAAGCTGTGTTTTTGGCAGCAACATTAACAAATATAGATTGGACTCTTTCTTTTGTTGTATAATTAAAAGTTTCAATATTATTTTTGTTTCTAAAAGTAATTTTAGATGTTGAGATACTTATAATAGTTGGAAATCTTTTTAAAGTTGGATATACTTCTTGAAGTTGACTTAATAAAAATTTAGAAACCACTTTTTTTGTATTGGCATCAGTAAATATCAATTCATTTTCTTTTTGATAAACATAAGTATCGCTGTCTTTAACCCAATGTAAGTTTTGTAACGTTTTAGGATATAGGCCTTTGTAAAAACCCAATACGGCGTCTTCAATATTCAATTCTTTTTGTTGTGAAAAGCCTAAGAGGCAAGTGCAAATAAAAACAAAAGTGATTATTTTTTTCATGGGGTGAATTATTTATGAATGGTTATTATTTAAATTTCTAATATAATTATTTATTGCCGTAAATTTTAAAAGTCAAGTCTAGCCATAATAGGGTAGTGGTCTGAATATTTTATTTTGTTGTATGTTTTAAAATTATGAATACCAATACTTTTGTCGGTCAATATAAAATCAATTCTAAAAGGAAATGGAAAAGGAAAATCGAACGTGTTTCCAAACCCTCCTCCGGCAATTTCAAATGCATCGTTTTTACCTTTTTTCAACTGTTTGTAAGCCCAAGAAAATGCAGTGTTGTTGAAATCACCACAAATAATTGATTTGTGCTTGCAATTTTGCTGGTGGTTTAGAATTAATGCAACTTGATTGGCTTGAATTTTAAAAGCTTTCTCTAAACGTATTTTTAATTTTTCAGAATTCTTTTGGCTGATTTCTTCCTTTTCGGGACTAATTTTGAGCGATTCTAAATGTACATTGTACACTCTTAGCGTATCTCTACCCTTTATAACATCGACAAAAATTGCATTATTACCACTTTTTGAAAAATGGATAGATCCTTTATCAATAATTTTATATTTTGAAAAAATTGCATGGCCAAAATTATTATTGTTTTGGCTCATAACAACATATTTATATGGGTATTTGAAACCTATAGTTTTTGTATCGTGATATTCTTGAATGGTTAATATATCAGGATCTTTTGCTTTGATAAAGTCATATATTTTTTTCTCTATAGTAGCGTCGTCAATCCATTTATATACGTTGAACATACGTACATTATAGCTCATTATTTTCAAATCGTTATTGAGCAACACCTTTTTTTCTGTTAAGCCATACATGGCAAAAACATATTGAAAACCAATTAGTAAAGTAAAGAACGAAAGTAAAAAGGCCTTCTTAAATTTTAATATCCAATAAACACAAAATATTCCGTTTAATAAAAGTAAAAAAGGTATAAAAAGACTTAAAACAGAAATAAAAGCAAAGGTATTTGGTGATATGTAATAACTTGAGTAGGAGAATAGTAGTGTTAAAGCCAACACCAAGTTGACAATAAAGAGTAATTTATCAAGAAGTGATAATTTTTTTAACATTATTTTTTTCCAGATCTAAATAAAAAGTTTTTCTCTTCTTTCGTTAAACTGTCGTAACCTGACTTACTAATTTTATCTAAAATATCATCAATTTTACGTTGTTTTGTTTTTGCAACAGTTTTACTATTTGATTTTTTTCTAGATTTATAAACCGTTTTTAAATTCGATTTATTCCTATGCTTTGTTAAATTAACAAAATAATTAATAATTGCTTCAAACCATTTTCCAATATCATTTCCTTTTTCTAATTGGTTTGCATAAAGAAAGCCAAATAAGGCACCACTTAAATGTGCTAGGGCAGCCCCGTTATCTAAGGCTGTTAATTGTAAAATACTTAATACTACCCAAATTGCTGCGAGTACCCAAAGCTCAACACTACCAATAAACCTTAATTGAAGTGCGTAGCGTGGTATTTTTGTAGCAATAGCAACAAAGATAGCAGTTACCGCCGCAGATGCACCACCTAAAGGAGCTCCCATTTTGTTTGTTAAATAATAATTTAATAAAAATACCACACCGCCAACAATAGCCCCTAAAAAGTAACAATTAAAGAATTGTTTTTTTGTGTAAAAATCAAGAAATAAATTACCAATATAATACAACACCAATAAATTAGAGAGTATATGAAAAAGACGCTGGTGAATAAAAGCATAGCTTATTAAGGTCCAAGGTTTACCAATAAATTCTGAAAAGTTAGAAGGCAAAGCAAACCATTCAATAACAAAATCATTAAATAATACTGTTATTAGAAATAAGAAAACGTTGATGTAAATTATTTTTTCAACTACGTTTGCTTGCCGATAAGCATGTTTTATGTCGTTTAGCATATTCAATTTAGTTCCATCGTTTAAATTGGTTTTGTTTCCAGTACCAAGCAATTATAAATCCAATTAAAGCACCGCCAATATGGGCAAAATGAGCAACATTTCCAATTGAATAACTTGTCATTCCAAAGAATAAATCACCTAAAATTATGGCAGGTATAAAATATTTAGCTGCAATGGGTACTGGGAAAAATATCAAGGCTAATTTTGCGTTAGGAAAAGTCATACCAAAAGCAACCAAAACGCCATAAATAGCACCGGATGCACCAACAGCTGGCGTGTGATAAGTAGCAAAAAACTCATTTAAATCGGTTTGTGAAATGGATGCTAATATTTGTGAGTTGTAACTTCCCGTATCTAAAATATGTTGAATATCAGTTGCAGATAGTCCAACAGCTATTAGCTGATCATATACTGCGTTAAACTGAAAATAATTTACCAAAGTATATATGGCACCTGCTCCTAAACCTGCTGAAAAGTAAAAAAACAAAAATTTATTACGGCCCCACATTTGTTCTAAAGGGGTTCCAAAAGCCCATAAACCATACATATTAAAAAGTATGTGGCTAAAGCCACCGTGCATAAACAGATGCGTTAAAAACTGCCAAAATCCAAAATTGGGATTCTCAGGAAAATACAATGCAAAAATATTTTGTAACCCTAAATTTGGTGCTAATTGAGGTACAATAAAAAATATTACATTTATTATAATTAAGTGTTTTACAGCTTCCGTAATTCTACCCATAGTTTTATTTTTTTAACAAGTTTAATTGTTAAATTCTTTATCAATTTCATCAATATCAATGGTTACAAATGTTGTTTTTCCATATGGCGATATATCTGGTTGTTTACAATTGAACAATTTGTTTACCAATTCTTCTTGTTCCTTTAAATTTATTTTGGTCCCCGTTTTAATAGCCAAACTTTTGGCCAAACTTTTAGACATTACATCAAGCTGGCTAAAACTTGCGTTTGGTACATCATTTTTAATATCTTCTAATAATTGTTCAATAATAAAGGTAATTTGACTTTCAATAATGGTAATAGGTATTCCCTTAATTATAATAGTATCATCTAAAATAGAATCAAATAAAAAACCAATATTCTCAAGGTCTTCTTCAATTTCTTTAATTAAAAGAATATCAGACTTGTTGAAATGAAGTTCTAACGGAAACAATAATTGTTGGCTCATTGCTTCTTTAACAGTAATGTTTTCTAAAAACTCCTCATATAAAATACGTTGATGTGCCAAATGCTGGTGAATATAAACAATTCCAGATTTAATACTACTTATAATATATTTATTATGAATTTGATACGTTTTACCGTTCGATTTCTCTTCTAAAAATAAAGAGGCATTGCTAGCTTCAGATTCAACTTCAATTTTATCAATATCAATACCGGTATATAAACTTTCCCATTGCTGAGTAGGTTCGTTTTTAAAAGGTGATTGAATGGTTTTTTTATCTTCCGTTTTAAACGGATTAAAATCACGATTAACAGTAACCGTTGGGGTTGAAGTACTTTTGTTTTTGAAATTATAAGGCGTGTCAAACGAAGCACTGTGATCAAAATCTATTACAGGCGCAACATTGTATTGACCCAAACTATGCTTAATTGTTGAGCGTAAAATGGCGTACAGTGTTTTTTCATCATCAAACTTAATTTCAGTTTTTGTGGGATGAATATTGATATCAATACTTTTTGTTGGCACCGTTAAAAATAAGAAATAAGTGGGGTAGTAACCTGGCGCAAGTAAGCTTTCAAATGCACTAGAAACCGCATGGTTTAAATAAGCATTTTTAATAAAGCGATTATTTACAAAAAAGAATTGCTCACCTCGTTGTTTTTTAGAAAACTCAGGTTTTGCAACAAAGCCATTGATAGTAACTACCTCTGTTTCTTCTTGAATTGGAACCAGTTTTTCATTGGTTTTTTTTCCGAAAATAGCTACAATGCGTTGTCGTAAATTACCGGTCATTAAATTATATACTTCATTTTCGTTGTGATAAAATGAAAATGAAATTGCGGGATGAGCCAAAGCTACTCGTTGAAATTCATCAACAATATGCCTAGTTTCAACACTATTTGATTTTAGAAAGTTTCTTCTGGCCGGAATGTTATAAAATAAATTTTTTGTTGCTACAGAGGTTCCTTTTGACGTTGCTATATTTTCTTGAAGCGTAATGGAACTTCCTTCAATTTTAATATAAGTACCAATTTCTTGGTTTTCTTGTTTGGTTTTTAGTTCTACTTGAGCAATAGCAGCGATAGACGCTAAGGCTTCTCCTCTAAAACCTTTTGTATTAAGATTAAACAAATCTTCAGCCTTTGAAATTTTTGAAGTGGCATGGCGTTCAAAACTAAGCCTTGCATCGGTAGTGCTCATTCCAATACCATTATCAATTACCTGTATAAGTGTTTTACCAGCGTCTTTAATAATTAATTTAATGGTAGTAGCCTTTGAGTCTATTGCGTTTTCCAATAGTTCTTTTACTACAGATGCTGGTCGTTGAACGACTTCACCTGCTGCAATTTGATTGGCAACGTGATCGGGAAGAAGCTGAATAATATCGGACATTAGAGTAGGGTGTGTAATTTAAGAATATAGGCAACAAGGCCAACTAAAATAGCAATGATAAGAGCCAATCTTAAATTTGTAGATCTATCTGTAGCGCTTCGTTTATTTCTAATCCAGTCGTTTTTTAAATTATTTTTGGTTAGTCTTATTTTGGTGGTTGCCTTGCTTTGGTCTTTAGCGCTTTGATGTTTATTTTTCAAATTTTTCAAACGTTCTTTGCGTTCGTCATAATAACGAGGTTTGTAATCAAAAACATAGTGCGAACGTGGCTTAAATAATTTACCAAACATAAAATTTAATTAAACTGTAAAACCCAAAAATAGTTAATATTTGGGTTTTGGTCAAGTTTTGTGAATAAGTAGGCTGTTAAAACTGTGCTAAAGTAGCCATTTTTATGGCGGCTATGGCAGATTCTATTCCTTTGTTACCATGCTTTCCGCCAGAGCGATCTAAGGATTGTTGTTTTGTATTGTCGGTTAAAACACAAAATATAATAGGCACATCGTATTTAATATTCAAATCTTTAATGCCTTGCGTAACGCCATCACATACAAAATCAAAATGTTTGGTTTCTCCTTGTATTACATTTCCAATGGCTATAATTGCATCAAGCTTATTTGTTTCAATCATTTTTTTACAACCGTAAACAAGCTCAAAGCTTCCTGGTACATTCCAGCGCAATATATTTTCATTGATTGCTCCGTTATCAATAAGTGCTTGTTGCGCTCCTAGAAATAAGTTTTCGGTAATTTCAGGGTTCCATTCAGAAACAACAATCCCAAACCGAAATTGCTTCGCGTTTGGGATTGTTGTTTTATCGTAATGAGATAAATTGGTTGTAGCCATTACATCTTAGTTTTTTGATGCATATAATGCTTTGTTGATATAAATATCGATGTTTTTAGCTTCTTCAGAAGTTGGATAATCACTCTTAATTTTATTAAAAGCATTTAATGCCTTAGAATAGCTTTCTAAATCCATTGCTATGTTACCAGCTTTAAACAAAAATAAAGGGGTAGAGAAGTTATTGTTCTTTAAATTTGCAGCTTGAAAATAAAAATCCATTGCGTCTTCCATTTGATCAATATCAGCAAAAGCATCTCCAATAGCTCCTTTTGCAATAGGACCTAATAATTCATCATCCGAAGAAAATTTTTCTAAATACTCAACAGCCTCTTGGTATTTTTTTAATCGTAAATAAGAAATTCCCGCATAATAACTGGCTAAGTTTCCAGCTTTCGTGTTACTATAATTTGCAGCAACATCAACAAAACCATACTTTCCTTCTGCACCTTCTAAAGCAAGTGTAAATAACGAATCGGTTGCAACGCTACTATTCATAGCGTCTTCAAAATATACTTTTGGAAATGCCAATTCATCGGCAGCTTCTTTCTCTCTAGGTTCTTGCACGTAATTTTGGTATGCTAAATAACCTAAAATAACAACAATAGCAGCACTTAAAACAGTGAAAATTACTTTTCGGTTGTTAAGAATCCATTGTTCAGATTTTGAAGCAGTTTCATCTAAGGTGTTAAATACTTCAGCTGTTGTTGATTTTTCTTCAATTGAATGCTGGCTTTTTTTAACTTTAGCGCCAGTTTTTTTATATGTTGCCATTTTTTTGTAAAATTTTGTAGTCGCAAAAGTAGAATTTTTAATTGGAAAGTAAAAATGCAAATGTGTCTAAATTTCCATTTATTTTGAATAATTTTACCCCTTCAAAAAACACACATGCATTTACAAAAAATCACGTTGGTGAATTATAAAAATTTCGAATCACAATCGTTTGATTTTGAGGATAAAATAAATTGTTTTGTTGGAGATAATGGCGTTGGGAAGACAAATGTTTTAGATGCTATTTATTATCTTTCCTTTGCAAAAAGCTATTTTAATTCTATTGCAACGCAAAATATTAGACATCATGAAGACTTTTTTATGATTGAAGGTAGCTATCAAATAAATGACAGAATTGATAACGTTGTTTGTAGTTTAAAACGTGGGCATAAAAAAATAATAAAACGAAACGGGAAAGCTTATGATAAATTTTCAGATCATATTGGTTATTTGCCACTGGTAATAATTTCACCCGAAGACAATGACTTGATACTTGAAGGAAGTGAAACTAGAAGAAAGTTTATTGATAGTGTAATTAGTCAGTCCAATAAAAAATATTTACAAACCTTAATTACTTATAATAAAGTATTAGTACAGCGTAATTCCTTATTAAAATATTTTGCAGCCAATCGAACATTTGATGCGGTGAACCTACATATATATAATGAGCAATTAAATAAATACGGTAATGAGATTTACCAGGCACGAAAGCAATTTTTAGCTGTTTTTACACCTATTTTTGAAAAACGGTATGCAGCTATCTCAAATAAAAAAGAAAAAGTTAATTTGATATATAAATCTCAGGTTAGCGATTGTACGATATTGGATTTGCTTGAAAAAAATATAGAGCGTGACAGGGTTTTACAATATACATCGGTTGGGGTTCATAAGGATGATTTGTTGTTGCAGATAGATGGTTATCCTGTGAAAAAATTTGGCTCTCAGGGACAAAAAAAATCTTATTTGGTAGCGTTAAAATTGGCACAGTTCGATTTTATTAAAGAAAAAATTCATGTTAAACCTATACTTTTGCTGGATGATATTTTCGATAAATTAGATGATGAGCGTGTTGAACAAATAATTAACCTGGTAAACAGCAATTAATTTGGACAGTTGTTTATTAGCGATACGCATAAAGAAAGAACGGAAGCAGTGGTAAAGAAAACAAAACAATCTTTTAAAATATTTCAATTATAATGGCAAAACGTTTAAATGAATTTCATTCTATTCAAGATTTAATGAAGGATGTAATTACAGAAAACAAATTAACAAAAGGTATGCATCAACTTTTGGTAAAAGAGGCATGGGCTAAACTAATGGGAAACGGTATTGTTTCTCATACACAAAACATTGAGTTAAAAGGAAAAACATTGGTAGTGAATTTAAAATCTTCAGTATTGCGCGAAGAATTAAGTTATGGGAAAGATAAAATTATAAAAATGATGAATGAAGAGTTGGGGGAGCCCCTGATTTCAAAAATATTATTGGGGTAAAAAAAGGCTATTTAGAAAATTAAAATAGCCTTTTTTTATGCTTTATAACTGTAACAATTATTAAAATAAATTTTCAGAAAAGATTTCTCTACCCGAAAAATGAAAAGCACTTTCAATAGCGGCATTTTCATTGCTGTCAGAACCATGGATAGTATTGAAGCTAATAGATTCGGCATATAATTTACGAATAGTTCCTTCGGCAGCTTCCGCAGGATTTGTTGCTCCTATTAAAGCTCTAAAATCTTCTACTGCATTTTCTTTTTCTAAAACTGCAGCCACAATAGGACCTCTTGTCATGTATTCTACCAATTCACCAAAAAATGGACGATCTTTATGAATCTCATAGAATTGTTTGGTTCCTGCTGAAGTTAATCGGGTCATTTTCATAGCAATGATTTTAAAACCAGCAGCATTTATTTTTTCCAAAATCGGTCCAATAATGCCCTTTTCAATGGCATCTGGCTTAAGCATTGTAAATGTTCTATTTGTAGTCATTTCTATTTTTTAAATTTAGGCAAAGATAGCTTTTTATGTATAAAATTATATTCACTTGTTTTTTTTGTAAAAAAAAGTTTTTAAACCATCATGAATAAGTAAATTTATTAATTCTTATTTTACTTTATAAACCCAATGAAATTTCTTGCCAAATATACCATAGGTAATGAAATAAAATAATGTATTAAATTGTATATTTGTCGCCTATGAATAAAAACGAAATTAAAGAAATAAAAGCATTGCTTTCGAGTTCTCAAAATGTTGTAATTGTACCACATAGAAATCCTGATGGAGATGCAATTGGTGCCTGTTTGGCCTTGTACCATTATTTAAAAAACACGGGACATAATGCAACAGTAGTTGCCCCTAATGATTATCCTGATTTTTTAAAATGGCTGCCAGGGTCTAAAGATGTTTATAAATTTGACATGCAAAACAGACAGTCTAAAAAAGCTATTGATGAAGCGTCTATTGTTTTTTTGTTAGATTTTAATGCATTGCATCGTGTGGGTAGCGATATGCAAAATACCCTAGAAGAATTTGCTGGTAACTTTGTTATGATAGATCATCATCAAGAACCAGATCCTATTGCAAAATTTTTGTATTCTGATGTTAGCATTTGTTCAACCTGCCAAATGGTGTATCATTTTTTAGAAAAATTAGCAGATTTAGAAGCTATTAATGCAGATATAGCAACTTGTATTTATACTGGAATTATGACAGATACAGGCTCTTTTAGATTTCCTTCAACAACGAGTACTACACATAGAATTATTGCTGATTTGATTGATAGAGGTGCTGATAATGCGAAGATTCATAACAATGTATATGATACAAATTCGTATAGTAAAATTCAATTGTTAGGTCGCGCATTGAGTAATATGAAAGTGATTACAGCACTTAAAACAGCCTATATATCATTGTCTCAAGATGAGTTGAATGAATTTAATTACAAAAAAGGAGATACCGAAGGTATTGTGAATTATGCACTTTCTTTGAAAGGAATTATTTTTGCGGTTATTTTTATTGAAGATGTGGAGCAAAAAATTATTAAAATCTCATTGAGGTCAAAAGGTGAGTTTTCTGTAAATAAATTTTCAAGAACTCATTTTAATGGTGGTGGACATGACAACGCTGCAGGCGGAAAATCAATAGAATCATTGGATGCAACAATTTTAAATTTCTTAAAAATTATTCCAGCGTATAAAAACGACTTATTACATTCATATGAAGAATAAGATTTTTAGTATCGTAATAGTAGTTTTTTTCGCTTCCTGTATGCATCATGAAGCACGAAAACCAATTTCAGTAAAATCATCTTCTTTTATGGACGAATCTATTTCATTTAATAAATCGTTGATTGAAAAGGAAGAAGCCGTTTTTAAAGCAATAATAGCAAAGGATTCATTGTCTAATTATATTGCTTCATCAAATGGTTTTTGGTATACTTATAATTATAAAAGTAAAAAAACGTATACTCCTGAATTTGGAGACCAATTATTATATACTTTTGATGTTTTTGATTTAAAAAATAACGTAATTTACAGTTCGCAAGAAAAAGGTATGCAAACATATACCGTTGATAAGCAAGAATTGATAGAAGGATTGCGTAATGGTTTAAAATTAATGCACGAAGAAGATGTTGTAACTTTTTTGTTTCCATCTCATAAAGTTTATGGATATTTGGGAGATGAAAATAAAATAGGAATTAATCAATCATTAATATATAAAGTTCAATTAATAAAAATCAATAAAAAAAATGAAAGTAACTAAATTTGTATTAGCTTTAACAGTAATTTCTACTATGATATCTTGTAGTAATCAAGGTGTCACAAAAAAAGATTTGAAAACCGATATTGATAGCGCTAGCTATGCTTTAGGATTGGATATTGCCGTTAAATTAAAAGGGAATTTTTCTGAAATTGACCAACATCTTTTTACTCAAGGGGTTAAAAATGGTTTGGATTCAACTAATATGCTAATTAAAACTGAAGAAGTAGAAGGTATATTAAGAGCCTTTTTTCAAAAGAAACAAATTGCTGATCAACTAAAACAAAAAGAAGATGCCTTGAAAAATGCTGAAAATGAATTTGCAGATATTAAATTAGAAGGTGAAAAGTTTTTAGAGTTAAATAAAGATGCTGAAGGAGTTATTGCTACTGAAAGTGGTTTACAATATATTGTTTTAGAAGAAGGAAAAGGTGAAAAACCAACAGCTACTTCTAAAGTAAAAGTGCATTATCATGGAACTTTAATTGATGGAACTGTTTTTGACAGCTCTGTTGACAGAGGAGAGCCTTCATCATTTGGTGTAAATCAAGTAATAAAAGGTTGGACTGAAGGTTTACAGTTAATGCCTGTTGGATCTAAGTATAAATTCTTTATTCCTCAAGACTTAGCGTACGGTGCATTTCCACGTCAAGGTGGGAAAATTAAGCCTTTTGCTCCTTTAGTTTTTGAAGTAGAGTTGATAGATATTACAAAATAAAATAAATTAACATGTTTTAACCTGTGGGTGTAAATACTTTTAATAGTTACATTCACAGGTTTTTTTTAATAAAAAATAAATTTAAAAAATGAAAAAAGTTTACATATTAGCATTTATAATAGCCATAGTAGCAAGTTCGTGCAAGCCCACAAAATATGCAGATTTACCAGATGGGTTATATGCAGATATGGAAACCAATAAAGGGGATATTTTATTAAAATTAACGTTTGATAAAACACCAATTACAGTCGCTAATTTTGTTTCTTTAGCAAATGGAACTAATGACTTTGTAGTGGATTCATTAAAAGGGAAACCTTTTTATAATGGTACTATTTTTCATAGAGTAATTGAAAATTTTATGATTCAAGGAGGAGATCCTTTAGGAACAGGCTCTGGAAGTCCTGGATATAAATTTAAAGATGAGTTTCCAAAAAACAATGGAGATAGTTTAATTTTAACACATGCCACACCTGGAATTTTGTCAATGGCAAATGCAGGTCCTGATACGAACGGTAGTCAGTTTTTTATTACCCATAAGGAAACCCCTTGGTTAGATTACAAACATACGGTTTTTGGAAATGTTGAAATTGGGCAAAATGTAGTGGATTCTATTGTTAAAAATGATACTATAAAAAGTATTGAAATTATTAAAATAGGAAAAATAGCAAAAGCTTTTAAAGCTTCTGAAGTGTTTTCAAATCATTACTCTAAATACTTATTAAATAAAAGAGAAAAAGAAGCAATAAAAGAGTTAGTTGTAAAAAACACCTTAACAAAGTTTAAAGAAAATTTAGCTAAAGCAATTGAACTTCCTTCTGGTTTAAAATATGTAATTACCAACACTAAAAATGGAAAGCGGCCTAAGAACGGTGTAAAAGTAAAACTAAACTATGCGGGTTATTTTGACAATGGTAATATATTCGATACAAATGATGAGGAAGTCGCAAAAAAACATGGTATATATAATGAGAATAGAGCTATAAATAACGGATATAGCCCCTTAATCACAACATATGGACCTGAGGCACGCTTAATAACCGGTTTTAGAGAGGGGTTACAGAAAATGAAATTAGGAGATGCCGCTTTGTTATTTATTCCATCTCATTTAGGATACGGAAGTCAAGGGGCTGGTGGTGTTATTCCACCAAATTCTAATTTGGTTTTTGAAGTAGAATTGTTAGAATTAGTTAAATAAAAAGAACCAAGTGGGGATGTTTGAAACCATTATAAATAAAGATATTGAATTACTTATTTTTTTAAACAACCTTGGAACAGTGCATTGGGATGGTTTTTGGCTGTTTGTTACAAATAAGTTTAGTGCCATTCCTTTATATTTATTATTACTTTATTTTTCATACAAATATTTTGGGGTAAAAAAAACAGCGATTATCGTAATCTTAGTTGTTGTATTAATAACGGTGTCAGATCAAACAAGTAACGCTTTTAAATACGGTTTTAAACGACTTAGACCTTGCCATAATGATAGTATATCACACCTTATTAGGTTGGTAAAATCGAGTTGTGGTGGTCGTTATGCTTATTTTTCTGCTCATGCAGCCAATGCAATGGCAATAGCAGTGTTTTTTGGTTTGACGCTTAAAAATAACGTTAAATATTTAATGCCGTTTTTAATATTTTGGGCAGTAATTGTTGCCTATAGTCGCATTTATATTGGTGTGCATTTTCCTTTAGATGTACTCACAGGATTGTTCTTTGGAAGTATTTACGGATTCCTATTTTTTACAATAATGAGGTATATATTAAAAAAAATACCCTAAGAATTATTTTTATAGATAGAACTATTTAAAGGGTTTAAGAAAATTAAAAAGAAAATAATACTAAAAGCCAATTCATACAATTCCCATTTTTTATCTGATGGCATAAAAATGAGCGCTAAAGTACTCAGTAAAAAAATAATTGTGTGATGCCATTTTACAATTGGAACCGCAAAAGTATTTGCTAATTTTTTAATAGCATCATATTTACGGTAGAGTATAGGTGTAATTATTAAATAAACAATTAAAATAGCCGTTAGTAACTGACTGAATATAATTTTATTTATTTTTTTTCCGTCAACAACCATATTGTGTAAATTGGTTTCTCCTTGGGCATTGTTTTGTAAAAAATATTCGGAAGATTCTACATTAAAAATACGTTGTCCCCACGAAATTTCTTCTCCAGCACCAAATATAAATATCACAGCCAGTCCAATCATACCAACCATCCACATGGCTTTTTTGTATTTATAAAGTTTAATAACTCTATAAAGTAGTAATAGACTTGAGCAACACAAAAATAAGGCAGTTAAAGATTCTGCATAGCCATCTTCTTTGGTGTAAATTTTATCAAAGTATTGTAGGTCTGTATTGGCATAGTAAATTCCAAAGCCAAATACTAGTAATAGAAACGAATAGGCAATTTTATCAATTTGTGTAAGTGTTTTCATTTGGCAAAACTACTATTTTTTTGAGATTAAATAAAATTCCCGAATCATTCTTTCTTTTTTTTTAGCCCCAACATTTAAATTAATGGTTTCAATCCATTTTAAATTATAGTTTGTATTAAGAAGGTAAGAAATATGGGGTACATCTTCATTTAATATTAACAATCCAAATGCCTCATCAGGAGGTAGTACTAGTATATTATTAATAAAGATATTTTGTACTTTACCATTATAATACCATAATAATTCGGGAGAATCATATTTCTTATTTCTAGAATTGGCTAATTGCCCAATTGAAAAGGTACTCAATTTGTTTTCAACTTCAAATTGATGCACAGACTGGAAGGAATTGTAATTCTTATTTTTATTAAAATGTGATGAAATTGGTAAGCCTAAAACAAGGATAACTATCAAAAAAAATATTGTTAAATAAAATACCTTCTTCATATTTTTTTGTTTCAAACTTTTTAACATCAAAAAGCCAATTGAAGCCAACGCCACCGATGTTAGGATATAACTAAAAAGATATGAATTTATCTCATCTTGTAAAATAAAATAAGTTATTATTGGAAATATAATTCCTACTACGGCTATTAATCCAAAATTAAAATACACTGGAATGGTTTCTCTCTTGTCTTTTATTTTAGAAAAATCACAAATAAGGTATTGTATATAGAAGCCAATATTTAAGGCCAGTGGTATTAATACAGGCATTAAATATCGTGGTTTTTTCTCTGGAACCGCCGAAAGTAAAAGGACAGCAAAAATAGTCCATAAAAAGGAGAATAGATATGCTTTTTTATGAACTACACGTGCTGCTAAATATGGATAACATAAAGAAATAAATGCAGGGATAGTCCACAGTCCAGATTGGATAAAAAAGCTCCAGTAATAGTAAAAAGGCTTTACATTGTAATTGCTCCAATTGCTGTATTCTCTTTCAGCAATAACAAAAAAAGATTCAGGGTCTACTAATTTAACATATACAAACCACCAAGATCCAATACTAATAAATAAGATTACAAAACTTAAAAATGGTACTAACTTCTGTTTAAAATTTTTGAATTTAAAAACAATGGTATAAGATATTAAAAAAGGTAAAAACACTGCAAATAAGGAAACAGGACCTTTGCTTAATATTGAAAATCCAAAAAAAATGGAAGCCAATAAAGTATTTTTCCAAACCGATTTGTCTTCTTCAAAAAATGTATATAAATAATAAAGGCCCGCTAGCATAAAGCCATGGGTAAAAATATCCCAAGGAGCTTCAAATATAATTCCTATAACATAAAATGAGGTAACAAAAATTAAGCTGTTTCTGAAACTGTGTTTTTTTGATAAGTTTAATTTAAGAGAAAAGAAATAACAATAAATTCCAGAAAACAAAACCATTAAAGCCGCCGGAAGTCTTAAGGCAAATAAGCTGTTGGCACCAAATAAAATTCCAGAGATTGCTGTTAACCAGGTAGGAAAAGGGGGTTTTTCATATCTGGCTTGTCCGTTCATTGTAGTTAATAACCAGTTGTTATCTTGAAACATTTCTCGTGCAGTAATAAAATTACGCGCCTCCATGATAGAGATATTTGGAACATCGAGATGAACAAATAGCATTAATAAAACAGTAATTGATAAGCTTAAAACAGGGTGTTTTTCAATCTTTTCTAGCATTATTTATATAGATGAAAATATTTTAATAATACACTTCAAACTTTCCAAACTCTTTTTTATGTTTCAATTTATTTGAAAAAACTTGCAAAGTGTCAGGGAAATCATCTTTTTTTCTTTTAATTAAAAAAGTTGGTTTTTCAGTATTTATTTCAGTAATACGCGCTCTATCAAAGGTGTCAAAATAATTAATTAAATTCGCTTTCCAATTGCTATTGGTTTCAAATTGAATTTCTCTTTGTGTGGTATACCTACCGTGATTAATGGTTGTAATATCTTGATCTAAATAAAAAGAAAGTGATGGTAATAAATAGTTGTAAACCAATATTTGTGGCTTTTCAGTTGAATTTTCTTCAATAAAAATTGCTATAGGCTTTACGGAGTTTATTTTTAGCTCATTGTCTTTAAATAAGTAATTGGAAGACATTATCACTGTAATTATAAAAACAACGCCTAAATAAGCAGGTTTTAAATAATTGGTGTTTGCTGTTTTTGTATTAATAAGTAAACTAATACTTCCAAATATGGCTAAAACTGATAATGCATACATTTTATTCACTTCTATATCAATATTAAAATCAATAAAAGCCAACACTAAAAGAGATAATGTGATAATTCCAATTAAAATATTATAAACTTTTGAAAGTGTTTTTATTGATTTTTCTGAACATATACTTAAATAATTTGCAGAAAATATGGCCAGTAAAAAATAGAGAGGGAGTACGTATAATATTAATTTTGAGGTTGAAACCGATAAAATTATAAATAACACCAAAAAGGTAATTAGTAAAATAAAATCTACCTTTTTTTCTTTTAAAATTGTTTTGATGTTTTTTTTGAAATAGAATACCAAATAAAACAACCACGGCATTCCAATTAAAGGCATTATTAAAAAATAGTACCAAATTGGCTTACCTCTTTTAAATTTGTTTTGAGCAACGCGTTCAACCAATTGGTTGTTGAAAAAATAATCAAACAAGCCTTGATTGCTATTAATAGCTGCAATGTACCAGCTAGCTGAAACCAATAAAAACAATAGAAACCCAAGAAATTGATGTATGCTAATTTCAATTTTGTTCTTATAAATAATTTTATAAGTTATAATAAATGTTAGTGGAACTACAAACCCGACTGGACCTTTGGTTTCAAATATGAGCCCTAAAAATAAATAAAATAAATACAGTAAATAGGTTTGTTGGGTTTGTTTGTAGTAGATCCAAAAATAAATAGAAGCTAGTATAAATGTTGTTAAATAGGCATCGGTGGTTAAAGTTCTAACAGCTATAACTGTAATTGGAAATGAAAAATAAATAAGAGCAGCAACGAATGCCTTTTTTTTATTTTTATATAAAAGCAAGGTAATTTTAAAAACCAATAATAATTGAAATACCAATGCAAGCTGCATAAAAAATCGCGCACCAAATTCATTTACCCCAAATATTTGATATCCTATAGCTGTTAAATAATAAGTTAAAGGAGGTTTATGTAGGTGCTTGATACCTAGCAGTGTAGGGTTTGTAAAATCTTTATTCACAAACATTTCTTTTCCTATTTGCGCATAGCGGGCTTCGCTACTATCGGTAAATCCCCAATTGCCTAACATAATAGTTAATGCAATAAAAGCAACCACTAATAAAATGTTTATATTATATTTCATATATAATTAAGGAACTCCCTTATTCTTTTTTAAGGATTATAATATTTCTGAAATAAATGATGGAACCCATTAAATGCCCAGTTAATAAAACAGGATCCTCTCTGAGAACTGCATAAATTAATATCATTATTGATCCAATTAAACTCAAAAGCCAAAACCCAAAAGGTAAAGACGATTCTTTATTTTTCTCTGAATACATCCATTGATATACAAATCGGAGTGTAAAAATTATTTGTGCAATACTACCCCAAATTAATAGCCACAAGGGAATCGCTTCGTTATTAAATAATTTTTCTAGATCATAACTATTATTGTTATAAGAATAAACAACGAGTATGATAGGGAAAATTAATAAAAACCATTGTATTACTTTAGGTGTTTTTTGCCATTCCCCTTGTAATTGTAAATTTCTTATATAAATGTAATAGGTAAGCGATTGACCAAGCATGATGGCAAAATCTTCTCTTAAATAACCATAAACAAATAAAAGAAACGACGCCAATAGACTCAGCCACCAAAACAGGGTAGGGGTTAAAACTTTTTTCCGCTTTTCAGATAAAATCCATTGTAAAACAAGTCTTCCTGAAAATAAGAGTTGTGCAAAAAAACCTACACTAAATATAATCCAGTTACTCATTATCCTTTGTTTGACACTTTATAATTTATGCGTTTTTTTTTCATCCATAAATAGGCAAAACAATCTATTAATGGACCAATTAAACGATTCCATAAACCATATTTTGCTTCACCGGCAATACGTGGAAAATGTTGGACAGGAATTTGTTTTATTTTTCCATTTTGCAATAAAATCATAGCTGGTAAGAAACGGTGTAGCCCTTTAAACATAGGGATTTTTTTTGCATATTCAGTTTTAATTACTTTTAACGGACATCCGGTATCATCCATTCCGTCGTGTGTAAAGGAACGTCGGATTCCGTTTGCAATGGTTGAAGACATGTTTTTTACAAAAGAATCTTTTCTACTGGCTCTAACTCCTGTGACTAAATCAAATGTCGCTATTTCATTTAACAATAGGTTAAAATCTTCAGGAGCCGTTTGTAAATCAGAATCTATATAACCAACTAAATCAGTATCTGTATAATTAAAACCAGCAGCAATGGCGGCACTTAATCCACAATTTTTTTCAAATTGAATAAAATTAAAATCTGGATTATCACTACATATATCTTCAATTAATTGCTGACTATTATCGCTACTTCCATCATTCACAAAAAGCACTTTTGTTTTTTTTGTTGCAATTTGAATATAGTTTGAAAGTTCTTGTTCAACACGTTTTAAATTATCTTCTTCATTATAAACTGGAACAATTATAGTAAATTGGTAAATCATAGAAATATATTATTTGCAATAAATATGCTAAATTATTAAAATTGATTTGTTAAATGGAACTTACTGTAATTTTTTGTTGAAATTATATTGAATTCACAATTGTATTACGTGGTACGTTACATTCAAAAGAGGCAAACCTAAGCCTAGAAATATAAACAAACCAGCCATTTTCAACTTTTAATATACAATGTATGGTCTTTCGGTTAACAAATATTTTAAATTTTAACCACTTTTATTTTGTTTGCTAGTGGAAATTAAAAAGTTGTAAATATATTTTTATTAAAATGCAACACATTCAAATATGTTTCGTCTTTATAAATAGAACCAGTCAACACAATGAATAAAAAGCTTTATTTAAATAACAAAATTATTCAAGATTGCAAGCAAAACAGGGCTCAAGCACAGATGCAATTGTACGATAATTATTGTGATGCAATGTTTACAATAGCATTACGATACGTGAAAGATAGCTTTGTAGCCGAAGATTTAATTCAAGAGGCTTTTATTAAGGTGTTTAAAAATATTCAAAATTATAAAGGAGAAGTTACTATTGGTGCTTGGATAAAAAAAATTGTGATAAATCAAAGCATAGATTATTTGAAAAAGAAAAGGATTGAGTTGGTTTCAATTGAAGAAAGGGAATTACAAGTTGCAGATACCAATGATTGGAATGTAAATACAGAAGCAACGATGACCGTAATTACTAAACTAATTGATAGTTTGCCAGAAAAATACAAAGTAGTGCTAAACTTGTATTTAATTGAAGGATACGACCATCAAGAGATTGCACAGGTGTTAAATATTACTGAAGTAAATTCTAGATCGCAGTTAATGCGTGGTAAAAACAAACTGAAAAGTGAATTAAAAGCGTACAATTATGCCTAAAGATTTAAGAGATATATTGAGAAATAAATCTGTAAATACACGAAAACTATCAAAGAATCATCGTAGTAATTTTGAAGCTAAACTTCAAAATGAGTTACATTATTCTAATAATAAAAGGTTTCCTTTTTTTAAAATAGCCGCTTCGGTTTTGGTAATAGTTGGTCTAGGAACTTCTATTTTTTATTTTTTAGAAAATACGGTTGTTCAACAGCCAACTGAAGTAGTAAAAATTGAAAGTTTGGGTAGTATTTCTCCAGAACTTAAAACAATTGAGAACTATTATTTAGCCAGCATTAAAATTGAAATTTCAAACCTACAAGAAACACCTGAAAATAAAGAACTGTTGGACAGTTATTTAGAAAAAATAGGCGAATTAACACAAGAGTATCAATTGTTGACAAATGAGCTCAATTCTGAAGGTTTAAATAAACAAACAATCACAGCGTTAATTGAAAATTTACAATTACGATTAAAGCTTTTAGGCCAGCTTAATGAACAAATAAAAGAATTAAAAGAACTTAATTTAACAGAAAATGAAAACATTCAAGTATAAAATTACGAGTTTATTAATATTGCTTTGCATAGGATTGCAAGCGCAAAATTTTGACAAAAAAGTTAAGGAGACCTTTAAGGTAAATTCAGAAGTATCAATTGATATTAATTCATCTCATACCGATATTGATATTGAAACCTGGAATAAAAACGAAGTTTCTATAGAAGGATTTATGGAGGTGTCGGGGGTGAGTAAAGAAGAAGCTGAAAAAATATTAACAAAATGGAAATTTCAAGCTTTAGGAAATAAATCAATGGTTGAAGTAACATCATTTTCAGATAATATGGATTTCAATTTTAATGTTGATTTTCTGGATGAAGATATTGATGTAGCCGATTTTTATTTTGAAATGCCAGCACTTCCAGAAATGCCAAAGCTACCGAAAATGGCGAAGCTACCAAAAATGCCTAAGCTTCCAGAAATGCCAGAGTTGCCAAAAATAGAGTTTGATTATGAAACCTATAAAAATGACTCCACTTATTTAAAACGTTATAAAAAAGAGATTGCAGCTGAAGTGGCAAAGTTTAAAAGTAGCGAATGGAAAATAAAAATAGATTCCGTTAGAAATTCTGAAGAATTTAAAAGAAGTATGGAGGAAATGAAGAATGCTTCTAAAGAGATTGCTATAGAAATGAATAAAATTAAAAACTCAGAAGCATATAAAAAAACAATAAAAGAAGCACATAAAGCCGCTGATATTGCAAGGAAAGAAATGCTCGAAAATAAAGAAGTATGGAAAGAACAAGCCATGCGTGCCAAAGAAGTAAGTATAATAGCCATGGAAATGATTCAACAAATGAAAGAAAATGGTACTTTTGACTCTATTCAAAAATTAAGTGAAAATATTTATTTCGATTATAGTGATTCTAAAAAATCAAAAATTAAAATAAAAAGGTATATAAAAATTAAAGTTCCTAAGAATGCAACCTTTAATATAAATGTACGTCATGGAAAATTAAATATACCTAGTTCAAGTAAAAAAATATCTGCACATATATCCTATGGAAATTTTATAGCTGGAATTATTTCAGGCGATAAAAACAAATTGAATTTTACCAATACACCAGTTGTTATAAACACAATTCAATCAGGTACTATTACACTTAAAAATGTTCCAAAGGCGTCGTTTGGAACATTTTCAAACACCAATTTATTTGCCAATTCTTCTGAAGTAATTATAGATGAGATAGGTGATAATGCAGCCTTAAGTCAAAAATTCGGTACACTTGAAATAAAAAACATAAGTCCAAATTTTGAGAATTTAAATTTAATTATAGATTATTCACGCGCCACCTTAAACCTATCTCAAGCCAGTTATTTATTTAAGATTAATAATAAAAAAACGAAATTTAGTTTAGCAAATTCTTTAACAGAAACTTCCAAAAAAAACACGAATGATATCACAATTTTAGATGGTTTTCATAAAGATAAATCATCTGCTAATACATTAATTATAACAGGTATTTATAGTGCTGTGGTTATAAATTAATCAACTATTATTCTTCAAATTAAATACTACAAAATCCATTGTAGTATAAATTTTTCCATTAAGGATTTGTTTTTATCTTTACAACTTCTAAAAAAATAAAGATTAATGGAACTCTACAAATCGAATCAACTAAAAATATACAATTCTTTAACTAAAAAGAAAGAAGTTTTCACACCAGTTGTTGCTGGTAATGTTGGGATGTATGTTTGTGGTCCTACCGTATATAGCAACGTTCATTTGGGTAATGTTAGAACTTTTATGTCGTTCGATATGGTTTTCCGTTATTTAAAATATTTAGATTATAAGGTGCGTTATGTTCGGAATATTACCGATGCCGGTCACATGACAGATGATGATGCCGAAGATAAAATTTCCACCAGAGCTAGACTTGAAAAGTTGGAGCCAATGGAAGTAGTACAACGTTATACGGTAGATTTTCACGAAACGCTGGAAAAAATTAATAATATACCACCAAGTATTGAACCAACCGCTACAGGTCATATTGTGGAGCAAATAGAGATTATAAAAGATATTATTGATAAAGGAATGGCATATGTGGTTAACGGATCTGTTTATTTTGATGTATTGAAATATAACGAGACCGAACATTATGGAATTCTATCTGGAAGAAACATTGAAGATTCAATTAACAATACGCGTGAGTTAGATGGACAATCAGAAAAGAAAAATCCACAGGATTTTGCGCTTTGGAAAAAAGCCGATGAGCAACATATCATGCGCTGGCCTTCCCCTTGGAGTGATGGGTTTCCGGGTTGGCATTTAGAGTGTTCAGCGATGAGCACAAAATATTTAGGGGAAACATTTGATATTCACGGTGGTGGAATGGATTTAAAATTTCCACACCATGAATGTGAAATTGCACAATCTAAGGTGAACAATGGAGTAAACCCTGTAAACTATTGGATGCACGCAAATATGTTGATTTTAAATGGTCAAAAAATGTCTAAATCGACAGGAAATTTTATTTTACCCAATGAAATTTTCACTGGCGACAATAATATTTTGAGCAAAGCATTTTCACCTAGCGCAACACGCTTTTTTATGTTGCAAGCCAATTATAGAAGTGTTTTAGATTTTACGAGTGATGGTATTGAAGCTTCGGAAAAAGGTTATATTAAATTAATGGAAGCGATCAATAGTGTAGATGATATTGAAGTTTCAAAAGCATCTTCAATAGATGTTAATGCTTGGAAACAAAAATGTTTCGATGCTATGAATGATGATTTTAATACGCCAGTATTAATAGCTCATTTATTTGAAGCTGTTAAATTTATAAACTTATTATTAGATAAAAAAGAGACCATTACCACAATTGATTTAGCAATATTAAAAACCACTATAAATGATTTTGTATTTAAGGTTTTAGGATTAAGAAATGAGTTACAACAAGATAGTTCTGCTAAGTTATCGGGTGTAGTTGAAATGCTAATTGGGATGCGAAAAGATGCCAGAGACAATAAAGATTGGGTTTTGTCTGATGAGATTAGAGACAAGCTTTTAGCGCTTGGAATTCAACTAAAAGACGGTAAAGAGGGGACAACTTTCTCAATAAATTAATTTGAAAATTTTAACCAAAATATTGGCAGTTCCATTTATATGGTTGGTACGGTTTTATCAGGCTGCCATTTCGCCATATACACCATCAAGCTGTAGGTATACACCTACATGTTCACATTATTCACTAGAGGCTTTGCAAAAATACGGGGTTTTTAAAGGTGGTTGGATGGCTGTAAAAAGAATAGGTAGTTGCCATCCATGGGGTGGAAAGGGGTACGATCCTGTTCCATAAATAGTGATAATTAAAGGCTACTATAAGCAAAACAAAAGAAGTGATTGAGCGAAATCGAAATCACATTAATATTAATTATAAAATCAACAACCAAAAAAATGATCGCACTTCAAATAGATTGGAATCCAGCTCCAGAAATTTTTAAAATTGGCTCTTTTGCGATACGTTATTACAGTTTAATGTTTGTAATAGCATTTATGTTAGGATTACATTTAATGAAAAAAATATTTATTGATGATAAAATTCCTTTAGAGAAATTAGATTCATTATTTATTTATGTTGTTGTTGGAACATTGATAGGAGCTAGGTTAGGACATTTCATTTTTTATGACCCTCAATTTTTGTTTGAAAAACCATTAGAAGTATTTTTACCATTTAGGTTCTCTCCTAAATTTGAATTTACAGGTTTTGCTGGTTTAGCGAGTCACGGAGCTGCTATTGGAATAATTATAGCATTGTATATTTACAGTAAAAAAGTGCTAAAAAAACCATTATTATATATTTTAGATAGAGTTGTAGTTGTCTCTTCAATAGGTGGTGCTTTTGTTCGTTTAGGAAATTTAATGAATTCTGAAATAATAGGAAAAGCTACAAATTCTAGTTATGGGTTTGTATTTAAACGTTTAGGAGAAGATTTTCCACGTCACCCAGCACAATTGTACGAAGCAATGAGTTATGTTTTAATATTTGCTATATTATGGTTTGTATATTGGAAAACTGATAAAAAACAAAAATTTGGATATTTATTCGGTTTGTATTTTGTGTTAATGTGGACAGCAAGATTTGTCGTTGAATTCTTTAAGGAGGCGCAAGTTGATGAACGTGCAGATTGGGCTTTAAATACGGGTCAATGGCTAAGTATTCCACTTATTCTAATTGGTTTATATTTAATGCTTAGGAAACAGAAGCAATAGCTAAAATAAAAGTAAAAAAAATCCCGCTTTTTATAAAGTGGGATTTTTTATGCATTGAAAGTAAAATATCTTAGCTTTTTATTTGACTTTCTTTAAATTTACTAAATTTAGTTTTATTGTTTCTTGGCCAGCTATTATTATTGGTATTTACATCTGCAGTTTCTAAATCTGGATCAATTGTAATTTTACTTATATTCTTACTTGAAGGAAATAATTTAACAACTTCGTTATCATTTTTTCTCCAAATTTCAGCTGGATATTGTTTGCGTTCTTTGAGACCATCTTCATACTCAAATTCAACAATTATTGGCATCACCAAATCACCTGGTTTCTCAAAAACTAATTCATAAAGGTATTTTGGAGTTGTTAATTTTTGTTTTTCTTCTACAGAAAAATTTGCATTAATATATTCATTTAACACGGTATAATCTAGAGGTTCGTTTGTTTTTAAATCTTCCGAAAAATCTTCACTGTCTTCTGAAACTAAATATAAATAAGGAGGTAATTGGTCTATTGTTTTACCATAGCGTTTTGCTGATTTTTCCACAGCTTTCGTAGGCTTATCTTTTATATAGTATTTTTTAACATCTTTAATGCCAATATCATTCACACCAGTAGTGTAAAACCAGCCTCTCCAAAACCAATCTAGGTCCATTGCAGAGGCATCCTCCATGGTTCTAAAAAAATCGGCAGGGGTAGGGTGTTTAAAAGCCCAACGTTCGGCGTATTTTTTAAAAGCAAAGTCAAATAATTCAGGTCCCATAATGGTGTGTCTTAGCATCCATAAGCCTGCTGCCGGTTTAGCATAGGCATTGTTTCCAAATTCAAATAAGTCATCACCTTGTGCCATTATTGGAGAAATTTTCGATTGATCTCCTTTCATGTAAGCAACAATATTTTTAGGTAATCCCCTTCTTAACGGATAGTTTTCTTCGTAATCCAATTGCGCAAGTAATTGAACAAATGAATTTAAGCCTTCATCCATCCACGTCCATTGACGTTCATCAGAATTGATAATCATAGGAAAAAAGTTATGTCCCACCTCGTGAATGGTTACACCAATCATTTTGTATTTTGTACGATCGCTATAAGTACCATCAGGATTAGGCCTCCCGGGATTAAAGCATATTTGTGGATATTCCATTCCCATTTGTCCATCAACCGATATTGCTTTGTGGTAAGGGTAATCAATTGTATGTTTAGAATAAGTGACTAAAGCTTGGGCAGTTGCTCTGGTTGAATGGTCTCCATATAATGGATTTGCTTCTTTAGAATAATAAGAATAGGCCATTACTGTTTTTCCATTTATGTCAACAGCCATCCCATCCCATATAAATTTACGAGAAGATGCAAAAGCATAATCCCGTACGTTTTCAGCATAGAATTTCCAAGTTTTGGTATTTTTAGCCATTGTTTTTTCATTTTCTATGGCTTCATCTTGGGTAACTATCACAACGGGTTTATGATAAGATTTTTTAGCTTTCGCTAACCTTTCTAGCTGGATTTTGGTAAATACTTCATTTTCATTTTTCAACATACCAGTAGCGCCCACCATATGATCTTCAGGAGTTGTAATGTTTACTTCATAATTTCCAAATTCTAAAGCAAACTCACTTCTTCCCCAGAATTGTTTATTTTGCCACCCATCTACGTTGTTATAAACACACAATCTTGGGAAAAATTGAGCAATAACGTAGTTGTTATTACCGTCAGCTGGAAAATGTTCAAATCCAGATCTTCCGCCTTGCTCTTGATGGTTGTTAATAGTATACCACCATTTAATTTTAAATGAAAATTTCTCACCACTTGTAAGTGGTTTCTCTAAATTTAAACGCATCATAGTTTGGTTAATTAAATAGGATGCATCGCTACCATCCAAGTTTTTAACATACACTATTTTGAACCCACCTTTAAACGGATCTACAAAGGCTTCAGAAAATTGAGAAGGCGCATACATTACCGAAACTTGATCAGTTCCAATATCTTTATTTTTTGAGTCAGCTGCGCGCACATTTTGATCTAATTGTAACCATAAATATTCTAAATTATCTTTAGAATTATTGTGATAGGTAATGGTTTCTTCTCCGTAAATTCGTTGGTTTTCATCATCTAAAATAAGATCTATTTTATAGTCAACTTGTTGTTGTGTGTATTCATATCCTGGCGCTCCAGAGGCCGTATGTTGGCTGTTAGGAGTTGGCAACTCTTCATTTAACTGCTTGAATTTGCTAATGTTATAATGCCCTTTTTGTTTTCCAGGATTTTGAGCAAAAATAGTGAGGAATGCAAAAAGAAAAAGGAGGGATGGAAAGTAAATTTTTCTCATAAATATGATGATTGTCAGTTATAATGATTGTATTCTGTTCACTTCGCGCAATAACGTGCTATTAAAATGGGTACAAGCTATTATTGATTAACGATATTAGTTTTTTTAGATCGCCTATTTCATTATCCTTTTAAATAGTTTTTTCTGAAAGTTTCAAACGCTGTTTCGGTTTTGTTTGGCCAACTGTTGTTGCTTGTATCAATATCGGCCGTTTGTTCATCGGGATCAACAGTGATTTTAACAATCGCTTTGTTTGAAGGGAAAACCTTTGTAACTTCTGCATCATTTTTTCTCCAAATTTCTGCAGGGTATTTTTTGCGTTCTTTAGTGCCATCCTCATATTCAAATTCAACTATTATTGGCATAACCAAGTCACCTGGTTTATTAAAAACCAATTCATAAAAATATTTTGGGATAGACAGGTTTTCTTTTTCTTTATTCGAATATTTACCATCAATATATTGGTTTAACAACGCAAAATTTTCTGGGTTTTTTAATTTTAAATCTTCTGATATTTCTTCACTATCTTCTGAAACTAAATATAAATAAGGCGATTTATCATCTAATTTCCGACCATAACGAGCCATGATGTTTTTTGCATCATTGGTCGGTTTATCAGTTACATAATATTTTTTAACCTCTTTAATACCAATATCGTTAGCCCCAGTAGTGTAAAACCAACCTCTCCAAAACCAATCTAAATCCATTGCTGAAGCATCTTCCATAGTTCTAAAAAAATCAGCAGGTGTAGGGTGTTTAAAAGCCCAGCGTTCGGCATATTTTTTAAAGGCGTAGTCAAATAATTCTGGTCCCATAATAGTCTCTCGTAAAATGTATAAACCAGCAGCAGGCTTTGCATAGGCATTTGCTCCAAAATTAAAAACATCGTCGCCATTTGACATAATAGGTGCTAATCTAGATTGATCACCAGACATATAACGTGTAATTTCTTTAGGCTTTCCTTTTGTTGGAAATAATTCAGGGTCATATTCATATTCAGCATAAATCTCAACAAAAGAGTTGATGCCTTCATCCATCCAAGTCCATTGGCGTTCATCAGAGTTAATAATCATAGGAAAGAAATTATGGCCTACCTCATGGGTAATAACCCCAATCATTCCTTTTTTTAACCTTTCTGAATAGCGGCCATCAGGTTGTGGTCTTCCGTAGTTGAAACAAATCATTGGATATTCCATGCCCATTTCGGCATTTACGGAGGTTGCTTGGGGGTAAGGATAATCAATTGTAAAACGAGAATAAACTTCTAACGTTTTTGCTACAGTTCTTGTTGAATGTTCTTCCCATAATGGATTGCCTTCTTTTGGAAATAAAGAATAAGCCATTACGGTTTTACCATTTAAGTCAACAGCCATAGCATCCCACATATATTTTCTTGAAGTTGCAAAACCAAAATCACGAACATTCTCAGCTTTTAACTGCCAGGTTTTTGTTCCTTTTGAATTTTCTTTACTAGTACTTAAAGCATCTTGAGGTGTTACAATGTACATTGGATTTTCAAATGAAGTTTTGGCTGCTTCATATCTTTTATATTGGTCTTTAGTTAAAACTTCTTTAGGGTTTTGAATAACCCCTGTGCCGTTTAAAACAAAATCTTTTGGAGTGGTTATATTGACTTGAAAATCACCAAATTCTAAAGCAAACTCACTACTTCCCCAAAACTGCATGTTTTGCCACCCTTCTACATTGTTATATACGGCTAATCTTGGGTAAAACTGAGCGATTACATAAGCTGAATTTCCATCACTAAAAATCTCATAACCAGAACGACCTCTGTCGACCATATAATTATTAATATTGTACCACCATTTAATATTGAAAACCATTTTTTCTCCTGAAGCTAAAGGTTTTTGTAAATTAATACGCATCATAGTACTGTTAATTGTATAGTCAATTGCAGCACCATTAGCATCTGTTACATGTTCAATATTAAAACCGCCAGGAAAAGGTTTACCCATAAAACTTTCAGTGAATTTTTCTGGAGAATATAAAGCCCTAGGGCCACCGCCTTGAATATCGGGAGTTTTAGAATCTGGCGCGCGCATATTTTGATCTAGCTGCACCCATAGATATTCTAAATTGTCTTTAGAATTGTTGTGATAAGTGATGGTTTCTTCACCAGATAACTTGTGTTTTACATCATCTAAAATTATGTCCATTTTATAATCAACCTGTTGTTGGCTATATTCATGTCCAGGTGCTCCAGAAGCAGTATGTTGCTTATTTGGGGTGGGGAGTTCTTCTGTAAGTTGTTTAAATTTATTAATGTTGTAATGTCCTTTTTGCAACGCTTTTTTTTGCATTATTTCTTGGGCAAAAAATGGATACATTGTTAATATTGAAACGAATACTACGAGGAGATTTTTTTTCATTTGGAGGGGTTGAATTTAAGTATGTAAAATAAATAATTTTAACAAGTTTGTTGATATTTTATTATGTTTTTAACAAACAATTAGCATTTTCGTTGTCTAAATAGAAGGTTTTTTGAATATTACCCATGTTGATTTTAATAATATTCTGTTGATTATTAAAATCTCTTAATAAAGAAGTATTTTTAATACTAATAGTGTGAAGCTTTTTTACATTGCTTATTTCTAAATAAAATCTAACTATATCATCGTCATATTCTTTTCCTATAAATGTATAAGTGGACTGTTTATTGTTTAGAACAACCTTAAAATTTTTATTTAAATAGGCTTTATATATTTCATCAACAGTTGTAATTTCTCTGTTTGTAGCTAAGTACAAATTAGTCTTATAATCCTTATTTAAAGTAACCTCTAAGTCATCAATAAAAACACCAAGAATAATCTGAACAGTTTGTTTTTCTTTAACATATTCAACTTCACATAAGCTGATATAATATTTATGAAGGTTAAAGGCAAATAAGGGTATTAATAAAATTAATGAAAGTCGTTTTCTAAATTTCATATTAAATAATTTACTCAACTGCTAAGTAACAAAAAAGGAATTTACAAAGCATTTTTTATGTTTTATAAATTGATATTATTTTTTTAATGCGAGATAGTTGTTGCTTTGCAATACTAAAAAATTTTTAACTACAAACTCATTACTATTGTAATAATCGCCCATACCGTTTTCCTGACAATAATCTAAAAATAAATCTATTTCATTGGGGGGTATGTACAACCAGTCGGTAAAAAAGTCTCTTCCGTACAGATTTTTAAGGGTATTGGGTAATTCAATTTTAAATTGTTCTATTTGGTTTTTCTCATCATTTGCAGTTCGTTTTTTAGCCCTGCTTTTTTTTGTAATTAAATTATAAATACCAACTAAGCTCATACCATTGGTCATATAACCTTGATTTAAGTATTGATCTGTATTTGGGGCTTTATATTCAGTTACAAGATCATTGTCTAAAACAGTACGCCTATCAACCGAAATATTGTTAAAATCTAATTTTATTTTTTGAAGTATTTCAACTTCATCCAATTCATTAAAACCTGGTTCAAGGTATACGGTAATAGCATTATTATTTATATGTGAATCCGTAATTACAATTGTTCTATTTTGATATTCAAGAGATGAGAACATTATAGAATCACCTTTAATTGCTGAAATGGTAAATGATCCGTCTTGATTGCTTAATGTTCCAATTTTTGAAGTCATATTAATAACATTAATATTCGGTATTTTTAAATTGTTATATTTAACTGTCCCATCTAAAAGTATCGGTTTTTCTTGGGCTTTCACCTGTACCATAAGAAATAACATACCTAAAAAAAGGATGTTTTTAATTTTTAAGGTCATTATTCGTTTTACTTTCTTCATTTAAAATTTCTATAACTTCTAATACTTTGTTGTTGTAATATTTAGTGAAAATATCACGATATTCACAGTAGCTGAGAATTTGAAATATTTTATTCTCTTCTATATTTAGTGTGTTTTTTAAATATTCTATTCCTAATTGGTTTTTAATGGCATCAGGAAATTCTTTTTTCAGCGTTAATTCTCTTTTCTGTTTAAGCAATTTTTGTTAATATTTATTGAAAAAGCCACCATCTCCTCCGTCACCTGCATTAATATGTATAGAGTAGGTGCTATCTTGTGTATTAGGACGGTTATTTATATCATAATTATCATACGGTAATTTTTTTAGCAGGTCTTTTTTAGAATATACCGATCCTAGTTTTGGAATAGTATCTTTTGGTGTGTTAGCAATATCCAAATTTAAATCACCTGTTAATTATTGTAAAAAAACTTCATCTAACTTATTTACCAATAGTACTAATTTAATAAAAATTTATGTAGTTTCTATATTTTCTGATGTTATAATTATGGTTGTTTTCACAAACTCAAGTGAAGAAATGTATAAAGTGTCGCTTAATTTAACTCAAATTCACCTAAATTGCCACTAATTACACCTCTTTTTTGTGTGATGTTAAAAACATAAACATCAGGAGCCAAATATTTGCATAAATACAAAGTAAATCATAGTTCTCTTAAAATTAAATGAATGTTATTGTAAACTTTTGTTAAAGGTTTGAAATTGTTACATTTGATTAAACTTACATACAATGAGAAAATTATTAATTGCAAGTACGTCAACAGTTCATGGAAAAGGGTATTTGGAATATATTTTACCTGAATTGGCTGATTTTTTTAATGGAGTTACTGAAATATTATTTATTCCATATGCGAGGCCAAGTGGTATTACACACGAAGACTATACAGAAATAGCACAGAAAGGTTTCGAAAAAATTAACATTCGTATAAAAGGCCTTCATGAGTTTACAAACCCAATTGAAGCTATAAATAATGCTAAAGGAATTTTTACTGGAGGAGGAAATACTTTTTTACTGTTGAAGCAATTGTATGATTATAAATTAATTTCGACATTAAAAAATGTTGTTGAAAATGGGGTGCCTTATTTTGGTACAAGCGCAGGAAGTAACATTACTGGTCTTACCATTCAAAACACCAATGACATGCCTATTATTTATCCGCCTAGTTTTAATGCATTAGGTTTTGTGAATTTTAATTTGAATCCTCATTATTTAGATCCAGATACGGCTTCTAAACATATGGGGGAAACCCGAGAAACTCGAATTAATGAATTTCATTCTTTAAATTCAATTCCTGTTTTAGGCTTAAGAGAAGGGAGTTGGTTGAAGGTGATAGGAAAAAAAATAAGTTTAGAAGGCGAATTAAATGCACGTTTATTTCAGCAAAATAAAAATGCCAAAGAATTACCATCACACACAGATTTAAGTTTTTTAAAATAAAACCAACGCTGATTTTTTTTTGAATCCACGTTGGTTTTAACATGTTTCTGGTTTATTGCAGCACAGTTTTGATTTTTGTCAATTCTTCATCGCTAAAAGAAGTGTTGTCAATAGCCTTTAGGCTGTCTAATATTTGCTCGGTTTTACTTGCGCCAATTAAAACAGAAGTAATGCGTTGATCTTTTAAAATCCACGCGATTGCCATTTGTGCTAAACTTTGATTTCTTTCCAAGGCAATTTTATTCAAAGCTTTTATTTTGGTGAGCTTTTCATTTACCTGATCTGTATTTAAATAACGTCCATCTTTCACTGCTCTAGAATCATCAGGAAATCCATTTAAATATTTATCCGTTAAAGTTCCTTGAGCCAGTGGGGAGAAAGCAATTGCACCAACACCTTCTTGTTCAATTAAATCAAGTAAGCCATCTTCAACCCAGCAATCCATCATATTGTAACGCGGTTGATGTATTAAACAAGGGGTACCTAGCTCTTTTAAAATTTTAAAGGCCTGAGCAGCTCTCTCTGGCTCGTAATTTGAAATACCAACATATAAGGCTTTTCCTTGACGAACCATTAAATCTAGCGTTCCCATGGTTTCTTCTAAAGGCGTGTCATAATCAGGACGGTGATGATAAAAAATATCCACATAATCTAAGTTCATACGTTTTAAACTTTGATCTAAACTGGCAGTTAAATATTTTTTTGAGCCAAAGTCACCGTAAGGTCCGTCCCACATGTCGTAACCTGCTTTTGATGATATTATTAATTCATCTCTGTATTTTCTAAAATCCTTTTTTAAGATTTTGCCAAAAGTGCTTTCTGCAGCACCATAAGGAGGTCCGTAGTTATTTGCTAAATCAAAATGTGTAATTCCATTGTCAAAGGCACATTTTAATAAATTTCTTGCATTTTTAAAATCGTCGTTTAGTCCAAAATTGTGCCATAAACCTAACGACAATTCAGGTAATAACAAACCGCTATTTCCTGTACGTCTATAATTCATTTTTTCATATCTCGCTGCGTGTGCCTTGTATTTTTTTTTGCTCATTTTTATTGTTTTAAAGCTTCTTTTAATATTGTAATTGGGTGTTTACTAGTTCGTTTGGTTCCATCTTTAATTTGATGTCTGCAACTTGTTCCAGCCGCTGAAATTAGTGTGTTTTTGTTGATGTTTCTAACTTTTGGAAACAAAGTGTCTTCGCCAATTTGCATGGAAACAGCATAATGTTCTTTTTCATAACCAAAAGAACCTGCCATTCCGCAACAGCCCGTATTCATAAGTAGCGGTTTGTAATTGGTAGGGATATTTAACATTGTAAAGGTTGCTTCAGAAGCACTCAGTGCTTTTTGATGGCAATGCACATGTATTTTAACTTCTTTAAACTCTTTATTAAAATTTGACTCGGTAATATTTCCTTTTTTATACTCGTTTTTTACAAACTCTTCGAACGTAAATGTGTTTTTTGAAATATTTTTTGCCGAAACCTGGTCAGTAGCCAATCTTAAATAGTCATCTCTAAAACCTAAAATAGCGGATGGTTCAATTCCAATTAAGGGGGTTTCTTTAGAAATTACATTTTTAAAAATTTGAATATTTTCGTCTATTGTTTTTTTTGCATGGTCTAAAAAACCTTTTGAAATAGCGCTTCTACCACTTTCTTTATGGTTAATAAGTAGTACTTTATATCCCAGGTTTGTTAAAAGTTGAATTGCATCTATACCAATAGTAACATCGTAAAAATTAGTAAATTCGTCGCAAAACAAATATACTTCTCCATTTATAAATTTATTTTTTTGCAGTGTTTTATAATTGCGCTTATACCAATTTCGTAAAGTTGTAGTATGTAATTTGGGAATACTTCTTTTATTTGCAATGCCTAATATTTTTTTAGTAAGTGCATTGTTCAAAGCAAGGTTAGTTAACCTAGGTGCAATACTTCCAAGCTTATTGTATTTTACATTATAAGCAAATAAATAAGTTCTAAAAGATGGCTTATTTGTTTTGTAATATTGGTGTAAAAACTCTGATTTTAAAGACGCTACGTCTACATTACTGGGGCATTCACTAGCACAAGCCTTACAACTTAAACATAAATCAAATACGTCTTTTAATTCCTCATAATCAAACCTATTTACCTTATCTGAATTTGTTAAAAACTCACGTAAAGCATTGGCACGCGCACGTGTAGTGTCTTTTTCATTTTTGGTAGCTCTATAACTTGGACACATAGTGCCACCAGCTGAAACAGGTTTTCTACAATCTCCTGATCCGTTGCATTTTTCTGCAACCCTTAAAATACCCTGGCTTTTAGAAAAATCTTGAATGGTATCTATTTCAGGTTCCATTCTATCAACTTCATATCGCAGGTTTTCATCCATTGGAAATGCATCTACAATTTTTCCTTGATTAAAAATATTGTTTGGATCAAAGGCTGTTTTGATTCGTTTTAATAATTGATAATTTTTTGAACCAATCATAAATTCTAAAAACTCCGCACGAACTATTCCATCCCCATGTTCACCGCTAAAGGATCCTTTGTACTTTTTTACCAATTCGGCTACATTGGTAGTAATATTTCTAAACAACGCTACATCATTTTGTGTTTTTAAGTTCAAAATAGGACGTAGGTGTATTTCACCTGCCCCTGCATGTGCGTAGTACACTGCATCTTGACCATACTTACGCATCATTTTTGAAAATTCTGTAATATAATTCGGTAAATCATGTAATTCTACCGCGGTATCTTCAATACAGGCAACTGCTTTTTTGTCACCAATAATATTTCCCAGTAATCCTAAACCAGCTTTTCGTAAATTAATTACTTTGTTTATGTCATTGCCAATTAATTTAGGGAAAGCATAGCCAAATTGATGTTTTTGTAAATCACTAATTAATGCATCTGCTAATTTTTGTGATGTTTGAGTGTCATTAGATTTTACTTCCAGCATTAAAATGGCTGCTGGATCTCCTTCAATAAAAAACCTATTTTTATTTTGTTCTCTATTATTTTTGGTGCAATCTAAAATGGTTTTATCCATTAATTCACACGTATATAAATGATGCTTCATAGCCACAACAACGGCCTCTAAACTTTCTTGTATACTTTTAAAATGAACTGCGATCAATATGCCTTCCGTTGGAGGAATTTCATCTAACATTAAAGTTATTTCGGTTGTAAAAGCAAGGGTTCCTTCACTTCCGCATAGTAATTTGGCAAGGTTTATTTCTTCATATGAAGAGTTAAAAATATTGGTATGTATTAAGGAGTCAACTGCATAGCCAGTATTTCTTCTATGAATAGTGGGTTTGGGAAAATGTTTCTTTATTTCTTGTTGTGTTTCAAAATTTGATAATTCGTTATAAATGGTTTTATAAATATTGCTTTCTAAGGAATTTCCACTCGTTTTTTTATGAAATTCATCTTCACTTAAAGCTTTAAATAAAACCTCGCAACCATCACTTATTACAGTTTTTAACTGAATAACCTTGTCTCGTGTAACACCAAACCTAATAGATGTGGCTCCAGATGAATTATTTCCAACCATGCCACCAATCATACACCTATTGCTTGTTGAAGTATCTGGACCAAAAAAAAGTCCGTAAGGTTTTAGGAATAAATTAAGTTCGTCTCTAATAATTCCAGGTTGAACAGTAATTGTTTTATTGTGCTCATTAAAGGCTAAAATATTTGTAAAATATTTAGATACATCAACCACAATTCCATCTCCAACGCATTGCCCGGCTAGTGAGGTTCCCGCAGTTCTAGGAATTAATGTGACATTATTTTTAGAGGCAAAATCAATTAAAATTTTAAGATCAGTAGTATTTTTAGGGAACGCTACTGCCAACGGAATTTTTCGATATACAGATGCATCAGTGGCGTAAATACTTTTGTGCAAATTATCGAAGTGTAGCTCACCGTCTAAAGTTTCTGAAAGTGTATATAAGTTTTGTTTTATCACAAGTTAATGGTAATTATTAGATATGGGTTTTAGCTTTATTTATAAAAAGGATATATACGGCCTTCTATTATTTGTTTTTTTGTTTTGAAGTATGTAATAATACAATTTTTTTGTTGTTTATAATTTTAAATTTGTTAAAATTAACACTGGCTTTGAATGCTGTTTAGCAATGGTTAAAAAAACGTTAATTTCTAATAAATTACAATACTAGCATCAATTTTATTGAACTATGTAAAGCGGTTATCGTTTTTTTATTACTCTTCAATTATAATAAATTCAGTTCTTCTGTTTAATTCATGTTCAGCAGTGGTGCAAGGCACACCATTAGAACATTTGTTTAACAATTGGGTTTCTCCATACCCTTTCGCTACCAATCGGTTAGCGTCAATTCCATTAGAAATGATATAATTTACTATTGAATTTGCCCTTCTTTGTGATAAAGTTAGGTTGTAATTATCTGGCGCCCTACTGTCTGTATGTGATGCTACTTCAATTGTAAGGTGTGGGTATGAAATTAATACACCTATAACTTTATTTATTGCAATGGCTGCATCTGTACCTATTTTATCACTGTCTAAATCAAAATTAATAACATCTGTTTTAATACTTTTTTTACCATATATTGATACAAATTCTTCAATAGGCGTTAACACCACATTTTGATTGGTTATAATGTCAAGCTGATTGTTTGTTTTTAAATCAATTTCCGAAGCTATAAATCGGTCTTTTTCTGCAATTATTTTATAATTGTTATTACAATT
>Ga0224504_10000054_pt1 | contig 42968 bp, 39 predicted proteins | sample SF_Oct11_sed_USG_3_FD_170160 | JGI IMG/M metagenome (GOLD analysis project Ga0224504, IMG submission 170160) | Sediment microbial communities from San Francisco Bay, California, United States - SF_Oct11_sed_USGS_24 | ecosystem: Environmental > Aquatic > Marine > Sediment | place: USA...
CGAGGGTACACCGATCCTGGTCGAGGATAGCCTGGTTTTCTGTACGCCTTTCAATGAAGTGATTGCTGTGCACCCCGGCACCGGTGAGGAACTGTGGCGCTTCGATCCGCAGATCAACCTTGAGCAGCACCCCGCTAACCAGTTTGTCTGCCGGGGAGTTGCCTACTGGCGGGATGCGGCTGCCAACGGCGCCTGTTCCAGCCGTATCCTGATGGGCACCAATGACGCACGAGTGATCGCGATCGATGCGAAGGACGGCAGTCCCTGCGCGGATTTCGGTGAGGCCGGAGAAGTGCGGATCGATCCGGGCATGGAGTTGTGGTGGGCGGGTGAATTCCAGATTACCTCGCCGCCGGTGATCATCGGCGACACGGTTATCGTCGGTTCGGCTATTGGCGACAACGCGCGGGTCGAAGCGCCGGCCGGCACCGTCAGGGCCTTCGATGTCCGCAGTGGCGCTTCACGGTGGCAGTGGGACCCGATCCCCCGCTCCCCTGATGATCCGGCCAGTGAAACCTGGCAGGGTAAGCAGCCGCCGCGGGAAGGGCATGCCAATGTCTGGGCGCCGATGTCAGTGGACCTGGAGCGGGGCCTGGTTTTCCTGCCGACCAGCAGCCCAAGCCCCGACTTTTTCGGCGGACTGCGGCCGGGCGACAACCGGTATGCCAACTCTGTTGTGGCGCTGAGAGCTGAGACCGGTGAAGTGGCCTGGAGTTTCCAGACAGTGCATCACGATGTCTGGGATTACGACATTGCATCACAGCCTGGCCTGTACTCAATCTGGAAAAACGGTCGACCGCACGACGTGGTGGTGCAACCGACCAAGATGGGGCTCATATTCGTGCTGGACCGCGACACCGGGGAGCCGTTCCACCCAATCGAGGAGCGGCCGGTTCCGCAAAACGGGGCGCCGGGCGAACGCTTGTCACCCACGCAGCCGTTCCCGGTGGCGCCACCTCCCGTGGTGCCTTCCGAAATCTCCGGCGATGACGCGTTCGGAATCACCTGGTTCGACAAACGCCAGTGCCGCAAGCTGATCGAAGATTCGCTGGCGGAAGGCCTGTATACCCCACCCAGCGAGCAGGGCACGCTGCTGTATCCGTTCACCGGCGGCGGCGCCAACTGGGGCAGCGGGGCGTTCGACCCCGCTCGTAACCTGCTGGTGATCAACATGAGTAACCTTGTTCATCACATCATGCTGTTCCAAAGCGAAGAACTGGACAATATTCGTAAGGTTTTCCATGACCAGGAAGTATCGCCCCAACAGGGAGCGCCTTTCGGGATGAAGCGGGAGACGCTGCTTTCGCCCATTGGACTGCCGTGCACGGCACCTCCCTGGGGGGTCATTGCCGGTGTGGACCTGGGCACGGGTGAGATTGTCTGGCGTAAAACGCTGGGCACCACCGAAGATCTTTCGCCAGGCCCGGGGATCAAACTGGGCACTCCTAATCTTGGAGGCCTGATCGTTACGGCCGGCGGCCTGGCATTCATCGGTGCGACGATGGACGATTACCTGCGCGCCTTCGACCTGGAAAACGGCGAGGAACTCTGGAAAGGGCGGTTACCCGCAGGTGGCCAGGCTACCCCCATGACCTACGAATGGGAAGGGCGCCAGTACGTTGTGATCTTCGCCGGGGGATATTCGAGGATCGAAACAAAACTGGGTGATTACCTGGTGGCTTACCGTTTGCCGGAGTGATTACCAGGGCATTTGTTTACCGTCATGGGTCCAGAAGCTGCCGTTATCTGCGGGCGTAAGGTTCTCAATCACGCGACGCATCCCCGTAACCGACTCCTGAACACTCAATGGCGCTTGCGGACCACCCAGGTCCGTTCGCACCCAGCCTGGGTTAAGGACGATACAAATGAACCCATCGGGCCCCAGCTCCATCGCCAGCGATTTGTTGAACATGTTCAATGCTGCCTTGCTTTCGCGGTAACCGTAAAATCCGCCTTCCTTATTTTCGCCGATGCTGCTCAGATTGGTGGTGATATTGATGACCTTTCGGGTCTCACCTGACCGCAGATTGGGAACCAGCGCCTGCGTGACCCGGACCGGTCCGACTGTATTGACGCTCAGCGCCTTTTCGAATTTATCGAAGTCGACTTCATCGAGTTTCCACATCAATGGCTGGATGCCGGCGTTATTGATCAGCAGGTCGATTGCCTGACCGGCGAGATTTTGCGCCAGCCGGGCCACACTGGCCTGGTCCGTGACGTCCAGTTGCATGACCTCCGCTCCGGTCGCGCTCAGTTCCTCCGCCGATTCCGGCTTTCTCGCCGTGCCGATCACCCGCCAGCCGTCCGCTGAATACTGGCGCGCCAGTTCCAGTCCGATACCGCGGTTGGCTCCGGTGATCAGAACAGTGTGACGGGCCGGTTCGAACGAACGTTCTCCTTCGGATTGCGCGCTGATAAAGGTAGAAAAACAGATAAGAACAGTCGCCAGGACGACCGGGAATTTGCTGAAACGGTTATGTCGACCTTTGGTTGTTTTGGTTTTCATTAAGCGCAACTTACATCAAGAGTCAGAGGGAGTGCCACCTGGGATGGGAGACTTGTAAGCCTTTTTCCTGACTCCGGTCAGGCACGATATCGATTGCAGTGATCCTCGCACCCGCCGTAACCTCCGGGTGAGCTTGAAGCTTTCAGCGCGCTGGAAAATACGGCGCCGGATTCACACTGACATTCACGAGGATGTGTTTCCCCGGCCGTTCCGGCAGCCAGGTATGGTAAACCCTGCCACGATAGCGGTAAGCCACGTCCCAGCCAGTGATGTGCTGTTCCGTGCGCCAGTGGCGCTGAACCTCGCACCGGGTCCGGGTCACCGGGTAGGCGCCCCGGCGATGGTTGTTTTTGGCCACCTCGTGACCAATCACTCCACCAATTGCTGCACCCGCGACAGTGGCGAAGGCCCTGCCGTCACCACGGAAAACCTGGTTTCCCACTACGCCACCGATAACTGCGCCTGCCACCGTGGGGACAGCGGACGAATGATGCCGCTGCCAGACCTGCTCATCCCAGCAGACCTGTTCATCTACCGGGTAGCGAGCGGTTTCATAGATCGGGGTAGCACGAACGACCTTGGCCTTGTGATGTCCGTGATGGCGATGTCCGGCACAGGCTGACATGGAGAACACGGCCAGGCTTGCAGTCAGTAAAGTGATATTCAGACGTTTCATGATGAACTCCTTTTTCCAGCTTGGGATCCGATCCTGGAGTTCAGCTTAGCCTTGCGGTACTGAATGAAGACTGAACAATAAAATTGCAGCTTGCCGGTTACCTTGAAGATGGACTTCACGCGATGTCAGTGGTCGATTTCGCGGGCTTCGTGACGAGTTAACGGCCCGAATCCAGTCCCGCGGCAGCCAGGCCGCCCATCACATCCTCAACAAATTCGGGTTGGAACGGAAACATCTTCTGCAAGATTTGCAGTGCAATTTCCCGTGTTGTCCCGGGCTGAATTCGCTGCAAATCTTCCAATTGCCGGTACGCGTCTTCACTCCGGTTCAACCGCGCATAAGTAGCGATCAGAATGATCTGGAAAAGGGGGAAATCTACAAGGTTCGCCTTTAGCATCTGATCCAGGGCATCCTGGTAGTTTCCCTTCACAAACGCTCCGCAGCCTGTATCCAGGTGGTAATAGTCCGGGAAATTGGGGTTCAGCAGTTTGGCTTTCTCGACCATCGCCAGGCCGCGGTCCCAGTCACCCGAAAAAGCCATGTACATCCCGATCAGCCCGAGCGTAGTGCCGTCACTGGAGTTCAAATCCAGGGCATTTTGTGCCTCAGCCAGGAACAGGTCCCGCTGACCCATGAAGTAATGCACCCGGGACAGCAGCCAGTGATTGTGATAGTTGCCGGGCGCCAGCCGTACGCCTTTTTGGGCGGCGGCCAATGCGCGTTCCATCGGGTCGGGCAGCGGGTTGAATCCGTATACATATTCATCGGTGTAGATCCATGACAGGTGGGCCCAGGCCTCATCGAACTCCGGATCGATATCCACGGCCCTTTCCAGGCTTTCCCTGGCCCGCAAGTGATTCTCCCTGCTGATGTACTTATCGTAGGCCAGCGCTACCGACAGGCATTCCCAGGCATTGAGATTGTTGGTAGGACGGTGGACGTTTCTGTGCGCCTGCGTTGAATAAATCACGCCATGAAGGTCGCTGAGGGTAGCCACTATCTGTTCGCGGATATCGTCCTGGATGATGAACAGGTTTTCAGCGCTCAGCTCACGATCGTAGTTTTGAGACCAGATCTGGACCCCGCTGGTGGTCTCCATCAACGAGGCGGCCACACGTAGCAGATTACCCGATTTCTGTACCGTGCCTTTCAGCAGGTAATTCACGCCCAGTTTCGCCCCGGTTTCCATCGCGTCCAGGTCCTCCTCCCCCATACCGGCCGTCGCACCGGCCGAGAGCACAAACAAGTGGGACGACTGCGTCAGGCCGCTGACGATATCGCCGCAGAGGGCATCGGCGAACAGGTCCTGGTCGGAATCGCTGCTGAGATTCCTGAAGGGGAGTACTGCAATCGACGGGCCGGTAGGAAGTTCAATGATGTCGTCCATGGCCGGTTCGGGCTCGTCAGGTGTGCGGACGATTTTGCCGTTGGAAAGATCATAGATCCAGGCTAACACCAGGGCGACGGGGAAACCCAGGAACAACAGTGTCGTGAATGTCCTTAACACCCATTCGGGGGCGTCATAGATGGGCAGGACCGTGTCGGCCACCTGCAGCAGCAGCCAGCCGACGATCACGTAAGCGACGCCAATGGTATAGACCTTGCGGCGCTGGAGTTCCCTGAAGAAGTTCCTCATGCGTGTCCAATTTAAACGGCTGGTGCTGATCTGGCAAAAGATTCATTTGCATGGGTGAACCTGTCGCATATACCGCCGGACCAGTTGACCACAGTACCTGAGCGACACCTAAGCTTGTTGGTGTATCAATTATTGTTGATTAGCCAAGGTTCGTGATTGGTCTAAATACTTGCTGAAGCATGTCATTGTGGCGACATGAGCCGGTTCAGTTTTTGCTCGGTGGATAGTTGTGACCTTTCGTTTAAAATCATTTATGTATAGATATTACTCGCTTTAAATGCTATGTTGTACACATATAGTATAATATTTGTTGCGATGCTAGCTTCGAAATGCAGACAAACACGGTTGATACCTTGTGTTCGAATCGCGTCACAACATGGAGATACAGTTGATTCGATGGCAGCGAAAAGGTAGCAGACGTCATCCGGCACGAACCTGGATGATCCGTGCAGGTATGGTGCTAATTGCGGTTTCCGGGACCTTACTAGTGCTTGGTGTTTTCGGTGTATTGCCTTTCAGCCTGGAAGCAACTGCCTGGAATAATATCCGAAGTCTTTCCGGGGCCGCTATTGTTGGCTGTCTGCTGGCGGCCGTTGGGTATGGCAACGAGTAAAAATTACACAACTAGATGCAAGTATAGGAGGAACAAAGCATGTTTAAGAAATCAGATTTCTTTTTTTTGCTGGCGGTAATGATCTCGTTTTTTGTCTCGGGGTACCTGTGGTTTAACGGCCAAAAGATGGAAGGAATTTTCACAGCAATCTGGGTCCCTTCTATTCTCGGCTTCGGAATCTATTTTAAATTACTGGTGATGGGAGCTCGCGACAATGGATGACACCATGCTGTTTCTAACCGGGTTAAGTGCATTTGGTCTGATGATTATCGGTATTGTCTTTACCGTGGTCGAGTTCCGTGCAGTTGGCAAACGAGACGGACGCCGAAACGCGGCAAACATCAGTTCGTCTTCAGCCGATGAAAATTGAAATATAGGATCTATCCGGGGCGAAAACTGAGTCTTCTGTTCGACTGGACTATACTCTCCGATCAATCTGGATGGAGCAGTCGATGAAAAACCTGAGAATCTTCCTGGTGGTTTGCCTTGCCTCGTGCCTGTCACTGACTGGCAATTTGGCCCTTGCTGAAACTGAAGAGACTCCGCCCGCGACTGCTGACACGCCGATCGAGCCTGAGGCCGTTACCTTCGCTTCCGAACATGAGATCCAGGTTGCTGGTCAGCGAATTGCCTACACAGCGACGGCCGGAACCATGCTGATGCGTGATGAAGAAGGCAAAGCCATCGCGGAGTTTGGCTTCACTTCGTATACCCGAAATGGTTCGGATACCGCCAGTCGGCCCATCATGTTCGCCTGGAACGGCGGACCCGGTTCGGCATCCATGTGGCTTCATATGGGGGTTCTGGGTCCACAAATAACCAGCGTGGAAGACTTGCAGATCAACGGCAAAGGGCCATTCAAGAGAATCGATAATCAATACAGCATCATCGACAAGGTCGACCTGGTAATGGTTGACCCTGTGGGTACGGGTTATTCCCGGGCGGTAGGAGAGGCAGAGAGCAAGGATTTCTGGGGCGTAGACAACGATATCAAGTCGGTATCGGACTTCATTGCCCAATTCGTCACGGTTAACAACCGTTGGGCTTCACCAAAATACATTTTGGGTGAAAGTTACGGCGGCATGCGTGCCGGCGGCGTCTCACTCGACCTGTTGACCCGTCACGGCATGGGGCTCAATGGCGTTATCCTGGTCTCGCCGTACATGGATGTGGCCGGTGGTGGCGGCGTCGGCGTCGCAAACCTGGTGGTTGGCTACACGATGACCTTGTCGACCTATGCCGCCACGGCCTGGTTTCATGACGCCCTGGAAAACAAGCCATCAGACTTCAAGGCTTTTCTCGCAGAAGTGGATGCTTTCGCCATCGATGAATACATGTCGGCATTGGTCAAAGGCGCTCGCGCGTCGGATTCCGAGCGCCGTGCCGTAGCTGAAAAACTGGGCGCCTACACCGGCACGTCTGCGGACTACTGGCTGGCGGCCAATCTTCGTGTCACAGAAGGGCAGTTTGTCCAGGAACTGATGCGCAAACGAGGTCAACTGGCCGGAAGAGTCGATTCGCGTTTTGCCAGCTTTACAACCAATGCACTGGCCGAAGAAATGCCCTTCGATCCTTACATGAGTGCGGTAGGTCCGGCTTTCGTATCGACGTTCAACGATTATTACCGCCGGGACCTGGGTGTTGAGATGGACCGTAAATACGTCGTTTCCGGCCGGCTATACGCCGATTGGGATCGTTCGCATGTACAACCGGGAAGCGACTGGACTTCTCCGGTTGCCGATACCGGCATTGACCTGGCGCACGCCATCATCCGGAATCCGAACATGAAAGTGCTGGTGCAGCAGGGTTATTTTGACCTTGCAACGCCCTACCGCGCGACCGAGTATTTTATTGACCAGATGCCATTACCGGAATCTTTGCGCTCGAATGTCTCAATTGAATATTACCAGGCGGGCCACATGATGTACGTGCATCCGCCCTCGCTGGTCAAGTTCAGGAAAGACCTGGCCTCATTCGTTGATGGCAGCCAGTAGTTAAAAGAGAAACTGGTCAGAGAAAAAATTTGCCAGTTGCGATTTTGAATTTGCCCGGGTTTTCAGTGACTCAGCTCCTGCCCCGCAGGATGACAGAGAGTATCGTATGTGCTCTACTATGTTAAAAAATATTAATACATAGCGGCTCGTTCATTCAGCCAAAGAGGAGCATTTTAATGGATATGGTAGATGTCATAATTCACATTAACGAATCAGTTGATCACGATCGTCGCACGGCAATTGCGGACATGATCAGGAACCATACAGGCGTTATGGGCGTTGCTCATCACGACGAAAAACCTCACTTATTGATTGTTGAATACAATCCAGCAGAAGTACACTCGAAAGACCTGCTTCAGGTTGCTTTGGACCAAGGTGTGCATGCACAACTAGTAGGTTTTTAACAACTCCTTCGTTGTTAACAAAACACTTCGCAATGAGTACGTCAGCGTTGCCTTACTCTTTCACCATGCCGTGCTCTGATTGCCGAATAAAAGAGCTCTGAATTTGCACCGTATTTCGGTCGCAGAATTCATTATAAATTTGTGATGAATGTACCGAAAAAAGCGATGGAAAACGAAACTGAGCAGGCCACAGTGAGGAGATGATCCGGCAAACCGTCTAGAATGTCGGAATGCTCTCCCAAACCCTCAATCTTCCCTGCGGTGCGGTTCTGCCAAACCGTCTTGCCAAGGCCGCCATGACGGAAGGTTTGGCCACGCCAGAAGGCGTACCCACGCCCGAGTTGGAAAGACTCTATGGCCTCTGGAGCGATGGCGGCGCGGGTTTGCTGCTGAGTGGAAATATCCAGATTGACCGTCACCACCTGGAGCGGCCGGGTAACGTCATCATCGACGGTGAACCGGATGCACGGCTGCAATCCGCGCTGGCCAGCTGGGCTGAGGCGGCGACCCGCCAGGGCAATCATTTCTGGGCGCAGCTGAGTCATGCCGGCCGGCAGACGCCCAAGGTCGTGAATCCCCATCCCCGTGCACCATCCGCGGTAACACTGGGCCTGCCAGGCGGGCAGTTCGGGCAGCCGGTTGAACTCACGCTTACTGAAATCGAGGACATCGTGCAGCGCTTCGGGATCGCGGCCGCAGCCTGTAAACAGGCTGGGTTCACGGGCGTGGAAATCCATGCTGCACATGGCTATCTGCTGTCGGAGTTTCTCAGCCCAAGAGTCAATCAGCGGCAGGATCGCTATGGTGGCGATTTACAAAACCGCTCACGCGCCCTGCTCGAGGTAGTGGCATCCGTTCGGGCTGCCGTCGGCAAGGATTTCCCGGTGGCGGTGAAACTCAACAGCGCCGATTTCCAGAAAGGCGGCTTTCCTTTCGAGGACAGCCTGCAGGTGGTCCAATGGCTGGAAGAGGCGAGTATCGACCTGATCGAAGTCTCCGGCGGAACCTACGAACAGCCAAAGCTGGTTGGGCTTGAGGGCCTGGAAGAGGAAGAGCCGCAGGCCGTCGCACATTCAACCCGGATGCGGGAAGCCTATTTCATCGATTTTGCGGTCGCAATGCAGGAGAAGGTGTCCATACCGTTGATGGTGACCGGCGGTTTCCGGCGGCGAGATGTCATGGAGCATGCAATCCAGTCTGGTGGGGCTGATGTGATTGGCCTGGGGCGACCGATGTGCGTCGACACCGATGCGCCCGCCCGCTTGCTGGCAGGCGAAGCCGAGCTGAATCGCTATGAAGCCGATTTATCGTTACTGCCTGACTGCCTTGCCTTCCTGGGCACGGTTCCCCTGGTGCGGGCTATAGCGGGATTTTCCGTTATGTACTGGTTCTATGCGCAGCTGGATTCGCTGGGCCGGACCGGACGGCCACAACCCGGGCTTTCGGTATTCGCAGCCGCGATCAGGGTGAAGCGGCTGGAGGCCGAATTGCTCAAAAAGTAGTATCGATCTACAAGCGCTCTTCCAGCGTAACCCGGGTTCAGTCGCTAATGGACCGGACCTGGTCTTTTCTCATCGGTTTTATGTGAAGTTCCCAGTCGGCATGATCAGCGGGTCCCGCCGGGCCAATCTTGCCCTCGGCTGATCTGAGCAAGGATTCAGGGTCGTAAATCACGCCCGCCTTGATCACGAGCCGAACGTTGCGTGCAGCCCTGATGTCATCGAGTGGGTCGCCCCTGGCTATGAACAGGTCTGCGAGTTTGCCTGTCTGGATGGAACCGAGCCTGTCGGCCACCCCCAGTGCACGAGCGCCGTTGATGGTCGCGGCCTTCAGAACGGCCGCGTTGGGCAGGCCCGCGTATACCATCGCCAGCAATTCACGATGAAAAGCAAAACCCGGCAATAGCATCGTGTAAACGGGTTCATCGGTTCCGACGATAATCAGGTTCTCGCCACCCGCTTCGTAGAGCCTTCGCAATTCCAGCATGCGCTGATTGAACTCGGCTTCATCCGATTCGGGTGGCGGCGGGCCCCGTTTTTCGAGCAATTCCTGCGCGTAGGGGGTGAAGTACTTGGCCTCATCGGCCCACATCATTTCTGATCCGAGCTTGTTCCGCAGATTGATGCCACCGTACATCTGCAGGTTGGCATCGTAGTACACCTGGTGCTCGAGCATCAGCCTGATCATCTGCTCCATTTCGGCACTGCGCGGGCCGCCACTGCCCAGCGTGATCTGGTGTTCGACGCGATCAATGCCCATCAGAATGGCATCTTGCAGGTTTACATCGTATTCGACGTTATAGTTAGCCAGGTGCCCTGTGGTGGTCATGCCATTTCGGTGCGCCTGCTCGATCAGGATTTTCATTTCTGCGGGAGTCGCCTGCTTGATCTTGATACTGATGACACCTTGCGCCGCCCAGTAGTCCACCTCCGCGCGAATTTCTTCCTCGCTGATGTCGTTTGGCCAGGCGATGCAATCGTCTGCGGCGGTCTTGACGCTGTATTCACACCTGAATCCGCCGAAATACGGGCCTGACGCGAACAGCCTGGGGCCGATCGCCTCACCGGCGTCTACCCGGTCGCGCCGCTCAAGGACGCGTTGAGGGAAAAACTCACCGGCTGACCACGTCGAGGTAACGCCGTTGGCAAGGAAGATGACCCCGTTCCAGGCGACTTCCTCCGCGCGGCCCTTGTCGACCAGGTCGAAATTGTAGTGGGCGTGCAGATCAATCATGCCGGGCAGGATGGTTTCTGACTCGGAAAGTTCGATCACCTTCGATGCCTTGAGGTCACGGTCCCCCAGGTCGGCGTCAATCTCGGCAAAGACACCGTCACGAATCACGATCCCCGTATTGCGCCGCCGGGTGTCGCTGACGCCATCGAAAAGCCAGCCGCCACGAATGACGGTTGTACCTGAAACCGGCTCAGACCATTGTGAGTAGACAGGAGAAGCTGCCAACAGCAGGCAAAGCGTTAATGAACTGGCTATTCTTTGCATAAAAGTTTGCATGACAGGCCCTGAATAGTGCGGCAATCGCGCGTATTGCCCTTGAGGTTTTGGGTGCTGTGATTAATGTTTTTTCTCCAACACTCGCGAGAAAAACTCGTCCAGTGCCGGCACATAGGTTTCCCGGCTGATCCAGAATCCCGCATTGTGATCGCCCTGCATCTCGAGGAATGATTTGGGCTCGAGTGCGGACTCGAAAATGGTCCGGCCCATCCCGAACGGAATGATTTCATCGTGCCGGCTGTGCGCCACCAGCACCGGCACCTCAATCCGGGTGACGTATTCCCTGACGGGGTAGCGAATTCGCGTGATCAACCGCACAGGTAAAACCGGATAGAGCTGCTTGCCCATGTCCAGCCCCGAACTGAAGCAGGACTCGATAATGACTCCTGCCGGTTTCACGTCCGGCTGACTGGCCAGCCAGCCGCCAACGGCGCCACCCAGAGAGCGGCCGAAAATTACGATATCGCTCGGCGACACGCCCCGTTCCTTCACCAGGTAATCCCAACTTGCCCGGGCGTCCAGATAAGTGCCTTCCTCCCCCGGCTTGCCGCTGCTTTGGCCGTAGCCGCGGTAGTCCACGATCAGTACACCCAGTCCCAGGCGGTTGAAAATCAACACACTCTCCATGCGGTGAGAGATGTTGCCCGCATTGCCGTGGAAGAACAGCAGCGTGCCGCGGGCGCGGTCGTTATCGGTGGGGATGAACCAGCCATGCAGACGTTCGCCGTCGTCGGTATCGATCCAGGCATCTTGGTAGTCGAATCCGAGTGATTCTGGTGTCGTTTCGAGTTCACGACCCGGCATGTGCGGAAGAAACACCAGGCGATTCTGCAACAGGTACAGCATCAGGCTGAAACCGGTGTACAGCAGGAAACCGAAAGCGATGAAAACGAGCAGGGTGCGCATGATTTAATGATGAAATCACTTTTGCGGCACAAATTCCAATCAAATGCTATGATACACAAAGATATTGCATATCAAGCACATATGGAGCAGGTGCCCGAAACACGACAGGGATCAAACGGAAGTGTATGTTTTTATTGCTTTAGTTCAACTTTGAACAAAGGCGAGGAGAGCGGACTGGAGCGGGAGAACAGGAAGTATCCCGGGAGTTCAGGAGGCCTTCAAAATGAAGATGTTGATCTTTCTGATCGTTCTGGCAGCGGTAGCTACCGTGGTGCTGTGGCGAGTACGCAAAGCCGATGCTGAAAGGGATCTTGCCCACCGCAAGGCAATGAAGCAAAAGAAGCAGCAACGTAAAGAAACCATCACTCCCGAAGATCACGTGAAATGGCCCGTGATCATTCACCCTGCGGGTAAGGGCGCCGTCGAGGAAGAAGAAATTCCGGAACCGGCGATGACCGCAATCAAGTTTGACCCGGTAGACCACCCCAGCGTACAGCCCTGATTACCTGGTGTAACGCGCCGTTGAGCGGAACTGATCCGCTCAGCGCGCTTGCGACTTGATTTCCTCGATGTAGTCCACCCACTTTTCGCTTTCTTCGCTGGGCGTCCAGACTGCGTACAAGTCTTTAGCCGCTTCATCCTCATCGACTTTCTCAATCACAACACGATACAGGTAAGTCATTGCGGACGCGCGGTAGTTGGCCGCGCACTGCACCAGCACGTGATCATCCCGGTGCGCCTCCATGGCCTGGGTAAATGTCTTGAAGTCCTGCGCTTCCGGATCATCCCATTCGACCGGTACATTGATCCATTCAATGCCCTGCCCGGCGAGCTTCTTTTGCTGGCCTTTCGGGGGATTGTCTCGCAGGTCGATGACGACGGTGACGCCCTCCGACTTGATGTCGTCAAGTCCATCGTCGACGAAGTGGCCACCGGTCACCAGGCGGTCGTCTATCCGATGGTAATTCATCACCGAACCCGAGTGCGGGTCGTGGTGGTGTGCTGCCGGCACTCCACTGGTTGCAGTAATCAGGGCGGACGCCACTGCGGCGAGTACAAATGTTCTGTTTTTCATATCAGACAATTCCCGGTTTCAGTTTTTCCTGGATGTGGTGAAGCAACTCCGGGTCATCGGCATGTTGAGCATCTGCGATCATCGGCAACGCCGGCCAGCCATTGTCGACCCATTCGCGCCCGGCGAACGTACGGATACCTTCATAACGGGGTATCACGTGGTAGTGAACATGATGATCTACCATCATCAGCATCAGGTAATTCATGATCTGGTGGTTGAAAGCCGTTTTGATGGTTCCTTCGATGGCCCTGACCAATTCGGCCAGGTCTTTTAATTCTTGCTCGGTAACCTCGGAAAATTTCCCGGCATGGCGATTAAGCGACAGGACGCCAGCCCCCAGCGTGGGCTGGCCTGGCCGCACAGACCAGGTCCAGCAGTGGTTTTCCAGTACTTTCAGCTCCTCCACGCGGAACTTGTCCCTGAATTCGTCCAGTGTCCTCGTTTCTGTCATCGTTGTTTCTCCTCAGGGGTTGGCAGCCATGGCAGTATCCAGCATCTCGATCAACTGCTCGCGGGTGTAACTGTATTTCTGCCGCTGGTTAAGCTGGACCATTTCTTCCATGGCTTTGGCAACCGTAATCTGGGCCTGGCGCTCGTTGGGTACAACCATGTAGCGGCGCTTCGGGTTGTCATCGAACAGCGCATGGAGCGCGGCTTCGGCAACTTCCACCGGGTCACCGCCGCTAGGCTCGTCACTGTTAACCCAACCCATCATCCGCTCGAGATCTTCCTTGTACAGTGAACCCTCTGGAGTCGTGCCGCGCGCCTTCATCCGGCGGGCGATGTTCTTGCCGATGTCTGACTGGTAGTTACCCGGCTCGATGACGCTCACTTTCACTTCGAATCGCTCCATCTCGACAGCCAGTGAGTCAGTGAAGGCCTCCATTGCATGCTTGCTCATGCTGTAAGGCCCGAACAGTGTGCCGGAGAGAATTCCGGAGATGGAGCCGGTGGTGGTAATGCGTCCCCTGGACTCGATAATCAGTGGCGCAAATGCCTTGGTAACCCGGTAGGGGCCGTAAATATTGACATCCATCTGGAAATTGAAATCTTCTTCATCCACTTCCACCAGCGGTGCGATCACCGCGACCCCCGCGTTATTGACCAGTCCGTACAGTCCGCGGCCAGCTTCCGAGATGGTCTTGACCGCTGCATCTATGTCTTCCTGCTTCGTTACATCCAGCCTTACTGCCTGGATGTTTTCAATGGCGTTCAGCTCCGCAATGTCTTTGTCCTTGCGGGCGCCGGCATAGACAAAATGCCCTTTGGAAGCCAGCAACTCGGCCATAGCACGGCCCAGGCCGGTGCTGGCTCCGGTGATTAATATAGCCTTCTGCGCCTGTGGGGCGGCGCCGGACTGGACCTCAGCATCGGCGGCGCCGATGGAACAAAAAACAAGGATTAAGGTGATCAGTATAGAGTGTCGCATTTAATGCCGTTCTCCGGTTGCAGAAAATTCAGATCGCCAAGCATACCAGTCCTGTGTGAATTCCATCACACTTTGCTGGAGCCTGCATTTGCCCCGTACCCGCCCAGCAGCAAGATTGGGCTTCTCAACCTGTTTCCTGTTCTTTAATGTATTTTCAACATCAATATCAGTTGCTTGCCATCAATTCCTGTTATTATGCATCTGTGCTATTTAATTTAACGCTGGGTTGGGGAACAAAAAAAGGGAGTAGGCCTTTCTGATTTGAAAGGGGATTTGTGATGAGAGAAGTGGTCAAATTTCCGGTTTTGCCGGCAATCTCCGGAATCGACTTTTCCGGTCCGGCGGACGTTTGCAGCCTGGTCAGGGAAAGGTTCAGGTCCATGTTCGGTGTCCAGGAAGATGCATTCATTGGTGCCTACATGCAAGCCACCGAGGACTTCTTCGAAGGCCGCTTCCCGGAATACCAGCCCATGGATACGGCATACCACGACATCAGCCATACGTTGCAGGCGACGCTTTGCCTTTCTGAGCTCCTGAGCAATCGGCATTATGAACAAACAGAGCCGCAAATAGGCGTTCATGATTTTAAACGCACACTGCTGGCCATCCTCTTTCATGACATCGGCTATCTTAAAACGCGTGACGACACCGAGGGCACCGGCGCGAAGTACACCAATGTTCACGAGAAGCGATCCAGCAAAGTGGCGCGTGAGTATTTGCAGGGGCGTGGTTGGCCGGAAGACGACATTGTGTTCGTTCAGAACCTGATCAGTGCCACCGGGCCGCTCGCCGATCTCACGGAAATTTCGTTCCGCGGGGAAATTGAGCGTGCTATGGGTCAGGCGGTCTGCTCCGCTGATTACGTCGGGCAGATGAGCGATCCTTCGTATCCGGACAAGCTCGCCGTTCTTTTCGAGGAATTCGAAGAATGCTTCCGTTACCAGGGGCTGCCGCGCAGCGAGTGGCCGTTCCCCAGTTACGAGGCCCTGTTGCGAGGCACGCCGGATTTCTGGTCACGGTTCGTTCACTACAAGATGAACGTTGAGTGCGCCAGGGCCTGGGAATACCTGGAGCATCCTGTGATTGGCGAAAACCCTTACCTGGAATCCATCGAGCACAACATGGCCATCATCAGGGGTCGCATCAGTCAATTGGACTCCCAATCATCACATACCGGGTAAATATTCAAGGTCCAGGCAAACTTTCAGCCCATGTGCAGCAGCAGACCATGTCGTTCTCGTCACTGCTTTTCAACGACGTTTAACCGGTGACCAGGCAACGCCGTCCGGGCTGGACTGAACTTCCACCCGGGCGATCGTTTCGCCGGTCTCCAGGTTGAGCACCAGTAGCGAGTCGTCGTTGCGTACCGTGACGAAGGCGTGGACGTTGTCAGGGTGCGGGAACACGCCGGCGGTGGATGGCTGGTCCACCCGCGTCAGGCCCAGCGGAATGTGCTTAATGATGCTCTGGGCGGCCACATCACCCACCATGAGAGTGCCGCTGCGGGCGTGCGGCACCAACACATATTTGCCATTCGGGGTGAATTCAACCCGGTAAGGGAAGCCCGGGGATGGCAGCGTCTTGACGACCTGCAGGCTGTCCGTGTCGATGATTGAGACGGTATCCTCGGCCCGGTTCCCTGCCCATAGCCAGCGGTCGTCGGGCGATACACCGACCCCTTCACATTCATCGCCAGTGTCGATATCGGTGACCTTGTTTCCACTGGGGAAATCGAACACGCTGATGCTGCCGCTACCGCCCATATTGGATGAATACAGGCGCTTCTGATCATTAGACAGGGACAGCATGTGCGACCCTTGTTTTCCGGTCTCGAAAACACGCTCTATCTCACCGCTATCCACATTGACCAGTAGTAGCGCCTGGTTGGCCTCAGTGGTGCAAACCACCTGGCTCTCGTTCACCCACTGAATGTCGTGGGGCATGCTGAAGTCACCGAGGTCGATGGTTTTGAGAACCTCGCCACCGGGCAATGCAATCAGGCTGAGTGTTTTTTGCGGTCCACCGCCGCGCTGGTTGTAGTTGGTGACGATGACCCGCTTGCCGTTTGGCGAAACAGCGGCTTCGTGCGGTCCGCCTACTACCGGAACATGTTTGTAGGCTTCCATGGTCGCCAGATCGACCAGGGTGACCGTATCGGAAGCCTGGTTCACGACAACCACGGTTCCCGTCAGTCGCACGGTTTCGTTGTCTGCAGAGGCTATACCTGGCTTGAGGGCAAAGAGAAACAGCAAGGCAAGAAACGCCGGGTGGTTGGTGAGGCAAAATTTCATCATGAGATCTCCGCAATACCCGGACAGCATAATAGCATCAGCGCTCACGAGGTCCGGGCTGCAGATGAAATCACGGGGCAATTTGCCCCGTGTTCCGGTTTTGTTACTTTACTCTCGGTGCTCGAATTACGGGAATTCGTATGATCCCACGTCACAGGCAGAATCCCTGTCCACCCCGCGCTGGTCGGTCGCCGGACAGGCGGCATGTTCTGCCGAATCGATCGCGGGACTGCCCGGGAGCAGGGCGTGTGTTTGCGTCGGCCCGCCATTGTCGGCCAGTGGCGCCAGGCCGGCATCGGCAACCACCTGATCGCTTGCCACCGGGGCGCAGGTGCCGTCGGTGTAAACGCTGTTGCCCCGTGAATTGATTGCGACTGGACCCGGACCAAACGGCGCCAGGAAACAACCAAAGTCACCATTGCTGGCTATGATGGTGTTGTGCAGGTTTAGTGTTGCAGGTGCTGCGCCAAACGTGCCCAGGAAGAAACCACCGGCTGTTCCCGGTGGAGCCGAATTCCCGGTAACCGTGCTGTTGGATACGTTCACAACTCCGTCAGTGCTGAAAACCGCGCCACCATGCCACGGCGTGGAAACATTGCCGCTGATGGTGCTGTTGTCGATGCTTACATTACCCAGTGTGCGCAATCCGCCGCCGACATCCATCGCCAGGTTGTTACTGATGGTGCTGCGCTCGATGTTGACGGTGCTGTTGAAGAATGAATAAATGCCGCCGGCAGCAAAGCCGGACGAGTTGTTGGAGACCGTGCTGTCGACCAGGTTCAGGACAGACCCTTCTCCATTGTAAATCCCACCACCGCCTTGCCAGAAATCACCGCTGTCGGTCGCCATCAGGTTGTTGGTCACCGTGACATGGTCAAGGGTCAGTTCACCGTTATTGATGATGGCGCCTCCCAGCTGGAAGCCGAAACCATGGGTCATCACCAGGTGCCGGACCGTAATATCTGCGCCTGGGTCAGCGATAAGGATGCGATCAGACCCTCCGCCATCCAGAACGATACCCGGGGCGTCGACCGCATCGACTGTGAATTGGTTGCCGGTGACCAGCGGCCCACTGGTGAGCGCTATGGTTCCGCCTGCCAGGGCGGGATCAAACAGGATGGTTCCACCGCTGAGCACGGTGTTAAATGCCTGCCGCAAGGAACCCGGGCCGGAATCGTCGAGGTTGGTCACAATTTTCGGAAACTGCACCAGTCGCACCTGGTCCAGCATCAGGTAGCCGCTGGCTGACCCGCCGTCGGGCAGGGCGAAGCCGTAGCCCCATACTTCGTTCAATGTCAGTCCGTCATCCGGTGCGCCATCTGGCTGTTCGGAGCTGCGTCCAAAATCTTCAAATGCCACCTCAACCAACTGCCAGCCTTCGAAATCGTCCACGAAGCTGCTTGCAAACCGTTCGGCCGTATCAGGGCCCTGGTAGACACGGACGTAATCGATGGCCGTCACTTGCGGAAACACCAGTTCGTCACTGACCTCCCCGCCGAAGTTCCCGCCGACTGCCTGGTTCAGTAACATGAACACCGGGTCATTGAACACCCACTGGTTGGGTGCGACATCCGCCGGCGCCGCCGTGTGATAGAGAATGCCGTCGACATACCACTTGATCAGGTCGGGTTGCCACTCGATCGCGAAGGTGTGGTAATCGTTGGAAGCCGGTTCGCCGAAGTCAAAGATGTCTCCATAGGACTGACCGCCGGAATAACCCGGTCCGTGTATCGTGCCGAAAATCTCGTTGGGCAGCCGGCTGACATATTCCATGAAGTCGATTTCACCGGTTTGCGGCCAGCCGACCTGGCCGATATCTGTGCCGAGGCTCCAGAAGGCCGGCCACAGACCATCCTCGCCATCCGGCAGCAGGATGCGTGCCTCGATGCGGCCGTAGGCAAACTCGGCCCTGCGCTGAGACAGCAGGCGTGCTGACGTGTACTCGCAGGGACCGTAATAACACTGGAGTGAGCCGTCGGCTTCAGCAGTGGTAATCAGCAGGTTGCCGTTGCCATCAGTGGCGGCGTTTTCCGTGCTGTCGGTGTAATACTGCAATTCATCATTTCCCCAGCCCGGAATGCCGTTAACCGTGCCATCGCCGATCTCGTAACCCCAGTGTGCGGGGTTCGGTGGGGTGCCTGCCGGTTCATTGAATTCATCACTCCAGACCATGGTCCACCCGGCCGGTCCGGGATCTGCTGCCCGGTTGTCCAGCAGCTGGACGGTGATGGTGTCGCCTGTATTCTGGCCGTAGTACCAGAAACTCAATCCGTCAGCCGAACTCCAGTCCTGGCCGATGGCGAAATCACGCCTGAAGGAGGCGCCCTGAGCACCGGCAGATATGGGTTGTCCGTCAAAGGTCCAGCCATTGACAGGTGCGCTGTCCGGGTCGCAGGGTAACCCCGTATCCGCGAATTTGAAGTGGAATACCAGGTCCATTTCGCCATCATTGTTCACGTCTTCCTCATGACGTCGCGCGGTACCGGTCTTTTTGTCCCTATGGCTTTCATAGGCATCGCCCAGGCTGACCGTGGTGTGGTCGACTTGAGTCGCGTCGAACGTGTCCGTGCTGTAGAGGACAACGGGAACCACACCGTTACCCTTGTTACAGATTCGACCTTTCACATCGGCATCCACCATTAGCGGAATGGTCGCCTCCAGGACGCGTTCCCAGTCGCCCTGGCCCGGCAGTGCATCGGGATCTCCGGAAGCAATTTCCGGATTGTCCAGCAATACATTGCCATGCGCTGCCCACAGGTATGGGTAGGTTTCAAAGTCGTCCAGCAGGCTGGCATCAAAGGATTCGTCGTCGACAATTGTGCCGGTAGCCTGGGCAAAGGCAGCGGTGACATCAACGGCGTTGGCCAGCCGCAGAATGACTCGCTTGTCGCCGGTGTACTTGTTGTTGTCGAAGGTTTCAAAGTCGAAGGATTGCTCCGTCTCTCCTCCATTGACGAAAGTCAAGGTGCCGGAGGCGGGTGTGTAGTCCCGGCCAGGTGTCGCGCTGCCGGGCTCCATGTAGAAGTCGATGGAAACCTCGGCCGGGTCTTCGGCCAGCATTTCGCGGTTCAGCTTAACGATTATGTCGCTGCTTGTGCCTTCGGGCGTGTCGTAATTACCGCTGGAGAATGACACGGTCAGCTCCGGTATCTGGGCCTCACCATAGATGGCAATGTTGTCCAGGAAGTAGGTCAGTTCGGCACCGGTGGCGAGTGTACCGAGCGCCCAGCCATTGACTTCCGTTAGCGTGAATCCGTCATTGGGTGCACCGTTGCCGATTTCCTTGCGACTGAACGAAGCAAAGGGAAATTCAAATAATAGCCAGCCACTGAAATTGTCGATGATTTCGACAGTCCACCGTTCAGCATCGTCAGTGGTAGAGCCGGGGTTGCGATTGTCGAGAATATCGAAGAACAGGGTGTTATTGGTATTCAGGCCATATAACCATAAGCTTACTCCTTCCGAACCGCTCCAATCCTGGGTTACCCACATGTCTGCCGTGGCGTTCTGAAAGCGCTGCAGTACTCCGCCGAAAGCTGTGACATTGGCGTCGAATTGCAGTGCGGAATTTCCGTCATCACCGATCTCATCGGCGGGAGGGTTGCTGGTGGTTGTCATTGCAACCGGGCTACCGTCGCTGAAAAGCGAATAGCCAATTTCAATGCCGTTTCCATCAGTGCCTGCAGGAAGGCCAGATTCAAAATCTTCGATAATCGTGGGGTCGACAGCGGCAACATCCGTCACCAGGCCGAGCGTTAATACAGAAAACAGAACGACTTTGTAAAAATTTCTCATTTTATGACCTTTGCCAAATTGTGGTGATTGCGACGGCATCAGCAGTGGGTAGCGGCTATTTCCCATGCTCCGCAAGGGCATTGATGCCAGTTGACGAACTAATATAAAAGAAAACGAAATCAAATGAAAGCGCTTACATTTTGTATTAACCGGGAACTATCTGGAAGAGAACGGATGAACTATTCAGGCCTCTAGCTGATCGAAAAACCGTGAAGCCTGCGCGGCGGGCCGGGCCATGCATCGGCGCAGATAGGCTTCCAGCCTGCCTTCCATCGGCAACAGGCCTGCCTGGACACCTATTCTCAATGAATATGCCGCACAAATATCGGCGAGGGTAAATTCATCACAGATGTAACCGGCCGCCGGCATGCTTTCGGCGAAGGTTTTGAGTCGCCTTTGCAAAGAATCGCTCCAGAGCTCTTGCCAGGCCTCGTCGATGAAACCGGCCCTGGACAGGTAATAAAGCACGGCAGGCATTTCCAGCGTACTGGACGAGGTGCTCATCGACTGCCAGAAGAGCTCCCGGGTTTCCCGATCCTGTGGGATCAGCCCGGCTTCCGGGTGGCGCTCGGCAAGCATGACGCAGATAGCCGTCGATTCGACCAGGAGTTTGCCGGTCACTTCGGCGGTTGGAATTTGCTCATAAGGGTTCATCTGGCGGTAGGCGTCGGTCTTGTGATCACCGGGCCTGATCCGTTCTTCTTCGATCTGGTAGCCAAGCTCATTGGCCGTCCAGCGGACCTTGCCACTGCGGTCCACATCCGCAAAGGACCAGAGTTTGATATGTCTGTTCATGGGGGCCTCCCGTTCATTCTTATCAACCGCTCACCGAGTCCGGGGTCGTGATCTGCGACCGTTCGGTAATATCCCTGACGAAGCGGAGTATCTGCTTGGAAGTATAACGGCGCGCGGGCTCCAGTTGTCCCTCATTGGTGGTTCCGATGACCTTGCCCTCAGGATCGTAAAATATGGCTACCGGTATCCCCCTGGACAGCGTTACGCCAAGCTCTTTTGCCAGGTCTGCATTCTGATTGAACTTGCCCACGTCGACATTCACGAAAAAGAAACGATCATCAGTGTATTGCTTCACATCCTCGCTTTTCAGCCGGCGGTGCAGGTTACGGCAGTCCAGGCACCAGTTGGCGCCGAAGGTGATCATCAGGAATTTTTGTTCGCTGGCGGCCACCATGCGGGCCGTTGCCACCTCCGTGCGGGCGTCAGCGTTAGCGTCATAAGGCGGGGGTTCGCCATCCGCCTCCTCCCCTGGCAATAGGTGTGGTCCGAACAGGTCCTCTGTCAATTCAAGGTTTTCCGCGCGCAGTTCAGACAGCAGTTCATTCTGCGCATTGAGGCGTTCGCGACTGACCGTTGCATAGCCCGCAAGCCACAGTGCGGAGTGATAAATCACCACGCCCGTCAAAAGGCCACCAACAAAACCCGGCCAGGAAAGGTACTTGTTAATAAGTTTCTCCTCCTTTTGTGGAGAACGATCAAAGTTGATACTTAATTATTGCAGAATTTTTAATGCGCGCAGACAGCCTATAATTATCAGTAACTTAAGGGTGGTTTTATTGCAGAATCGAGAGTCATGTGCTAAACCTTAGTTTGAGTGTCCGGTATATAGGTGCCCCGGTGGTGAAAATTATGAAAATTCGAGTTGTACTGATCAGCGTATTTTTGGCCAGCCTGTTTACCGCCAATGCGATCGCCTGCGGTGACAGCCTGTACCGGGTAGGAAAGGGGGTCTCCTACCGGGTTTACACTGCTCCCCTGCCGGGCAGCGTGTTGGTATATGGGCAGTCAGAGGGCGCCAGGCAATTGGCTGAAGCGCTGGCGCAATCCGGCCATGGAGTTCGCCTGGTGGATAACCAGGTGGAGCTCGCCGCTGAACTTGAAAGTGGCACCTACGACGTCGTGATCGCTCCCTACAGTGAACATGATTCCGTTGAAGCCAGCGCTGGCAATATCGATTCGCTACAAACAACTTATCTGCCGGTAGCGATGGACAAAAACGAAGCACAGGCCGCAAACCAGCAATATGAAAAAGTGATGGTGGCCGACGAGGACGAGATCAAGCACTACCTCAAAGCGATTCATAAATCGCTGAAGAGAAAAACATAAGAATTCACCCCGCTGTGCGGGTGGCAATTTGGGGAGACAGGGTTGAGGAGTCTTTTCTATACAAAGCAGGCGCGCTTCTTTTGGCTCGGCCTGCTTTGTGTTTTTCTGGCCGGACCAGCGTGGGCGCAAAGCCAGGAAAAGGGCGACGCTTCACTACGGATCGAGTACCAGTACATCCGCACCGGTGATTTTAAAGACGACAACCTGACGTTTGATTACTGGACCACGGATTCGCATATTGCTTTGTTGTCCGGGGATTATGCGATTACGGATCGCTGGGCTGTCTATGCGGCGATTCCTTATGTGCAGAAGCGCTTCAATGCGGCTCCCAATGATCCTTTCGGTGGCGATCCGCACAATCCGAACGATCCCTGGTGGATCGATTTCGTGCCTCCGGATAAGCGCTTCATCGACGACGAAAAATTTCATGGCGGCCTGCAGGACATGTCTTTCGGGGTGAGCTACCTGGCGTTGGACGGACCACTGGTGCTCGCGCCTTACATCGGTTACGGCTGGCCAACCACCAACTACCCCTTCTATGCCAAGGCGGCTATCGGCCAGAACTTGTGGACTCTTCCCGTTGGCGTATCGGCCACCTGGATCCCCTACTTTTCGGACTGGCAGTTCGACGGCAATCTCGCTTACGTATTCTCGGAAAAACCACTGGATGTCAATGTCGACTACTGGCTGGCTTACTTATCCGGTCGCTACTGGATCAAACCACAGTTCGCGATGAACATCTTCTTTTCCGCCAAGTGGATCCGGGATGGTCTCGTGATGCCCTGGGACTTCACGGACGATCCTTTCTACGGCAATTACCCAGGCGATTTCGACACCATCGAGTGGTGGCAGCATGACCGCCTGGTCAGGCACCGTTTCGTCAACATGGGGATCGGTTTCGACTATTTCATGAACGATAAATACCTGCTGTCCGGTACCTATTTCCAGTCCATCTGGTTTGAGCAGACCAATGAAGTTGACCGGGCGTTCACCCTGGCCCTGACCCGCTACTGGGGAGCTGAATAACTATAGTTTGACGCCGAATTCTGCCAGCGTGGCCGGCAGGCGTTCCCGCAACTCGGCGCGGCGTTCTTCAAAGTGCTCCAGGATATCCAGGTAGTCCGGTTCGCCGGCGAAGCGTTGCAGGCAAAACATATCCCGAAGTGCCGGATCCCAGGGTAGCCGAGCGGTTTCTTTCATCCGGACCAGGAGTTGCAGAGCCTCTTCATCGCGGTCCAGTATGGCCAGAACGCATCCTTTGTACAGGGCTATCCAGTAGATGTCGCCCCACCAGGGGCCGTTATAAGACCACTGGGCAAGTGAATAGGCAAGCTCGTTTGTTTCACTTTCACCCAATCCTGCGAGGGCGTTAGTCAATGTGAACAAACCCTCGATGTCAGCGACAGAACGTGCCTGGTCATTGAGTACCGAGTCCGGCAGACCGGTCGAGCTCAAAATGTGGATGGCTGATTCAAACTGCCCGGTGGCCTGGTACGCGAAAGCCAGCAGGTAGCGCACATCGATGTCCTCCGGTACTTCGATCATCTGGAATTCGGCAACGTCAATCAGGTCGGTGTAGCGGCGCATCCGGAACAGCAAGCCAATGCCGGGTTCGGTTTCCAGGCTCAATGCAGTCTCAAAATCACCGATGGATGCATACAATTCAGCCAGTTTTTCCACGTGATCGGGATTGCCGGGCTCAAGATTACGGGCACGAATGGTCCAGGCGATCGCCTGGTCCACTTCACCGATCAGCTCTTTCAGCCAGCCAATCGCCCGGTAGGATTCAGCATCATTAAACAACTCCTGAATCCTTTCAATGACGGGAGGAACTTCTTCTGCCCGCCCGAATTTTCCCAGGAAATCACCCAGCGCGGCATAGCGTGCCAGGGATAACGGGTCAAATTCCAGGGCGCGTCGATAGAGTTGGGCCAGGTCGCCGACCTCTGCCTCAAGCTGTTCGTAGCCCAACTGCAGAAGATTGGCAAAGTTGGTCAGCGCATCAGGGTTGTTGGGATTGAGTTTAACGGCGCGCTCGAATGCGGTGCGGGCATCCGGCAAGCCACGAGCCCAGTAGAATTCCCCCAGGGTGTTTTGCACCTCTGACAGGTTCGGATCCAGCGACAGCGCTTTGAAGATCGGGGCTTCGGCAGCCTCGATATCACCCAGGTAAAGCAGGGCGCCGGCCAGGCGACTGTGGGTCAGGGCCGATTCGGGATCGGCTTCGGTGGCCTCCCGGTACAGCCGAACGGCTTCCAGCAGTGTCTTCTCATCCCTCACTTGCCGATCGCGGACTTTCTGATCGTAGTGGCGCGCCAGCAGCATCAGTTCGTTGGCCGTGGCATCGAGCGTTGCAGGATCGGCAATTTCCAGCTCAGAATCAGGCAATACTAATGAAGCCACCTTCTCGACAATCGCCTGTTGCACACTGATTAATTCATTCGGTCCCCGCTCGTACACTTCGGACCAGATTGCAAGGCCGCTGCTGCCTTCGATCAGCTGTACCGAAACGCGCAATTTGTTGCCCTGGCGGCGAAGGCTGCCCTCGACCAGGTTGGCCACACCCAGTTTTGTGGATATTGTTAATGCGTCCAACCGCTGGTCGCGAGCCGAGATAGAGGACGAACGTGCCGCGATTCGCAAGCCTGAAACCCGTCCGAGCTGATCGCGCAATTCGTCACTCAGGCCGTCACCCAAATAGGCGTCATCGAGGGCCAGCCCGGCGCTGTCAAAAGGCAGTACTGCAATACTATTGGGAGCCAGGGAGATGACCCCGGGGTTCGTGCCCTGGGATTGAAGAGCCGGTTTGATCAAGAAAAATAACCCGGCGGTTCCTGCCACCAGTAATACCATCGAGGCCGCGATGCTGGCTTTGCCGCGCTTGCTGGCAATGGTGGTGCGTTGCAGCCCTTCGGAGGTCAGATCGAATGTCCAGGCGAGGAACATCGCCACCGGAAAGCCCACCACGAAGCCGATCACGGACAGGGTCGCAACCCACTGTGGCAGGAACAACTGCTCGACCACGGTGACAGCCACTTCGGTGACTCCCCAGGCTACCGCGCCGTATATAGCGGCAGTCTGGACCACCTTACGCCTCCGAAGTTCTGCAAAGATCGACTTTGCCGACATGGTCAGGCCTGGAGTAATTGCTTGAGCATTATTAACAGCATAGTCGAACGTGACTTCCTGTTCTGCACGCGGTCAGGTCAAAGCGAGACGTTGAACTCGGCGAGCGTGGTGGGCAGGCGTTCGCGCAATGCTTTTCGCCGCGCCTCCACCAGCCCCAGGATTTCCTGGTAGCGGGGCTCTTCGGCGAAGGACTCAAGGCAGGGCGAGTCCATAAGAACAGGACGGACAGGCAGCCGGACGCTGCCTCGCACATGAGTCAATCGATCCAGGGCCGCGGCATGATTTCCCGCCACAGCCATTGCACAGGCCATATTCACGCTCTGCCACCAGTCTTTGTTGACTGGATGAGACTTGGTGATCCAGAAGCGGGCTAATCCCTGCGCCACTTCTGTTTCACCGGCGCCATATGCTGCGTTCATCAGCGTCGAGAACCCCTCCATGTCGGTACTGGCGCGTACTTCCAGGAGCACGGAATCCGGTAGCCCGGTCGATTTAAGTATGCGCAAGGCGGCTTCGAACTGGCCGGTCGCGTTGTAACCGAATGCCAGCAGGTAGCGCAGTACGACGTCGTGAGGCTCGTCGATCATTAGCAGCTCGGCCGTGTCGATCAATTCCTGGTATCGCCTCATCCTGTATAGCAATCCGACACCAGGCTCCGGTTCGAGCTCCAGACCGGTTTCGAAATCCCCAATGATGACGTAAAGCTCAGCCAGTCTTTGGTTATGATCACCATTGTTGGGCTCTGCGTCGCGCGCCATTATCGTCCAGGCGATCGCCCGGTCGACCTCGCCAGCCATTTCGTGGAGCAAACCGATCAACCGCCAGGCTGCCGGGCCATCGAACAAGGCCTCCACCTGCCGGGCAACGTCCAATGTCTTTTCCGGTGTCCGTTCGATACCCAGGTAACTGCCCAATGCGCCGTATCGGGACAGGGACAGGCGGTCTACTTCAATCGCCCGTCGTAGCAGTTCTTCCGGACCCTCGGTCTCGCCCTGCATCCAGGCCCAGTTGGCGTAAGACTGCAAGGCGTCCGGGTTGTTCGGGTTCAGTTCGACCGCCTTCCTGAACGGCTCGCCCGCTCCGGGGATGCCGCGGACCCAGTAGTAAAGGCCCAGCGTGTACTGCACGTCGGACAACTCCGAATTCAGCGACAGCGCCCGGAAAATTGGTGTTTCGGCAGCTTCCAGTTCGCCACTGTACAGCAGGGCGCCCGCCAGGCGGCTATGGGCCAGCGCCGAATCCGGGTCCGCTTCCGTCGCTTCACGGTACAGCCTGATGGCTTCCTGCAGAATTGCATAATCCACTTCCGGTTTATCCCGCACGATGCTTTCGTAGTGCCTTGCCAGCAACATCAGTTCGTTGGCGGTGACATTTTGTGTGGCCGGTTGGGCGACGAAATCTTTAGCTCCGGGTAATACCTCCCGGACGATTCGCTCAGTGATGGTTTGTTGTAGCGTCAGCAATTCTCCCGGGCCGCGATCGAAGGTCTCCGACCAGAGTGAAAGTCCGGTTCGGCCTTCAATCAGTTGAACCGACACGCGCAGCTTGTTTCCACGTTGGCTCAGGCGTCCCTCGACCAGCATCGCCACGCCAAGTTGCTCCCCCATAGACCTGGCGTCATCCGACCGTTTCAGGACAGCGATCGACGACGATCTTGCGGCGACGCGCAGTCCTGAAATACGCCCCAGCTGGTCCCGTAGTTCATCGCTAAGGCCGCCGCCCAGGTAAGCATCCGTGGATTCCAGCAAGGCGCTGTCGAACGGCAGGACAGCAACGCTGTTCGGAACGATCGAAATGGATTCCGGACCTGTCTCCTGGGATTGCAGTACTGGCCTGATCAGGAAAAACAGCCCGGCCGTGCCGGCAATCAGCAGCACCAGTGACGCTGCGATGCTGGCCTTTCCGCGGCCACTGGACACCGTGGTGCGCTGTATTCCCTGGGTGGTCAGGTCAAATGTCCAGGCGAGGAACATCGCGACTGGAAACCCAACTACAAAACCGATCACGGCCAGTGTGGCTACCCACTGGGGCAGGAACAGCTGCTCGACAACGGTGACGGTTACCTCGGTGACACCCCATGCCACGGCGCCATAGATGGCGGCGGTCTGGAAAACCTTGCGCTTGCGCAACTCGCTGAAAAACGACTTATCCGGCATGGGTTAACGATGTAGGCTTGTTGAAGGGCATTATGCAAAGGATAGACCAAACCACGGCAATCAACACAGGCGCCAGGCGGGTTCGTATACACTGAACAGATGGCAAACAGACAGAGCAGACATTTTTTGCTAGCAGTTATCTTCGGCCTTGCAAGTATAGCCAGCGACCGGGCGACCGCGGGAAAAACAGATATTGAATGGTTAACCGGTCATTGGTGCGCCGGTGAGGGCAATCAGATCGTCGAGGAATACTGGTTGCCTCCGCATGAAGGTGTTGCCATCGGCATGGGCCGAACCAGATCAGCAGAAGCGACCGAGGGCTTTGAATACTTCCGTGTGGTTGATATTGACGGCATACAGAGTTACGTAGCGCAACCGGGTGGACGACCCCCTACTGTCTTCAAACGTACATCCGGTGGGAAAAGTTGGGTTCGTTTTGAGAATCCTGACCATGATTTCCCACAAGGAATTGAGTATCGACGTGAAGGTGCTGGCTTGCATGCCATTGTTTCCGGAGCGGGTGATGATGGTGCTGAAAGGGTGATTCGATTTGACTACAGCCCCTGTGATTCACTCGCTCCGGTAAACGCCGATGCAGAGGTCGCCACCATCAAGGCTATCCGGGAAGAATCAAACCTGGCGATCGCCCGGCATGATGTGGAAGCCGTGGTTTCTTCGCTGGATGAGGACTACGTGATCACCATAAGCACTGGCGATATTCTGTATGGGCGCGAGCCGCAGGCTGCAAGTTGGGCTGACCATTTTGCCGAGTTTCGGGACGTGGTTTATGTGCGAACGCCAACGGACGTGACGATCAGCGACGCTTATCCCCTGGCGATCGAAAATGGAACCTGGAAAGGCTCCCGCACGACCCCGAATGGCCCGTTGAATAACAGCGGCAGTTACACCGCCAGCTGGCGGAAGGTGGATGGTACCTGGAAAATCCGCTCAGAATTGTTTGTCGGTCTCGCCTGTGAGGGCCCGGACTGCTGAGCCTCGGCTCATCGCGACGAAAGGCAGCATGGCCACCGAGCCGGATTGGGTTACGTCCTGCGCCTGCGCGGAAAACATTTCGGCGTTACAAATTTTCGATTCAATAATCCGGAGGAGGCGTGGCCCTGGCTCGGGGTGGTGACCAGAAGGGTTTGTCTTTTACCGTGCAACGGGCGACCTTCTGGTAGTGCCTCAACTCTTTTTCGTAATAGATTTCTGCCCAGATCTCACCTTGCAGGCAATCCGTGCGGATCATCGCCAGTGCGATGTTCGCCTTGACGGCCGGTGACCACATAGCCGAAGTCACGTAACCGATTTCCTTCTTTTTGCAGTTCCTGTCGCCATACAGGTACGATCCTTCGGCCGGTTTATTGCCTTCGATATCCAGCCGGGTCAGCGTGTATTTGGGGCCACGCTTTTTTTCTTCCAGCAGTGCCCTGCGGCCATTGAAATGGGGTTTGCTGAAATCCACCAGCCAGCCAAGGTTCAGTTCGAACGGGGTCTGATCGTGTTCGAAATGGACGGTTTTAAGCGCCTCATTGAACTCCATGTCCGGCATGATGAAGCCGGCCTCAAGTCGTGCCATGTTGGTGGCTGCTTCGCCGAACGGTTGAATGCCGTAATCTTCACCGGCCGAATACAGTTCATCCCAAAGCTCCAGCGCCAGTCCGGGACTGATCCACAGCTCATAACCCAGGTCGCCGGTGAAACCGGTGCGTGACACCATCAGCGTGTCGCCGTGGAAAGGAAAACGCAGGATATCGAACGGTTTTGCCTGTTCGATACCTTCCAGCCCCATTTCTTTCAGGACTGCGCAGGATGTTGGGCCCTGGAATGAAAGTGCAGCTATGTCGTCCGTCACGTCGAAAACATTGACTTCATCAAAACCGTAGGTGCTCATCCTCAGCCAGGCAATGCAGGAACTGCCGCAGGTCAGCATGAATTCATCGCTGGCCAGTTTGAAAATCGTGCCGTCATCGACCAGCCGGCCTTCGTCCGTGCACCATACGACGTAGGTGACCCGGTTGAGTTTCAGCTTGGTGATATCCCGGGTCACCATGCGGTTGAGCATGGCTTCGGCATCGCGTCCCTTGACCAGGTATTTCTGCATTGGGCAGATATCGTAGGTGGCGCATTGGTTGCGCACACAGAAGTATTCGTATTCTGCATCGTAGTAATACTCGGCGAACTTGTATCCGTTCCAGGCGGACCAGGCTTCACGGATGTTCAGAACGCTCGCCCGCGGATAGAACGGTGACAGCTTGAGGCGTTCGCCTGCGTAAGGGTCGTTTGTGCTCATCGCTTACTCATCGTAGAAATCGTCTTCCGGCACGGTGTTGGGCTTTTTCAGGTCCATCAGGATTTCCCTGGCTGCATTTGCGCCACAGGCGGATGAAACGCCACCACCGGGATGGGTGGAAGAGCCGCACATATACAGGTTTTTCACCGGCATCCGGTATTGTGCATAGCCGGGGAACGGGCGGTTAAACAGTAGCTGGTCGATGGTCAGCTCACCCTGGAAGATGTTGCCTTCGGTCAGACCGACTTCCTGCTCCAGATCATGCGGGGTGCGGACCTCCATGTGCACGATCAGGTCTTTGAAACCCGGGCTGTAACGTTCGATCTTGTCGACCACTGCCTGGCCAAAAGCGTCGCGTTCTTCCGGGGTCCATGGGCCCTCCGCCAGGGTGGGCGGACAGTACTGCACGAAATTGGACATCCAGTGCTTGCCAGGAGGCGCCACGGTGGGATCCCAGGCGGATGGAATCACCGATTCCACGAAGGGGTCCGGGGACCAGCGGCCGTGTTTCCAGGCATCGTAGGCGCGCTCCATGGTTTTCAGTGAGCCGGTGAATCCCTGGCCGCCCCGGTTGACGTAGCGGTTGTCCGGCACGCCGGTGAACTGCGGCATGCCGTCCAGCGCGATATTGACCTTGCCGGACGAGCCGCGGATTTTGAAGTTCTTCGCCTTTTCGTAGATGCCCGGCGGCAGGTCATTGCGGTCCATCACCCGGGTGAAGGTTCGTTTTGCGTCCAGATTTGAAACGACGATGCCGGCATTCAGTTCATCACCGTTCTCCAGCACAACGCCGCACGCCTCGCCGTCCTTGACCAGGATTTGCTGCACGCCCGAAGTCGTGCGGATTTCAGCACCATGTTCCCGGGCGGCGCTGGCCAGAGCTTCAGAAATGGCGCCCATGCCCCCACGGGCCAACCCCCATGCACCGATATTGCCATCGACATCGCCCATCACGTGGTGCAGCAGGATGTAGGCGGAGCCGGGCGAGTAGACGCCTAAGGCTGTGCCGATGATCCCCGGACTGGCCATCGCCGCCTTGATCAGGTCGTTTTCGAAATAGTCTTCCAGGAAATCGGCCGCGCTGATGGTAAAAAATCGAACGTATTCGTACATTTCCCGTTCACCCAGCGACCACATCTGTTTACCCAGGAACAGTAACTCCCGGATATCCCGCGGACGCATCGAAGTCGGGTCAGGTGGAGTACGCAACAGGGTTTTGCGGATGAACTGAGCATAGCGGGCCAGGTCCGCCTGGAAGCGGTGCATGGAGTCGGCATCATGCGGTGAGTGTCGCTTCAGTTCGAGGTGCGCTGCTTCTTCGCTGGGATAGTCAATCAGCGTCTGGCCGTCGTCGCCAAAATTCACGGTGCCAAGATAAGGCACGAGGATCAGGCCATGCCGCGTCAGATCCAGGTCCCGGTGAATCGACTGGCGCATCATGCTGCAGACATACGAGCAGTTTGAATACACCCAGCCTTCATGCAGTTCGAGTGATACGGCAGCACCACCAACGTGTGGATTTTTTTCCACGACTACCACGTCCAGCCCGGCCTTTGCCAGGTAGGCCGCCGTGGTCAGCCCGTTATGGCCGCCGCCGACGATGATCGCGTCATGCGTCTTTCCCGTCATCGCAGGATTTCCCTGGCGGCGTTGTGGCCCGGTGCGCCGGTCAGGTCGCCACCGGGATGGCAGCCTGCCCCGCACAGATACAATCCCGGCAAAGGCGTGCTGTATTGCGCAGCTTCGTAAGTCGGCCGCATCATCAGCATCTGGTCCAGGGCGAATTCGGCATGGTGCCAGTGGCCGCCACTGACACGATAGTCGCGTTCCAGTTCAGCAGGGGTCAGCAATTCAGCATGGATGATCTGGTCGCGAATGCCAGGCGCATATCCGGATAATCTCTCGATGATCCGCTCATACAGCGCAGCCTTCGCCTGCTTGTTCCAGCCGCCTTTGGGCCGGTAGGGAACGTACATGACATGGGCAGACAGCACATGCTTTTCTTGTGGAGCCAGCGAGGCGTCCTGCAGGCTGGGAATGACGATTTCCATCACCGGCTCCGGCGGGTACTCGCCGTATTTTGCGTGGTCGAAAGCAAATTCGATGTCATTCATTGTCGGCGCAATGAGTAATCTGCCATTAAGCCGGTCCAGGCCGGTGAATTCAGGCAAGCCGTTGAGCGCCAGGTGCAACTTCGCCACGAAGCCATCGCAGCGTAATCGACGGATGCGGTTGGTGAACTGAATTTCCAGGTTATCTATACCGGCCAGGCCGATAAACGTGGTTTTTGGGTCTGCCGATGAAACAACCCGGCTGGCATGGATGTGCTCGCCACCTGCAAGGATCACTCCTTCAGCAACAAGTCCGTCCTGCCCCGGATTAACCAGGATGCGGTCGACGGTGGTTCCAGTTCGAATCTCGACACCCGCTGCGCGGGCCGACGCCTGCAGGGCCTCGATCAGTGAGCCGGGCGTTCCACTCTGCCCCTGAGCCGTCCGGTAGAGCATCGGCAGCACCGCGTTATTGGGTGAGCGGGGTGCCATTTTTGAACCGATCAGCCCGTCCCAGCACAACACGGCCTTGAGCAATTCGCTGTCAAAGTTCTCGTCGACCAGGTCGCGCGCAGGCAGCGCGGCCACGCGCATGAATTCGCGCATATCGTCCTTGCCCAGCAGACGGAGTTTCAGCCCGATCCTGGCGAAAGTACTCATGTCTGACCACTTGCCAGGTGCCGCCCGGGGAATGGTTTTTAGCCAGAAAGGTTTCAGTGCATCGGCAAAGCGCCGCATTTGAGCGGCGAATCGGCGGTAGGCTTCCGCGTCGCCCTGCTCCACACCGGTCACGCTATGACCATCCACCGTCACGTGCCGGCCTTCCCGGCCCAGACCAGTGACGAGCGTTACGTTGGAGGAACCTTCAAAGCCATACCGCGCCAGCTTGAGGTCGCTGGCGATCCGGTCCGAAAAATGATTGACGACATGTGCCACGGAAGTCTTGAAGCCGGGGTGGAATTCGCGGTTTGCGGCGAGTCCGCCAGGTGCTTCAGCAGACTCCAGTAACAGTACTTTCTGACCAGCCCTTGCCAGGTAGGCCGCACAGACCAGGCCGTTGTGACCTGCGCCAATTATGATTGAGTCGTAGTCAGACAAGTTCTGATTATCGGTTGTTAAGAAATGTGATTAGCCTATTGTTCACCATATCGGCATGCGTTTCCATCAACCAGTGCCCGGCTCCGCTAATGCCCTCGGCCCGGCCGCCGCTATCGGTCACAATCTGCAGCCATTTGGACGAGTGGAACATCAACGGCTTGCGTTCTCCGTACAGGTAGAGCACCGGGCATTCTGGCCGGTACCGGCCCAACAGGCTGGACCGCTTCCAGGGCAGAAACATGCCGCGCCAGAGATAAAAATAGGAGTAGTTATATCGTGAGCGAAGTTGCTGGCGCTGGCGAGTCGGCACGCGGATCACCCGGGCCACGCCCTTTGACAGCAGGCCGCCCAGGGGTGGAATCAGCCCGCCAACCAGCCAGCAGGCAATCAGTGACCACTGGTAACCCACGATCATCAGCGTGGGTTTCAGGCCTGCCGGTTCGATATGTCCGCCGATATCCAGTGCTGCCATCCTGTCGATCAGGTCAGGGTGCGTTTTTTCCAGCAGGTATCCGATATAGGCGCCCCAGTCGTGTGTAACCAGGCTGACTTTTCCATCAGGTTGGATCTGCCTGATGGTTTCGTACAGCATGTCCACAAGCTCAGGGAAGTCGAAGCCTCCCGCCCGTGTAGCCTGCTCGCCATAATTGGGCAGCGTGATCAGAACACAGCGAAATTCGGATTTCAGAACCTCGACCTGCAAGCGCCACAGGCTGGCATTGTCCGGCCAGCCATGGATAAAGACCAAAGTCGGGCCGTTTGGATTACCCTCGACAGAATATTCACAGAGACGTTCGAACAACGAAGCAGCCACTTGGAATCTACCGTTCAGCCTGGTTCTTTAAACTAGCTTCTTTGATGCCTGCTTGGCAAGCGAGGGCATATTCAAAAAATTTGCTATAGTCCTGATTGCCGGCGCAACGGCCAATCAACCAAGAGGAGTATTGTGAGCAGACTGGATGCCATTGAGCCTTCATGTACCAGGCGTGATGATGCAATCAAGGTTTTGGTCAATGCTCGCAGCAGGGACCTGGGCGGATTCAGCGTGCGTCGGGTTTTGCCGGCGCCTCTGGCGCGCCGGGTAGGTCCCTTCGTGTTTTTTGATGAAATGGGGCCTGCAGATTTCCCTCCGGGAAAGGGGATTAATGTCCGTCCCCACCCGCATATCGGACTGGCCACGGTAACATTTTTGCTGGAGGGTGAAATCCTTCACCGGGACAGCCTGGGTTGTGTCCAGGCGATACAACCGGGCGCCGTAAACCTGATGACGGCCGGCAGGGGCATCGTCCATTCAGAACGCACAGATCCGGCGCTCGAGCGTAGCGGCCAGAGATTACATGGCCTGCAGGTATGGATGGCTCTGCCTGCAGACAAGCAGGAAACTGACCCTTCGTTTATGCACTATCCAAAAGAGGTCTTGCCGGTCGTTCACGAGGCCGGTGTGGATACCACCATCATCATCGGCGAATACGCGGGAGGGCGCTCACCGGTGCAGGTACATGCACAAACGCTTTACCTGTCACAGAAACTGCGCGAGGGAATCACGCTGCAACTGGACCTGTCTGTCGAGCAAGCAGCGATCTACGTGGTTACCGGTGAAGTGGACATCGAAGGCTGCCAGGTTGAAGCGGGCGTCATGGCGGTGCTGGCCCGCCGTGGCGTCAGGGTCCACGCCCGGCAGGCCAGCCAGATCATCGTGATGGGTGGTGAGGACATCGGTCACCGTGAAATATTCTGGAATTTCGTCCACACTTCCAGCGAACGCATCGATGTGGCAAAACAGCAATGGCGTGATATGAAATTTGCGCCGGTACCGGGTGACGATGAGTTCATTCCGCTTCCACTTTGACAACAGCTACTCCCGGCTGCCTTCCCGCTTCTACACGAAACTGGAGCCAACACCCGTGCCGAATCCCGGCCCGGTGCGCGTCAATTCCGGCCTGGCGGACTTGCTCGGCATTGACGCGGACTGGCTGGCCTCCGAAGAGGGTACACAGGTGCTGGCAGGCAACCGGGTGCCGGAGGGTTCAGAACCCATCGCTACGGTTTATGCGGGCCACCAGTTCGGAGGCTGGTCACCGCAACTAGGGGATGGCCGGGCGATACTGCTGGGCGAGGTTATTGGCCGGGACCAGCTGCGTTATGACATTCAGCTAAAGGGATCGGGCCGCACGCCCTATTCCAGGGGCGGGGACGGCAAAGCGCCGCTGGGCCCGGTTTTACGCGAGTATATCGTCAGCGAAGCGATGGCGGCTTTCGGTGTTCCGACCTCGCGTTCACTGGCCGCCGTGACCACGGGCGAGCACGTATTCCGGCCACCGGAAGCCTTGCCCGGAGCCGTGTTGACCCGCGTTGCCCAAAGCCATATCCGAATCGGAACCTTTCAGTATTTCTATTCATTGCAGGACGTCGCAGCGCTGCAGATACTGACTGACCACGTTATCAATCGTCACTACCCGGCCGCAGCCCTCTCGGATAATCCTGCGCGGGCCATGCTGGATGGCGTGGTGGCGGCGCAGGCCAGCCTGGTGGCTCAATGGCAGTTGCTGGGCTTCATACATGGTGTCATGAACACCGATAACATGCTGCTTTCCGGCGAAACCATCGATTACGGCCCCTGTGCGTTCATGGACGCGTTTCATCCCGACCGGGTATTCAGTTCGATCGACCACCAGGGCCGTTATGCCTACAGCAACCAGCCATCGATTGCACATTGGAACCTGGCAAACCTGGCTCAGTCTCTGGTTCCGGTGCTCGATTCTGACCGGGAACGGGCCACGACGCAGGCACAGGAAGCGATCGATGTGTTTCCTGATCTGTTTCAAAGCGCTTACCGGCGCGGGATGGCGCGCAAGCTTGGCCTGACGGAACTGGAAGCCGAAGACGACTCGCTGGCCACTGAATTCCTGGGCCTGATGACCCGCGAACAAAGCGACTTTACCCTGGCATTCCGGCGCTTGGCTGAGCTGGCAAAGCCCGCGTCGGCCCAGGGAATTGCGGAGCTGTTCGAGTTTTCTGAAGCTTACGCCGGTTGGCTGCAGCGCTGGTCGCAGCGGGTAGAGCAGGACAAACAGTCAGCCGATGAGCGACAGGTGTCCATGTTCAGCGCCAATCCGGCATTCATTCCGCGTAACCACCTGGTCGAGGCGGCGATCAGTAACGCTATTGAAGAAGATTTTTCATCGTTTAATCAATTGCTTGACCTGCTTGAAGCGTCACGCGACTATGACCCGGGACTGAGAGAAATCGCCCGCCCGCCCCGGGCGGACGAAATCGTTGCCCAGACGTTTTGCGGTACATGAATAACGCAGATTTTGACGGCGGCTGTGCCTGCGGCGATTACTCGATGACCAAATTGCGGCGCTGACTGGCCCCCTCGACTGATGCCAGCATGACCGTGGTTGGACTATTGACGCCTCCATCGGGGTTGAACATGACGAGCGTGTCGCCGCTGACCACCCTGACAGTCACCGGAAGCGCGTACTCCTTTGTCAGTACACCTAATGTCGTGTCTTGCCCGGCCCTGGGTATCGAAACAGTGATGCCATGCCGGGCCTGTTCACCACTGGCGGTGATGCGCAGCGTTACGTCTGAGCCATAAAGACGGGCTGAGACGCGAGCCTTTTGTATGGACTCTTCGGTAATTTCTTCTGCTTTATCGAGATCCGATTCAAGCAATACCGAACTCATCATCGGGGCAGCGAACACCGTGATCAGTGCGAGGATACTGGTGTAGATCAACAACTCGATGGCCGTGAGGCCTCTCATGGTTGCGTTTTTGATAATTTTCATGGCTTAGCCCTCTCCAAGCGCCCCTTGCGTTTCTTGAATTGTTATAGGTGCAATGCGAATACCACGAGTCGTAATGACCCGTGTGCGAGCGGATAAAATGTTCAACGGATTGAAAAGTATCGAAGCGAGTGCTCCGTGCAGGCCGGAGGCCCGTGGTATAGCAGGTGATGTCGATCGCACTCAAGACTGGTAGCCTCCTGATGCATATCGAATCCGCAAGCGGATTTGCCCAATATCCCGGGTTCAGATCCCTTGAACCAGCATGCATAGCAGCCAGCTGACTGACCGGGGCTGTCCGACAGTATACACGATTATTAAGTTATCATAGGAAAATCTGATATTTAGCGATAAGAGTGAATTATTTAGATAGCTTCTGATTCCTTTCGAAAAGGAATATTTTTTGCCGCGTGGCTTCTCTTCTTATGCTTCCGTATACTCAAAAAATGATTGAACTGAAGTACAGAACAGTAGCTGCCTGGGCAGCATGCGTGGTCGAAGACATGGACCAGTTCCTGCCGGATCACGCGGCAGCTGAGAAAAAAGCGTCCAGCATGGCCATGACGATGGTTTCCCACTATCCGGACCGGCCGGAGCTGGTCACGGCCATGGTGGACCTGGCTATTGAGGAATTGAATCATTTCCGGGCCGTGGTGAAATTCATGCGGGAGCGGGAATTGCACCTGCTGCCCGACGAAAAGGATCCCTATGTAAACGAGCTGAGACGCTCCATCCGAAGCGGCAAGGATCTGTTTTTCATGGACCGGCTGCTGGTTGCCGGAATTATCGAGGCCCGTGGTGCAGAGCGGTTCGGCCTGGTGGCGGATGCACTGCCCGAGGGGCGATTACGACGATTCTACCGTTCAATCACCCAATCCGAGGAAGGGCACGAAGCGTTATTCATCGAGTTGGCGGAGCTCTATTTTGACCCCGCCGAAACGCGCCTGAGGCTGGATGAACTGCTGGACATCGAAGCAGACATCATTGCCCGGTTGCCGTTGCGACCGGCGCTGCACTGAAGCCGGTGGATAAATACCTTGAGGGCTATGCTGAGCGCGGCACGGCCGCGGTCGCGGGATTGCCGGGTGACAGTCCCTGGCAGCAGACCGTGGTGATCCCGGTTTGTAACGAATCAACCGGCATATTGCGCCCACTTCCTCCGCTGCCCGGTCGCAGCCTGATGATCCTGGTAGTTAACGAAGTTGAAGGGTCTCCCGATCACGTGTCGGCCGCCAACCAGGCTTTCGCCGCCGAAGTGGCAGAGAGGTTCAATGAAACCTGGCAGTCCGGTTGCAGCGGCGGTCTGGCGCTTTATTCCGACCCGGATTCACCCCGTGATGTGCTGCTGGTTGACCGCTTCAGTAAAGGACTCCGATGGTCTCGAAAGGGGGGCGTGGGTCATGCCCGGAAGACGGGCGCAGACCTGGCGGCGTTTCTCGTCAACCGGAACCGGATTCAGTCACCCTGGATTCACTGCAGCGATGCGGACGTTGTTTTGCCCGGGCGGTATTTTACCTGCAGTGGAGATCTTGACGACGACGCTTCATCAACCACCGCTGCGCTGATTTACCCATTCCGTCATGTGAGTACCGAAGGGGCGGCTGATGACAAGGTCGACCAGGCCACGCAACTCTATGAGTACTCGCTTCGCTATTATGTCGCCGGCCTGGTCTTCGCCGGCTCGCCTTATGCGTTTCATACCATTGGCAGCACGATGGCTGTCAATGCATCCCACTATTGCAAAGTCAGGGGATTCCCACGTCGCCAGGCAGGAGAGGATTTTTACCTGCTGAACAAGCTGGCCAAGGTGGGATCCGTCAGGCAACTCGACGAAGAAACTGAATGCGAGCCAATCAAGATTGCAGCGCGCCTGTCGGACCGGGTTCCCTTCGGGACGGGGGCAGCCGTTGGCAAAATGATGGAACTCAAGGACCCAATCCGGGAATTTCGTTTTTATCATCCGCGGGTTTTCAGCTCGTTAAAAGCCTGGCTCGACAGCCTGCCCATTTTCTGGCAACAGCGGTCCAGCAAACTGACTCAAATACTGAGTCCCCTGGATCTGGATTATCTGATCAGGCCATTGCGGGATGCTGGCGCCTCTGAAGCGTTGGATCACTCCCTGCGGCAAAGCTCAAACGCGTTGCAGTTCACCCGGCACATGAATACCTGGTTCGATGCTTTTCGCACACTCAAACTGATCCATTACCTGCGTGATTGTTGTTATCCCCCGGTTGGTTTTGAAGCTTTGGTCAAGCACGACAGCCTGCGCCATTTGTTGCCACTCGAGCCTGTTCTGGCGAGCCTGCATCACTCACAGCAGGGTGTTCGTCTCTCGAGATCTTCGCTTCGACGGTTGCCCGATGACAACAGATGCTGATGGAATATAGGATTGGGTGCATGAGAACTGTTGGTATTCTGATCTGTACCCTTCTGTGGGCTTCGAGTGTTTTCTGTGAGGAGACCCACATTTATGTCAGCGACGCGGGTAACTTCCAGCAACCCCCCTGGCAAATTCTCAAATATGATGAAGATGGTGGAAATCCCCAGGTATTCATCACCGAAAACCTCGCCTGGCCCCAGGACATCGTGTTCCTGGAGGCAAGCAATACGGTGCTCGTTTCCAATTTGAACAGCGGCAAAATTGAGAGGTACCACGCGGATACAGGCGAATACATCGATACGTTTGCACGAGTGATTTCGGGGCCTACCCGCATGAGGATCGGCAAAGACAACCTGCTTTATGTGTTGCAGTGGAATGGCTCACCCAGGGTCAGGCGCTATCAGCTGGACGGCACCTTTGTAGATAATTTCACCGCTAGCGGACTTTCCCAGAGTATCGGTATGGATTGGGACAGTAACGGCAATCTGTATGTGGCCTCCTTCGGCCAGAAGCTGGTCAGGGTTTATGACCGCAACGGGGTTGACCAAGGAAACTTCATCAGTGGAAACCTGGCCGGACCGACAGATATCTGGTTTGATGACAATGGCGATTTACTGGTTTCCGATTGGACCGGTGGGGCCATCAAGAGATTCAATTCCGAGGGTGACTACCTGGGTGAATTTATCCAGGGCCTGTCGCAATCGGAAGGGCAGGACTATTTGCCGGATGGCAACTTGCTGATCGGCAACGGTGGATCCGGCGCTGTCAAAATGTATACCAGGGACGGGAATTACATCAAGGACCTGGTTGCCAGCGGGTCCGGGGGCTTGATGCAACCCAATGCGGTAGTCGTGCGGACCCCCAGCGACTTTCAGATCAATGCAGGCCTGAACGACGCCTGGTATGACCCCGCCACCAATGGCCAGGGCTTCCTGGTGGTGGTTTGGGAAGAAATCCAGTTGATGTTCGTGGCCTGGTTTACATTCGACCTGGAACGTCCGCCGGCAGACGTCGAGGCCATGTTGGGAGACCCGGGCCACCGCTGGTTGACAGCGCAGGGACCGTATAGTGGCGACACGGCCACGCTGGACGTTTACGTGACCCGAGGCGGCGTGCTTGATTCGGCAGAGCCACCGGTCGATCCGCCGGTGAAGGACGGTACCCTGCGGATCAAATTCAGTTCATGTAAAGAAGGCCTTGTGAGTTATGACATTCCTTCGGTTAATCGCTCAGGCGAGGTGCCGATTGTACGTATCGTTGCCGACAACGAAACGCTGTGCGAGGCGCTTGGAAGCACGCCGGCGCAAAATTAATCAGGCAGCTGGCTTCAGCAGCGAAGCCGTTCATTTTCCCGTTCGAAAAGCGCTTTGATCACCGCACCATCCGAGGGTTCTTCCGTTAGCGTTTCCGGGTTCCACTGACTGCGGGGCGTGTCGAAGAAATCACCACCATATATATGGATGCCGCCGGTAAACCGCTGTAGTGGATTGGTGACTGAATGGATTGCGTCAACCGGTAGTGCCGCGGCGTCACCTTCGAAAAGCGCTTCGGCGCCATATGCCTGTATCCCGTCGGCTGTTCGGCGCCAAAAAATGTTGTCTTCGCGGCCCGTATAGATGCCTATATTCGCCCACATCCCGTGGTTGTGCGGCATCAGGTTCATCCGCGGGGTCCAGGCGGCACAGAAAATAGTAAGGGTTACAGACCGGTGCAGCACTTTCAGGCCGGCCTGATCAGGCTCGCCGATGGCGGCGAGTGCCTGGCTGGGATTATCCACGGCCCGGGCAAGGACCTCTTTAACCGCAGCCTGCGGTTCAGCGTCCTTGTTGGCGTCGATACAATCTTCAACAAAACGGTCAATGTCCATGGTTTGTTCCGTGCTGGCTGGAATTGATTTTGCCTGATAATTTTATCTAGAACAAAGTATGCAGACCAAAAATCCGCTTCCAGGTCATGCGGGCAATTTTTGCAACAATGACCAACAGACCGGCAACGCTGTTAACCGGTAGCAGAATCCAGGCCATCCAGCCGTCGCCGACATCAAACAGCTGGGTGGTCAGCGCTTCGGTGAGCAAATTTATGAATTGCAGTGCCGGAGCGGACATCAGCCACAGCGAAAAAACAAGCACGATGGCCAGAACGGCCAAGCTGGCCAGCAGCCAGTGGATACGCCTGCGGGTCCGGAACATCACTCCGTCGACGAATGCGTCGCCTGCCAGTTCCTGTGCCGGTTCAGTAAACAGTTCCTGAAGGATGGGGTCCCGATCATCAGCCATCATGATTTCTCCGTGCTACCTGGTCTGCGTAGGCAGCCAGTAATTCCTGTAATCGCTGGGAGCCTCGACGGATGTGTGATTTCACCGTGCCGAGGGGAATTCCGGTCATTTTTGAGACTTCTCCGTGACTCATGCCTTCCTGGTAAGAGAGAACCACGCATAGCCGGACCGAGGGTGGCAAGACCGCCAGGGCATCGTCGAGATCCATGCCCAGCCCGGGGGCCTCGTGTTGAGCATGGTCGAAGTCTTCCAGTTCATCAGCCTTGCGTAAGGCATCGTTCTTGCGCAGATAGTGCAGCCAGGCGTTGATGGCCATACGCTTCAGCCAGGCACCAAAGGCCCGGGGTTGTTTGAGCATCCGGATTTTCAGCCAGGCTTTCAGAAACACCTGCTGGGCCAGGTCGTCAGCCAGGGTGACGTCACTGCACAACCGCCGCATCAGGTTGCGCAGCCAGGCCTGTCGCCTTCTTACCAGTTCTTCGAACGCCTTGCGGTCGCCGGTACGCGCAAGGCCAACGATCAACTCTTCGGGGCAATCCGGGTAATAACTGTGTGCGTCAGGCACAATGCTCAGCCCATCAGTTCGTCACGACCCGAATCGTCGTCTCCGGTGTTCCAGCGTTTTGCAATAGAGGACGCCAGCAGGAATCCCAGTCCCAGGCAAAGAAGCAGGGCGGAAGCCCCCAATATCGGCATTTTTGCCTGCGGCACGCCTATCCCAAGGACCAGCGCCATCACGGCCAGTCCCATGGCAACGGGCAGTATCCACAAGGCCGTTACCTTGAAATCGATGTCATAGCGCTTGTTACGGCCACTGTTCAGTAACAGCAATTTGTCCATGACTTCCTTGTCGATGGGCTGGCCGCTTTCCGCCAGGCGCCGCAGGGTTTCATGCTGAGCCTCGCGCTTGCGCACACCATCCCAGATACCTGCCACCACAACGGCCGCGATAAAACCCCAGAAGGCCAGTGCCGCCAGTCCTGCCCCTAATCCAATGTTATCCATCTTCAGCTCCCGTATGTTGAGTGGCTTACACTCTGGATGATCCCATTTTCCTCTTTTTGGATGCAGTGACCACGAAAGAGATCACTTTTATTGATCTATTCATTACTGTCGGAACCGGATTCTAGAAACTCATGCACGACCGTGGTGACCCTGGCAGCTTCGCAACTGCTCCCCAGGTGCCCGCAATTGCTGTCAATGGCAACGTGCTGCTCACCGAGTGAGCGGCTCAACTCCCTGCCAGGCTGCGCGTTAACCATGTGGTCGTCGGTGGTGCCGATCACCAGCAAATCTGCATGGACTCTCTTTACATAAGGAATTTCATCCCGGGAATCGTTT
>Ga0224504_10000055_pt1 | contig 42671 bp, 45 predicted proteins | sample SF_Oct11_sed_USG_3_FD_170160 | JGI IMG/M metagenome (GOLD analysis project Ga0224504, IMG submission 170160) | Sediment microbial communities from San Francisco Bay, California, United States - SF_Oct11_sed_USGS_24 | ecosystem: Environmental > Aquatic > Marine > Sediment | place: USA...
CCCGCGCAGTTCCTTCGGATAGAAATCCAGCTCCGGGCGCTCGGCCATGGCATTGAACTGGCTGTTCAGCATGCGGATGATTTCGGCGGACTCGTTGTTGACGATCGTGCTTTCGCGCGTGTCCCAGAGCACCGGCACGGTCACCCGGCCGGTGTAATCGCTCTTGGCCCGGGTATAGATCTCATGGAGGTGGCCGGCGCCGAACAAAGGGTCGCCGGTGGCGCCGGGGCCCTCGCGGAACTCCCAGCCGGTTTGGCCCATGTGCCAGTGCACCACGGACACCGGGATCACGTCCTCCAGCCCTTTCAGCTTGCGCAAGATCAGCGTGCGGTGCGCCCAAGGGCAGGCAAGCGACACATAGAGGTGATAGCGCCCCGGCTCGGCCTTGAAGCCCGACGCGCCGTCGGCCGTAACCTCACTGCGGAACTGGCTTTCCTGGCGCTGAAAGCACCCGCCGCTCTTCGTCGTGTCGTACCACTGGTCGTGCCACGCGCCGTCGATCAACAGTCCCATCGCGACATCCTCCGGTCGGGTCGAAGCGAGAAAAAAGCCCGGCGGCACCACAGGCGCCACCGGGCCTGCTGTAAGAGACGTCAGAATTCCCGGCCGATCTTGCGGTCGACCGACAGCTCGCCGCCGCCGCGGAACGCGATCGCGAGCGCGATCAGGCCCCAGAGCAGCGGATACTCGTAGCCTCCCTTGTTCCAGAAGAAACCGCTCGGCAGGTGGACCATGAAGGCGGCATAGGCCATCAGGATGGCGATGCCGATGGCCGCCGGGCGGGTGAGAAAGCCCACGGCCAGGAACAAGCCGCCGAAGAACTCGGTTGCGCCGACCAGCCCGGCCCAGAAAATTCCCGGCTCCAGGCCCAGGTTCTGGGCGAAAAAGCCGCCGGTGCCCTCGAGGCCGCCGCCGCCGAACCAGCCGAACAGCTTCTGTGCCCCGTGCGGCATCAGGATGAGGCCGGTGAAGAAACGGATCATCGGGTAGGAAAGGCCCGATAGGCTGCCATAGAGCGGCTGCAGCGCCGGGACGATCAGGCGGGTCGATGCGGTTCCATTGGTCATGGCTCAGGTTCCTTGTTTCGATTGGAGGAAATCACGGCAGGTCGGCCAGAAGTATATCCGAGTCGTCCAGTGCAGTAACCGTGAGTGTATCTTCCCCGGTTATGGCAATGCCGTCACGTGCATTCGCCAAGACGCCGTTTACCTCGATTCGCCCTCGGGAGGGAACCAAATAGGCCCGGCGCTCCTCGCCGAGGCGGTGTGTGACGCTCTGCCCCGGCGACAATGCCGCGCCCAGGACCGCCGCGTCCTGACGGATCGGCAGGGCGCCGTCGTCGCCCGCACGGCCCGAGGCGAGCGCGACCAGCGCAGCGGCGCGCTCGGCCTTGGGGAATCGGCGCGTCGCCCAGCGGGGCTCAAGCCGGGCTTCGTCCGGCTCGATCCAGATCTGGAAGATCTGCGTTGCCTCGTTCTCCAGGTTGTACTCGGCGTGGCGGATGCCTTTACCGGCCGACATGACCTGCACGTCGCCGGCCACGGTGCGGCCTTCGTTTCCCAGGTGGTCCCGGTGCGAGATCGCGCCGCGACGGACATAAGTGATGATCTCCATGTCCTGGTGGCCGTGTGGGTCGAAACCGGTGCCCGGCTGGATCGTATCGTCGTTCCAGACCATGAGCGGCCCCAGGCCGCTGCGCGCCGGGTCGTGGTAGTTGGCGAAGCTGAAATGATAGCGCGCGCTCAGCCAGTCGATATCCAGCCGGCCCAGGGTCTCGAAGGGGATGACTTCGATCACGGCGCTGCTCCTTCCGGTTCAGGCCGCCAGCCTGGCGGCGATTTCGGCCACGTGCCGGCCCTGGAAACGGGCGATCGTGAGCTCGTTCTCGCTCGGTTGACGGCTGCCGTCGCCGCCGGCGAGGGTCGAGGCGCCGTAGGGCGTGCCGCCGCTGATCTCGTCCATGTTCATGAGCTCCTGACAAGCGTAGGGCACGCCGACGACCACCATGCCCTGGTGCAGCAGGGTCGTGTGGAACGAGGTGATGGTGGTCTCCTGGCCGCCGTGCTGGGTCGCGGTGGAGACGAAGACGCTGCCGACCTTGCCGACCAGGCCGCCGCTCATCCAGAGGCCGCCGGTCTGATCCAGGAAGTTGCGCATCTGCGCGGCCATGTTGCCGAAGCGCGTCGGCGTGCCGAAGATGATCGCGTCATAGTCGCCGAGTTCCTCGGGCTTCGCCGTCGGTGCCGCCTGGTCGAGCTTCATGCCGGCCTGCTTCGCGACCTCCTCGGGGACCAGTTCCGGCACCCGCTTGACCGTGACCTCGACCCCGGAGACACCGTCTGCCCCCTCGGCCACCGCCTTGGCCATGGTCTCCACGTGTCCGTAGCCACTGTAGTACAGCACTAAAAGTTTACTCATGGCGCCGCTCCGATCGCGTTATGGATGTGGGCCAGGGAACCGGCTGGCCGGATCCTGAAAATAGGGCGTTCTCTCGGATAAAATAATATGCTGAAATGGAATAATATTGTTTCCCACAGGAAACTATCCCATGCCGGATCTGAGCGCTATGGCGGTCTTTGCCCGGGTCGTCGAAACGGAGAGCTTCACCCGGGCGGCGGAGGAATTGCGGCTGTCCAAATCCGCCGTCTCCAAGCAGGTGAGCCGGCTCGAGGACCGGCTGGGCGTGCGGCTCCTGAACCGCACGACCCGGCGCCTCTCCCTGACCGAGGCGGGGGCCGCGTTCTACGGGGGGTGTCAGAAGACGCTGAGCGAGGCCGAGGCGGCGGAGCAGGCGGTCACCCACCTGGCCATGGCGCCGCGCGGCGTGCTCAGGGTCGCCGCGCCCATGTCCTTCGGTTTCCAGCACGTCGGACCCGCTCTGCCCGATTTCCTGTCGGCTTGCCCGGAGCTGACCCTCGACCTCGCCCTCAACGACCGGATGGTCGACCTGGTGGAGGAGGGATACGACGTGGCGATTCGCATCGGCGTGCTCGCCGATTCGAGCCTGGTCGCTCGCCGTCTTGCGCCGAGCCGGCTGGTCCTCTGCGCCGCGCCCGGGTATCTGGCGGAGCGTGGCCGGCCGGCCGCGCCGGAGGATCTCGCCCGCCACGACTGCGCGAGCTACAGCTACCGGACGGCCGGTCCCGAATGGCGTTTTCGCGGCCCCGACGGCTTGCACCGGGTCAAGGTGTCGGGGCGCCTCGCCGTGAACAACGGTGACGTCCTGCTGGCCGCGGCGCTGGGCGGCCTGGGGGTCGTCATGCTGCCCAGCTTCATTGCCGGGGGCGGCCTGCGCGCCGGAGGTCTGGTGCGGGTGCTGCCCGACTGGCGAGTCGCCGAGGAGGCCAACGTCTATGCGGTCTATCCGGCAAGCCGCAACCTTTCGCCCAAGGTCCGGGTCTTCGTCGATTTCCTGGCCGCGCGCTTCGGCGAGCCGCCCTATTGGGACGAGGGGATCGACCCATGACACGGCATCACCACGGTTTACCCGCCCTGGCCGTGGCGGGCTCGGCCGTCCTGTGGGGGCTGTGGTGGCTGCCGCTGCGCTGGCTGGCGGCCGGCGCGCTGCCCGGGGATTGGAGCAGCCTGGCGATCTACGGCGCGGCGACCCTAGTGCTGCTGCCGGTCGCCTGGCTCCGCCGCCGGCATTTGCGGGCCGGCGGGAAACCGCTGCTTCTGATCGGCCTCAGCTTCGGCGCGGTCCTGACCTTCTGGAACCACGGGGTGCTGGTCGGCGAGGTGGTGCGCGTCGTGCTGCTGTTCTACCTGGCCCCGGTCTGGGCGACCGGCTTTGCCTGGCTGTTGCTGGCCGAGCGGCCGGGGGCGCGGCGCCTCGTCAGCATCCTCATGGGGCTCGGCGGCGCGGCCGTGGTTCTCGGCTTTGAGGGCGGGTTTCCCCTGCCCCGCTCCGAAGGCGACTGGTTCGGCCTGGTCTCGGGCCTGCTGTTTGCGGTCACGCTCACCTTGACCCGGCGGGCGCCCCAGGTCGGCGGCCTGGAGACCAGCTTCGTCTCCCTTGCCGGCGGCGCGGTGATCGCCCTGGGCTTCGTACTGTTCCTGCCGGGCCAGGTCCTGCTGCCGGCCGGCCTGGCGGAGGCCCTGCCGCCCGCGGCGCTGGTCGCCGCGCTCTGGCTTCTGCCGCAGACCTGGCTGGTCTTCTGGGGTGCGGCGCGGCTCGATCCGGGGCGGGTGTCGATCATTTTGCTGATCGAGGTGGTCACGGCGGCGGCCAGCGCCGCGGTTCTGACCGGCGAGCCCTTCGGATTGCGCGAGACCGCGGGCTGCGCGCTCATCCTGGGCGCCGGCCTGCTCGAAGGGTTCGCTGCGTTGCGCCGTCCCGCGCCCGCAGTCTGAGCCTTTCTTTGCCGGAAAATCGTGGCGCGTGGCCGGGGCCTGTGATACACCGCTTGCCACCCTATCGTGCACCCCCGACCAGGGAACCGACCCGATGGCCGCAGCCAGGACCCTCCGACGACGATGCGAACGCGCGCGACGACCGCGCGCAGAGGGGCCTGCGCTCTAGCGTTCGATCGGCCTGCGGGACGGCCATGACCGGATCCGAGGGACTCGAGGAAAGGCAGGCGAGCGACCGGCCCCGCCGGGCGACCGGCGTCACGCCTTTCCCGACACGGCCGCGCACTGGCGCGGCACCCTGGACCGGAACGACCATGGCTTTCCAAATACGGCCCCAGCGGCCCAAAGACTCCGAACATTTCGACTCGCTGCTCGACCGGACCTTCGGGACCGATCGGCTGAGCAAGACGGTCTACCGCCTGCGCGAGGGGATCGCGGATCTGGCCGACCTGCGCTTCGTCGCCGTCGGCCCGGACGGCGGCCTGCTCGCCTCGCTGCGCTTCTGGCCGATCGCGATCGGGACGGCGCCGGCCATCCTGCTTGGGCCACTCGCGGTCGAGCCGGCCCTGCAGGGCCGGGGCATCGGCCGGGCGCTCGTACGCCACGGCCTCGGCGAGGCCCGGCGCCTGGGCCACCGCATCTGTGTCGTGGTCGGCGAGCCCGAATACTACGGCCCCTACGGCTTCGTGAACGCGCCTGCCGCGGGCCTGGCGCTGCCCGGGCCCGTCGACCCACGCCGCTTCCAGGTCCTGGAGCTCGAAGCCGGCGCGCTCAACGGCCTGCGCGGACTGATCGGCCGGGCCAACCCCGCCGGGGACAGGGAGCAGCGCGGCGGCGCGCGCGCCTGATGCGAACGACGCCGACCGGGTCGGACGTGGCTCCGGCAGTTTCTATCGTGCTGCGCGAATATTCGAAGGGGTCGAGCCGGTCCATCGTTTGAAGGCGTGATTGAAGGCTGATATCTCGGAGAAGCCAAGGAGATAGGCGATCTGAGAGTTTCGGTGCCACCCATCTTTGAGATAACGAAGGGCCAGCTGGTGGCGCAGGTCGTTCAGCAGCTCCCGATAAGTCACCCCGTGCTCGCTCAGCCGCCGTGCGAGCGTGCGCGAACTCATGCCCAGTTCACGGGCCACGGTGTCGATCGTAGGCTCTCCAGACTGCAACCGGCTTGCGATCGACGTCTGTACCTGATGGCGAATGTCGCGGCTGCCGGATCGTTGACTCAGGACATCCTGTGCATGGCGTTCTAGGTACTTGAGCAGCTGATTGTCCGCGGCACGAACCGGGGCGTCGAGAAGATTTGCCTCCACGATTGTCGCGTTTCTGCCGGCGTTAAAGCGCACCGGTGGCTTGAGTATGCGCCGATACGCCGATGTCGGCCCTAGGCGTTCATGGGCGAACTCGATTGCCACGGCCCTGATCTCGAACCCGACCAGGGCGCTCATCACATGTTGGGTGACGCTAAGGCCCAATTCGACCGCCTGCGGCGATCCAAGTGCCCTTGGGTCCAAGACTCGTTGGACAATCGCGGCCCTGGCGCCTTCTTGCACGAGGGTCAGGTCGGCGCCGTCTGAATAGACCCGGGAATAACGTTGCACGTTCCTCAGGGCGTCACCCAAAGTGGTCGAATTCAGGGCGATGTAACCGAGAAGGCCAAAGTCCTTCACGTTCACGGACTGGCCGAGACGAAGGCCGAACAGGGGGCAGTGGGTTTCCCGGGCCGCGGCCTCGAGAAGCGCGGCGTGCTTGTGAAACGGGATGCGTCCCTCGTAGTTACTGGTCTGGGCTCGCGTGAGACCAACCTGCCTGAGGATGGTATCGGTCGGCACCTTGCTTTCGCGGAGGCGCTCCATGGCGAGACACGCCAAATAGGCGGATATGGTGAGACTGGTGGCCACGTTCAGGTTTCCGTTCCACTGTCGAGATCCGCACGGCCAACAAGGTCTATTGACCCGGCGCCGATCCCGCAAGTGTTTGGCGAGATGAGCCAATCTTTTGGCAGATCCGATCAATGAAAGAAATGAGACGGCCGCCTATCTCAGGTCCGAATGGAGCCTTTTGGGCGCGAACGTTGAGCTGAGCTGAGCTCAGCCCGTGTTGAGCGGAGGTATCTGAGATCATGACAATGCCTCGGGAGACGGACATCCATACTGAGTATCCCCGTGGAGAACGAGTACCGGCAATCATGCTTGATCGGATACGGTCGGACATCCTGAGACAGTTGTTCCAATATTGGGACGAGAAGCGGGGCGATCGCCGTGCGCCGTCACGCGACGATATTGATCCAGCCGGGCTGATCGAGGCTCTCCCCTACATGTTTCTGATCGATGTCTTGGCCGAGCCGCGACGCTATCGGGTTCGCCTTATGGGGACTGTACTCGTCGATTGGTACGGCCAGGATATTACCGGGCGTTACCTTGACGAGATCATGGATCAGGAGCTTGGTGCGTTGCACGAGCTTGTCACGACTTGGCGGCCGCGGCGCCTGGTCAGGGAGTCCGGCAGAACGCCCGGCCGGGTCAAACTGTACGAACTTTTGGCGTTACCGCTGTCTACGGATGAAGCGGCTGTCAACATGGTCCTGGGTGGTATCGTGCAGGTGGATCTGAATAAATAGGACCGGTATGCTCTCACCGGGCTTCAAGGGTGTCCACAGGCTCAGCGTTTCATCGACCTCTTGCGAATTTCGGCTAAGGTCCACCATTTCCTTCCAGGGACAGCGAGTATCTACCGTTAGATGCACGGCCAACACCCGACCACAGACGTCCGCTTACGGATGGATGTGAATTCGAAAGCTGAGAATGTTCCCTTCGGATCAACACTTTGCCGTGCAAAGCCGGTCCAAAGGCGGTCCGCCCGCCGCCACATGGCGGGCTCGTCCGGTGCAAGTTGGTGCCGACCGAGGGGTGAGCCGTAAGTCACTGACCTTTGGCATGAACCCGGAGTCGAAGGCTTGGGCCGACCCGCTGCCGTCATCTCCAATCTATCGGGGCCGCAGCGCGAGAAGCTTTATGATGTCCTGAAACAGGAAGCGTTCCTCGATCAGCTCGAGGCCTGCGGCGTCGACGTACTGCTCGGTGTTGCGGTCGAAGGTCGCGCCGTACATCAGGCGCACCCAGGGCGACCACAAACGCATCACGAAGCGCTTCAGCGGATCGCGCGAGTAGGCGTACTCCAGTAGCCGAATGTCCCCGCCCGGCCTGCAGATCCTGCGCAGCTCACGGAGCGCCGGCAGCTGGTCCTCGTCGTCGAGCACGCAGAACAGGAAGGTGGCGACCACATGGTCGAAACGCCCGTCGGAAAAGTCGGTGGCTGTCGCGTCCATAAGGCGCAGCTCGGCCGCGACCCCCAGGCGCGCCTTGCGCTTCCGGGCCTGGGCCAGCATCCGGGGACTGAGGTCGATCCCAACCACCTCGCCCTTCGGCGGATAGAAGGGCATGTTGCGCCCCGTCCCGACACCCGCGTCGAGCACGGCCCCGCCCACGCCCTCGAAGAGAATACGCCGGATCGGCCGATACCGCCGGTACTCGAAGGGGAGGTCCAGCAGGTCGTAGATCCGAGCTATGTGGTCGTAGGTCCGCTTCTCGGCCACGCGCCCGCCGCCCCTGTTCATGCGGTGCGAATTTCGGAGTCTCCGGTCACTATTGCACGGAAGGGCACCGGGGCCTAATGCCCCTCGCGCCACCAGGCGAGAAAGGCGCTGCCCAGGGCGAGCAGCAGGACCAGGGCCGCGGGCAGCAGCGGTACCTGCGAGACGCCGGTCACGACGTAACCGCCCTGGGCCTGCACGCCGATCCAGCCGCGCCCGTGGCGGTCGCGCCCGGGCTTGACCTTGCGCAGGGAGGGCAGGCGGTCGCCGGCCAGGCGCACGACCGCGCCGCGGCTCGCCTCGATCAGCGGCTCCAGCGGCTCGGCCGTCGCGCGCAGATCCTCGAACTCGACCGGATTGAGCGGTCCGACGGCTGCCAGGGCGGTCTTCTGGCCGTCGCTCACCCGGTAGAGCCCGGCCTCGGTCACCGGCATCAGGCCACTCGCGCGGCCGCCGCGGCCGGGCTCCAGCGTGAGGCTCCGCAGCTCGCCGGACGGCAGGGTCACCTCGATCTCCGGCAGGTCCGGGGCGAGCGAGCGCCGGACGACCTCCAGCTGTCCGCCGGCCACGCTGGCGCGCAGGTCCTCCTCCTCGAGGTCCGGTTCCCGCATCAGCCAGTGGGCGACCCGGCGCAGCAGCTCGGCCTGCGGCCCGCCGCCCTCGAAGCCCCGCGACCAGAGCCACATGTGGTCGCTCAAGAACTGAGCCACGCGGCCTTCGCCGACCCGGTCCAGGATCAGCAGCGGCCGCCCTTCGGCGCCGTCCATGACAACCACGCCACGGGTCGGGTGGGCCTCTATCTGGCGGAACCAGCGGCCCCAGCCGGGCGCCTTGGACGCGTCGGTCCCGGCGTCGGGCAGGTCCGCGGTCACCGGGTGGCGCCAACCCAACTCGGTCAGAGCGGGCCGGTAGCCCTGCTCGAGGATGCTGCCGCTCGGCTCGCCCGGCAGCACCCGACCGAGCGGCGTGCGGTACAGCGACAACGGCGTGGCGAAGGTCGGGCCGACCGCTTCCAGCAGCGCGCCACCCTCCTCGACGTAGCGCGCGATGTTCTCCAGGTAGATCGACGGCAGCACGCCGCGCCGCCGGTAGCGGTCGAAGATGATCAGGTCGAACTCCTGCAGCTTGACCTCGAACAGCTCGCGCGTCGGGAACGCGATCAGCGACAGTTCGCGGATCGGTGTGCCGTCGTTCTTTTCCGGCGGGCGCAGGATGGTGAAATGGACCAGGTCGACCGCCGGGTCGGACTTCAGGATGTTGCGCCAGGCCCGCTCGCCGGCGTGCGGTTCGCCCGAGACCAGCAGCACGCGCAGCCGGTCGCGCACGCCGTTGATCTGCACGGCGGTCCGGTTGTTGGCCAGCGACAGCTCCTGCGGCCCGGGCGCGACCTCGATCTCCAGGACGCTGGGCCCGCGGTGCGACAGCTCGAACTCGATCTCGGTTTCGACCCCCGTCGGCAGGTGCAGGACCGTCGGCGGGCCCCCGTCTTGGCGGATCTCGACCCTGGCGATGCCGCCGGGTTCCTCGCCCGGAAGATCGTCGACCCTGAGGGTGAGCGGTTGCTCGCGGCCGACGATCCCAAAGCGCGGGGCTTGGGTCACGGCGATGCGGCGGTCGCCTTCGTCCTCGCGGCCGGTCAGCAGCAGGTGGAGCGGCGCGTCGAAGCCGAGCGCTTCCAAGTCCTCGGGCGCGTCGTGGACCTGCCCGTCACTGATGATCAGGACGCCGGCGACCCGCTGGCGCGGCACCTCGGAAAGCCCCTGGCGCAAGGCGGTGAAAAGCCGCGTGCCTTGCTCGTCCCTGCCCAGACTCGCGCCGCCTACGCGGACCACGCGCACCTCGGTGTCCTCGAGGCGCTCCAGCGCCTGGGTCAGGTGTGCCAGCGCGGTCTCGCTCTGCTCGGGCCTCGGCGCTATGTCCTGGCTCGGGCTCTCGTCGACCACGACCAGGATCACGTCGTCCAGGCCCGCGCGCTGCTCCTGGACCAGCGAGGGATTGGCGAGCGCCGTGATCAGCGCAGCGGCGGCCGCGGCGCGCCACCAGACGCCGGGCGCCCGCCGCCACAGGGCCAGCGCGACGGTTGCCAGCGCCACAACGGCCAGGGCCGTCACCACGGACCAGGGCAGCAACGGCGCCCAGCCGATCGAAAGCTGGCCGCTCACCGCTTGGTCCCTCGGTTGTTCGGCGCGCGCATTATTGGCCCAGGCGCTCCAGTATGAAGGGGACGTGCACTTGGTCGGCCTTGTAGTTGCCGGTCAGCGCGTACATCACCAGGTTGACGCCGAAGCGGTAGGACAGCTCGCGCTGCCGTTCGCCCCCGGGGACCACTGCGAAGATCGGCCGGCCGAGCTCGTTGACCGCCCAGGCGCGGGCCCAGTCGTTGGACCCGACCATGACCGAGGCCACGCCGTCGTTAACCCGCCCCTCGGTCGCGCCGATCCAGAGGGTGCCGCCGGCGAATCGGCCGGGGAAGTCCTGCATCAGATAGAACGACTTGGTCAACACGTGATCCGGCGGCACGGGTGCCAGCGGCGGTATCTCCAGCCCTTCGGTCAGACGCTTGAGGGCCTCGCTGCCTCGGCTCGTGCGGCCGAGCAGCTGGACCCCGCCGTTCGGCTCGCGCAGGTCGAACAGAATCGTGCCGCCCTGCGAGAGATACTGGTTGACCTTATGTCGGGCATACCCGGCGAGTGGTCTTTGCTCCGGGGTCACCGGCCAGTAGAGCAGGGGGAAGAAGGCCAACTCGTCGTCCCTCAGGTCGACGCCGAGCGGCGCGCCGGCCTCGACCGAGGTCCGTCCCAGCAGCACGCGGGTCAGCCCGAACAGGCCGGCCCGACTCGCGTCATCGACCGCCGGAACGCCGGTCCGCACGAAGGCGAGCCGGGTCTGCAGCGTGGCCTCCATCGCGAAGGTGTCGCTCGCCGAACCGGCCGTGCTCTGCGCCCAGCTCCCGTCGATCTGCAGCGCCAGCACCAGTGCCAGAACCGCCGCGGAGACCCGGGCCGTCCGGACCAGCAAGCCGCGCAGCACCAAGGCGATCATCAGGTCGATCAGGCCCAGCAGCAGCGCCATGGCGAGCAGCCAGGGCTTCAGGTCGGCTTCGCCGCGGCCCGTATAAAAGCCGAGCGATACCCCGCTCGGCAAGCTGCCGATGACCTCGAGGGAGGGCGCGGCGTCGATCAGATTGTGGGCACGCCTGCGGCTGTCGCTGCCGTAGTAGCCCGGCGGATGGCGCGGGTTGATCCGGCCCTCCTCCAGGACCGCCTGATCAGCCGCCAGGGCGGTCGGCGGCGGGGCGCCCAGCCGGCCGAACCCGTCCAAGGTCTCCAGCGGTGGCAGCGCCAAGGAGGCCGCGGCCTCGCCCTCGACACCCTGGCTGACCGCCACGACCCGGCGCAGCAAGTCGACGAAGAGGCCCGAGAGCGCCAGGTTCGCCCAGTCGGTGTTGGCCGTCGTGTGAAGTAGCACGATCCACCCTTCGGCTCGCGGCTCGGCCGTGATCAGCGGCGTTCCGTCGGCAAGCCGCGCCCAGGTCCTCTCGCCCAGCTCGATCGACGGTTCGGCCAGGACCTGGCGGTTTATCAGCACATCTTCCGGCACGGCCAGGCCGCCGAAGGGACCTTCCGGGTCGAAGGGCGCCAAGCGCGCCGGATTGTCCCAGGTCATGACGCCGCCCAGGGTTCGCCCCCCGCCGCGCAGCCGTACGGGCAACAGGCGGTCGCTGCCGTCGTCGGCCAGGCGCGGCCCGGCAAAGCGCAGCAGCAGCCCGCCGCTTTCGACCCAAGCGGCGAGCCGCTCGACCTCCACTTCCGGCAGGCTGCCCAGATCCGGGAGCACCAGAACCGCCAGCTCGCGGCGCAGCAGCTCGCCGATTTCGCCGCGGCGCAGTTCGGTGAAGGGTTCGAGGGCGCGTTGCAGGTAGTAGAGCTCGCTGAGCAGCGGCTGCGCCTCTTCGAGGGGCCCGGTGGCGACCAGGCCGACAGGCCGCCGCCGCCAGCGCTCGTCGAGCAACAGGACGGCACCGGCCTGCGTCTCGCCTTCGACCGACAGCCGGGCGATGCGGTTGCGCAGTTCGGCCGGCAGGTCGAGCGTGGCCTCCGCCACGGACTGCCCGCCCTCGAAAACGAGCGGTGTGCGGGCCACCAGGCTGCCGTCCTCGGCGACGGCCAGAACGGCGGCGCTCTCTTCTCCGGCCTCCCCGGCGCGCCGCAGGCGCAGACCGAGCGTCATGCCGTCGGTCTCGGGTGGCAGCAGCAGGCGCGGCAGGCTGCCGTGGCCGTCGCGCAGGACGTGGAGCTCGCCCAGTCCCTGCAGCCGTAAGGCCAGATCCTGCACCGCGCCGTCGGCCAGCCCGTCCGACAACCAGATCACGTTGGCCGCTCCGGGCAGGTCGAGCCCTTCGAGGGCCGCCAGCGCTGCCGCACGGTCGACCGGCCAGGGCTTCGGCGTCACGCCCTGCAGCCGGCGGCGAGCCTCGCCGGCGGTCAACAGGCCGGAAACCGCGGCCGGTTCGTCCAACTCACCGGGCGCCGTGGTCAACAGGACCACCGGCCGGGTTTCGCGCTCGGCCTGGGCGAGCAGGCCGTCGATCGCCGCTTCGCGCGCCGGCCAGTGGCGCGCGGCGGCCCAGCCGTCGTCTATCACCAGCATCAGCGGGCCGCTCCCGCTCAGCCGGGCCGCGGGGTTCAAGAGCGGCTGGGCCAGTCCCAGGACGATCAGCAGGGCCACGATCAGCCGCAGCAGAAGCAGCCACCATGGGGTTCGCGCCGGTGTCTCCTCCGGCGGCAGAAGGCCGAACAGCAGGCGGATGGCCGGGAAGCGCAGGGTCCGCGGGGCCGGCGGCGTGACCCGGAGCAGCCACCAGAGCAGCGGCAGGGCGAGCAGCGCCGCGAGGATCCACGGCTGGGCAAACGCGAGCGGCCCAAAATGCAACATTGCCGTCAGCTTTCCAGGGTCTGCGACAGCGCCGTGTAGAGCGCGAGCAGCGCGGTCTGCGGCGGCCTGTCGGTGTGGTGGCAAGCATAGGTCCAGGCGGCTGCCCGGGCAATCGCAGCCAGGCCCTCGCGTTGCGCCTGAAGCCTCTCGAGATAGGTATGGCGTACGGATTCGACGCGCGACAGCAGCCAGGGCTCCTCGCCCTCCAGGCCCTCGAAGCGCACCCGGCCGGCATAGGGCAGCTTCTCCTCGGCCGGGTCCAGAATCTGCAGCAGATGCCCCTTGATGCCGCGTTCGGCATAGCCGCGCACGACCGAATGGACCTCCTCGAGCGGTGCCAGCAGGTCGCCCAGGAAGACCACTTGGGCGTTGCGGGGCAGCGGCTGGACCGGCGGCAGATCGCTGTCCCGTCCGGTGGCCAGGGCCCCGCCTTCATCGGCGATGGCCAGCGCCAGGCGGGACAAGGCGCCGCGGCCGGTCGCGGGCCGGATGCCGGAGCCGAGCAGGGAAACGTGCTCGCCGCCGCGAACCAGCAGCACAGAGAGCGCCAGCGCCAGGAGATCGCTCCGGGCGCGCTTCTCGGGCAGATCCTGGGCCGAGCGCCAGGTCATGGACGGCGAATGATCGCGCCAGATCCAGACCGACTGTGCCGCCTCCCACTCGAGCTCGCGGATGAACACGTGATCGGACTTGCCCGACTGGCGCCAGTCGATCAGCTGTGGCGTGTCGCCGGCCGCGTAGTGGCGAAACTGCCAGAAGGTTTCGCCCTGTCCGACCCGGCGCCGGCCGTGAACGCCCTGTACCACCGTGGCTGCAACCCGCTCGGCCGCAACCAGCAGCGGGGGCAGGGTGGCGGCGAGCTGTTCGGCCCGTTTTCGGAGGGGGAGGGCGCCGGCTGACATGTCACCGTCGGGCCGCGGGCTGTTCGTCATGCATAGGGCGCGGCCAGCCGGTTGATCACGTCGTCGATCGTGACGCCGTCGGCCCGCGCGGCGAAGTTGAGCGCCATGCGGTGCCGCAGAATCGGACCGACCAGGGCCGTGACGTCGTCGATCGACGGGGCGAAACGGCCCCCCAGCACCGCCCGCGCCCTGATCGCCAGCATGAGGGCCTGGCTGGCGCGGGGTCCGGGACCCCAGGCGACCTGGTTCTCCACCTCCGTGATCTCGGTCGTGTCGGGCCGCCCGCTGCGCACCAGGCCGAGGATTGCCTCGACCACGCTTTCGCCGACCGGAATGCGCCGAACCAGGCGCTGGGCGGTCATGAGCTCCTCGGCGGTCATGACCTGTGCCGCCTGAACGTCGTCGGCGCCCGTGGTCGCGATCAGCATGTGCCGCTCGGCCTCGAGGTCCGGGTAGCCCACGTCGACCTCCATGAGGAAGCGGTCGAGCTGGGCCTCGGGCAGGGGATAGGTGCCTTCCTGCTCCAGCGGGTTCTGGGTCGCGAGGACGTGGAACGGCCGCGGCACCTCGTGGCTATGTCCGGCCACGGTGACGCGCAGCTCCTGCATGGCCTGCAGCAGGGCGGACTGGGTGCGCGGGCTGGCCCGGTTGATCTCGTCGGCCATCAGCACCTGGCAGAACACCGGGCCGGGGATAAAGCGGAAGCCGCGGCGGCCGTCCTCGTGCTCTTCGAGCACCTCCGAGCCCAGGATATCGGCCGGCATGAGGTCCGGGGTGCACTGCACCCGCTTATCCTTGAGGCCGAGGACCGTGCCCAGGGTCTCGACCAGCCGGGTCTTGGCCAGGCCGGGCACGCCGATGAGCAGCGCGTGCCCTCCGGCCAGCAGGGTGATAAGGGTTTGATCGACCACCTGTTGCTGGCCGAAAATGACCTTGCCTATACTGGCGCGGACGTTTTGCAGCTTGTCGCCGAGGGCCTCGATCTCCGAGGCGAGCTTGGCGGTGGACTCCTCGTCCACGGGTGCGGCGGGGGTGACAGTCACGTATGCGATCTCCCGGCTCCAGGAAACAGAACAGCAGGCCATGGCGAGAGACCAATCGAAGCCCACCGGCGATGACAAGAAGATAGGTGTTTCCGCCCCGTCTTACCAGCAATCCGGGCCGGAGGGGTTGCCGGCTTGCGGCGATTTCGACATCCGCATCGCGCGCGACGGCACCTGGCACTACCGGGGCAGCCCGATCGGCCGAAAGTCCCTGGTCAAGCTCTTCTCCACGGTGATCCGGCGGGACGAGCAGGGCGACTACTGGCTGGTCACGCCGGTCGAGCGCGGCCGCATCCTGGTCGAGGACGCGCCGTTCACGGCCGTCGAATGCGAGGCCGCCGGCGCGGGCCGCGACCAGGTCTTGAGGTTCCGGACCAATGTGGACGACTGGATCGAGGCCGGCGCGGATCGCCCGATCCGAGTGGCCGAGGACCCTGTTACCGGCGAGCCCAGCCCCTATATCCTGGTCAGAGACAATTTGGAGGCCTTGATCGTCCGCCCGGTGTTCTACCAGCTGGTCGAACGGGCCGTCGAACACCGGCAGGACGGAACGGATTACCTGGGGCTATGGAGCAAGGGTCGGTTTTTTCCACTGGGCAGGTCGCCGTGAACGCCGAGGAGCTGGCCCGCCGCCTCGCCGCCCGCGGCCGCCCTGGACGCCGCCGGTCGCCGGACAGCCGGGCCGAGCTCGACCGCCCGCGCGGCGACCACGACCTGAACCCGGACTTCTTCGATCCGGCGCAGTCGCTGACGCCGGCGGCGGTCCTGGTGCCGATCGTGACGCGCGTGCCGGAAATGACGGTACTGCTGACCCGGCGCACCGACCATCTCTACGACCACGCCGGGCAGGTGAGTTTCCCCGGCGGCCGGGTCGACCCGGGCGACCGGAACGCCGAGGCGGCGGCCCTGCGCGAGACCGAGGAGGAGATCGGCCTGCCGCGCCGGTACATTCGGCTGGTCGGACAGCTCGACACCTATGTCACGCGCACCGGTTTCGAGGTCACGCCCATGGTCGGCCTGGTCGCGCCGCCGTTTCCGATCGTGCCGGACAGCTTCGAGGTGGCCGAGGTCTTCGAGGTGCCGCTCGACCTGTTCCTCGACCCGGCACAGCGCCAGACCCACAGCCGCCGTTTCGAGGGCAAGGATCGGTACTTCTACGTGTTTCGCCACGGCGACTATCAGATCTGGGGCGCGACCGCCGGCATGCTGGTCAATCTGGCGCAGGTGCTGACCGAGCCATGCTGAGGAAACTGCTCACGATCGTCCTGCCGCTGGTGCTGCCGCTGCTGGTCTATGCCATCTACCTCGCGCTCGCCCGGCGCAAGGCGCGTCTGGCCGGCGAGGGCCGCCTACCGCGCTGGCAAGAGGCGCCCTGGGCCGCGATCTCCATCGCCAGCATCCTGCTGATGATCGCTTCGCTGGCGGTCTGGCGCATGAACCTCGGGGTGGATCCGGGCGTGAAGCTCGTGCCGCCGAGCGTCGTCGACGGCGAGGTGGTGCCGAGCCACCCGGTGCCGGAATGACGCGCCCGACGCCGCGCCTCGGGCCGCGGGCGTCATGACCCCGGCCGGCAAGCTGGCGCCGCAGGAGTGGATGACCGCGCCGGCGACGCGGGCCGTGCTCGAGGCCCTGGGCGCCGACGGGGCGGAGGTGCGCTTCGTCGGCGGTTGCGTGCGCGACGCCCTGGCGGACCGGCCCGTCAACGACGTGGACCTGGCCACGGCCGATCCGCCGGAGACGGTCATCGCGCTGCTGCGCCGTGCCGGCCTGAAGGCGGTGCCGACCGGGCTCGACCACGGCACGATCACCGCCGTCTCGCACCATCGGCCCTTCGAGGTCACCACCCTGCGCCGCGACGTCGAGACCCACGGCCGCCACGCGACGGTCGCGTTCACCGACGACTGGAAGGCCGACGCGGCTCGCCGCGACTTTACCTTCAACGCGTTGTCGTGCCGCCCCGACGGCACGCTCTTCGACCCCTTCGGCGGGCAGAGCGACCTGGAGGCAGGGCGTGTGCGCTTCGTCGGCGATGCCCGCGCGCGTATCGAGGAGGACTATCTGCGCCTGCTGCGCTTCTTCCGGTTCCAGGCCCACTACGGGCGCGGCGACCCGAACCCGGAGGGCTTGGCCGCGGCGACGGATCTAGCCCCGGAGCTGGCGTTCCTTTCCGGCGAGCGAATCCGCAACGAGCTGTTCAGGCTGCTGGAGGCTGAGGCGCCGGTGCCGGTGCTCGAGGTGATGCGACGCCAACACATCCTGGACGCGGTGCTGCCGCAGCTGCGCGACAGCGCCGTGCTCGCGGCGTTGCTCGCGCTTCGCGTCGAGCCGTCGGGGCCGGAGGTTCTGCTGCGCCTCGGCGCGCTGGTCGAGGGCGGCCCGGCCGCTGCGACGGCACTTGCCGAGCGGCTGCACCTCTCGCGGGCCGAGCGGGAGCGGCTCGCCGGCCTGCTCGATCTGCCACAGGATCTCGAAATTGACTGCGAGGGGCGGGCGCTGCGCCGGGCCTTCTACCGCCTGGGGGCCGAGCGTGCCGCCGACCTGCTGCGCCTCGACTGGGCCCGCCGTCGGGCGGCCGGATCTGCCGTCGACGACCCCGTGGCCCGGCGGGCCCTGGCCGCGGCCGCGGCCTGGCGCCCGGTGCCGTTTCCCCTCAAGGGGCGCGACGCGCTCAAACTCGGCATGGCGCCCAGCGAATCCGTCGGCCGTCTGCTCGCCGAGGTCGAGGCTTGGTGGATCGCCCAGGACTTCCGGCCATCGCGCGCGGAGTGCCTGGAACGCCTGAAGGAACTGGCCGCGGCGGGGCGTTGACCCCTTGGCCAGCAATCCTCATTCCACCGTGAAGGCGGTCTCCGAGAGCACGTCGCCGTCGGGCGAGACGATCTGAACGCGCCATGCGCCGAGCGACAGCTCGGCGCTGCTCCAGGTCCGCCAGCGGACCGAGGTCCCGATCTCCATGTCGACCGTCGCATAGAGGGCGTCGTCATAGAGCCAAACGAAGGACACGTGTGTCGGTGCGCCCGGATTGTCGATCTTGGCGTAGGCGAAGGCGCGGCCGTCCTGGGGCGAGAAGGTCGTGGTCATGCCGATCGGTTCCCGGTCGACGACATCTCTCGCCATGACGAAGTCCCGCGCGGCGATGTCCGTTTCCTGCGGCTTCGCCACCGAATCGGGCGTACTCGCCTCGACCATCGCGATCGTGACATCGCGGGGCAGCAGCGATATGGGGGCCGTCCCAGTCGTCGTTCCGTTCGCCTGCGCGGCAATCGGATTCGCCTTCGTGGCGACCGGTTTCGCCTGCGCCGCGGTCGGCCTCGCCGCCGCGATCTGTTGCAGGACCATGCAGTCCTGCTGGCTGCTCTTGAGCCGCGCGCACATCTGAAAGACCTCGGCCTTGTCCGGCACGGACTCCGTGCGCACCCGGAAATAAGGCACGCCATTGACATCGGCCTTGTAGACTTTCAGCCGAGCGTCCCCCAAGAGCTCGGGGAAGCGGTCCCTCAGCCGCGTCACTTCCCGATCGGCCTCCTCTTCCGAGCGAAGGGCGGCCAGTTGGATGACGAAATCACCCTTGGCGGCGGCAAAGGCAACCGGCGCGCGCGCCACTTCCACCAACAAGGGGCCCGTGGTGCTCCTGCTGTCGCCATTGGCCTCCCAGGCGGTCGCAGCGACCAGGAGTTCGAATCGGCCAATGGACCCGGCCGGAGGTGTCAGCGTGAGACCCGCCAGCTCGTCCGGGCGGAGGTCCCAGCCGTCGTCGCCCTTGTCCTGGCCGGCCGAGAGGCGCGCGCCGTCGGGGAGAGCGGAAATCGTTACGGAGAGGGTCTCGGATCCGTCGGCATCGGCCAGTGCCGCGCGGATATCGAGCGGGATCGCCTGGTCTTGGCCGCCCTTGGCTCCGGTCATGTTCAGGCGGGGTGCATCGGCCTTGGCGGCCACCTCGACAACCAGAAAATCCCTCGTGCTGGTGCTTTCGCCGTCGATCCTCCGGGCCGTGGCGTCGATCACGAGCCGCAAGGGGCCGGCGAAGTCCGGCGGCGGCTTCAGTGCGAGCCCCACCAGCTCGTCCGGTTTCAGGCTCCAGCGGCCGTCGCCGTTGTCGCGCCCGGCCGAGGGCCGGGCGCCGTCGGGCAGGCCGGAAATAGCGATCGTCAGGTTCGCGCTGTCGCCGCCGCCGGCCAGTGCCGCGCGGATGTCGAGCGGTATGGCTTGGTCTTCGGTGCCGCTGGCGTGCGCCGCGTAGAGCGTTGGCACGCCGACGGCCGGGGGCCGGGCATCTGGTGCTTCGACCGGATCTGCCGGATCCGCCGTCATCTCGGCCAGAGGATAAACCTCGGGCGCGGGCGCAGCTGCCGTGGTGGTGTCTTTGTCAGAGACCTCCGGCTCTTTGTCTGCTGCATCGGACGGCGGCGTCTCGCTCAAGAGAGTCTCGTTCGAGGACCAGGGCCAGGTTCCATGGATCGCTATGCCCAGGCCGCCCAAGACGAAGCCGGCCAGTAACAGCGCTGCAATCGGCGCGAGCAAGTCGCCCCGGCGCACAGGTCTGATGTCGGCCACGGTTACGAAAAGGTCGCGGGGGAACGGGGCAAGGGCAGGTTCGGTCTCCGCCTCGTCGTACAACGGAGGCCCGTCCGGAATCTCCAGGGCGCTTTCGCCGGCCGTACCCAACGCCCCCTCGGGCCGTTCCGGGCTCCGATCGTCCGGCGTCGGCGCCTGGGGTGCCTCGGCCGTCGCACCGGGTCCCTCCTGCGCCACCTCGTCGGAGTCTTCGGTAGCGGCGGCAGGGTTGCCTGATGGCGGGCCGGCGGCTGCCGATATCGGAATCGCAGTTTGATCCCCGGACTCATGCTCCGCGGGGTGGTTTTCGGAAGGCGCCTCGTCGCGCGTCGCGGGTTCGCTGCGCGCCGAGAGTTCTCGAACGGCCGCCTCGACCGTGTCGGCGGAAACGGCGCTGCTGGCCTCGCGGCCGGCCAGATGCAAGGCCGCCGCGCAGATTTGGTTGACCCGGCGCGGGACGCCCTGGGCGCAGATTGCGATCCGCTCGATGGCCTCGGAGGAGAAGACGTCGGAATCCCAGTCGTCGACGGCCTGCAGGCGGTATTGGATATAGGTCTCCACCTCTATGCGGTCGAGGGGTTCCAATCTACAGTAGGCGATCGCGGATTCCTGCAGGAAGGACAGTTTTGAGCCGCACAGGCGAGACACGAGATCCGGCCGGCCGGCAAGAACCACTTGGACCAGCTTTCGCCCGCCAAATTCGAGCTCGGTGAGCCAGGAGAGATCTTCCAGCGTAGCATCGCTCAAGGTCTGGGCGGCGTCGACTAGGATGACCGCTGTCGTTCTGGCCTCCAGCCGTTCGAGCAAGTGCGCGGCCAAGGCCCGTACGCGCCCCATACGGTCGTTCGCAGTTTCGGGTACTTGCAGTTCGTCGCAACAGAACTTGAGGAGTTCGTCGAAGGAGGCCGTAACGCAGCGAGGCGATACGACGGGATGGCCGGCTGCCGCGAGCGCCTGTTCGAGCCTCAGTAGCAGCGTCGTCTTGCCGGTTCCCGGCTCGCCCACCAGCAGCACCACACCCTTCTGTCCGCCAAGGTCCGAGAGAACCCTGTCGCAAGCCGTTCGGGCGGCGGAATTCGGATAGAAGAACCGCGTATCAGGCGTGTCGTCGAAAGGATGCCGACAATCGTTGAAGCCTTCGGTTGACGTGTCGCGATCCAAGTCAAACCCCCCCGGTTGCAACGCAGCTCGCCCTCCGAACGATGCAAAAAAACACGGGTGCCGCGTTGCATCCGGCAACAAATACAATATCGGGCGTGCTTGTTCAGCAAGGTGGTCTGGATCAAATTTGTGACCGTGGGAGCGTTCGCGGCGCGAATCACAGCGCCGAGGTGCCGTTCGAGCGAACGAAGGCCAAGCTTCGAACGTTGCATCGACGGCATTTGGGTTTGGCCGCGCGCAGCCGGGCTGCCGCGATCTTCAGGAGCCTTCCGCTCCTCCGCCAAAGCGGCCGCCAGCCAGCCGTGCGGGCATTCCGATCCGTCGAGGGACGCGGCCGCTCAAGGCCAGGCGGCCTCGGGGGGCATGGACATGAGGATCGCCTCGACGTTGCCGCCGGTCATCAGGCCGAACTTTGTGCCGCGGTCGTAGAGCAGATTGAATTCCGCGTAGCGGCCGCGCCGCATCAGCTGGTGGCGGCGCTGCTCCTCGGTCCAGGGTTCGGCCATTTGCCGGCGGACCAATTCGGGATAGATCTTCAGGAAGGCCAGGCCGACGTCGCGGGTGAAGGCGAGGTCCGCCTCCCAGTCGCCGCTGTCGACGTAGTCGTAGAAGATGCCGCCGACGCCGCGCGCCTCGCCCCGGTGCTTGATGAAGAAGTACTCGTCGCACCAGGCCTTGAAGCGCGGATAGTAGTCCGGGTCGTGCTTGTCGCAGGCGGCCCGGAAGGCGGCGTGGAAGGCCTCGGTGTCCGCGGCCACCGGGAACATGGGATTGAGGTCCGAGCCGCCGCCGAACCAAGCTTTGGACGTGACCACGTGGCGCGTGTTCATGTGCACTGCCGGGACCAGGGGCGAGCGCAGGTGGGCGACCAGGGAGATGCCGCCGGCCCAGAAACGCGGATCGTCCTCGGCACCGGGAATCTGCTTGGCGAAGTCCGGCGCGAACTCGCCCCAGACCGTCGAGACGTTGACCCCGACCTTCTCGAAGACCCGGCCGCGCAGGACCGACATGACCCCGCCGCCGCCCTCTCCCTCCTGGGCCTCGCGCTTCCAGGCCTTGCGTTCGAAGCGACCGGGCGCCACGTGGGCGAAGCGCTCGGCGTTCTTCCCCGAGAGCTCGTCCTCGAGCGCCTCGAAGGCGGCGCAGATCTTGTCGCGGAGCTCGGCAAACCAGGCCGATGCCCGGTCTTTCTGTGCTTGGCTCGGCAGGGTCATCTCGGCGGGATCCTCACTGTGGTGCGGGGAATCGTTTCGTTTGGCGCAGGGCCTCGCCCAGGACCATGGCCGCGGCGAGCGCCACATTGAGCGAGCGCAGTCCCGCGCGCAAGGGGATCCGGACGCGCGCGGCGGCCGCTTCGTGCAGCGCCGCGGGTGCGCCCGCCGACTCGCGTCCGACCAGCAGGCTGTCCGTGGCCCGGTAGGCGAAATCCGTATAATGCAGCTCGCCGGCGGTGGTCAGCAGGACGAGCCGGCCGTCGAGCGCCGCCCGGTAGGCGTCCCACGAGCTGTGCCGCGTCATCTCGACCTGGTCCAAATAGTCCATGCCGGCGCGCCGCAGGCGCCGGTCGTCGATCAGAAAGCCGCAGGGCTCGATGATGTCGACCGGAACGCCGAGGCAGGCGCCCAGCCGCAACAGGGCGCCGGTGTTCTGCGGGATGTCCGGCTCGAAGAGGGCGAGGCGCATGTCGAATGATTTTCCCGGTCGAGGGCCTTCCGGCCTTTGCGTTTCCGGCCAATTTCCTCTAAATGTGTCGCCGGAGGCAAGCGGGGGCGTGCTGCGAGATCGTGCTTGCCCTGCGGGCAGGGCGCATCAGTTTGCGCGCCGCGAGGAAACGCGTGGAAACCATCCTGTGATGCCAGCAGGATTTTGACCTCGGCGTGGACTGGGGCGAGGACTGGAAGGGAAGTATAATTATGACGGATACGGCACATTCCGCCCGCCCGGAAGACGGCGAGACGCGGCGGGACTTCCTTTATCTCGCGGCCGGCGCGGTCGGCGCGGTCGGCACCGGCATCGCCGTCTGGCCGCTCATCGACTCGATGAATCCCTCGGCCGAGGTGCTGGCGCTGGCGTCGACGGAGGTCGACCTCTCGCCGATCGAGGAGGGCCAGCGGGTCACGGTCACCTGGCGGGGCAGTCCCGTGTTCATCGAGCACCGCACCGAGCAGCAGATCGCGGCGGCGCGCGACGTCGTCCTCGAAGAGCTGCCCGACCCGCAGACCGACGAGGCCAGGGTGCAGCGGCCGGAGTGGCTCGTGATGGTGGGCGTCTGCACCCATCTGGGCTGCATACCGCTCGGCCAAAATCCCGGCCAGAGCCGCGGCGAATTCGGCGGCTGGTTCTGCCCCTGCCACGGCTCGGTATTTGACACCTCGGGGCGCATCCGCAGGGGACCGGCGCCGCGGAACTTGGACGTGCCGGCGTACAAGTTCCTAGATGACGGCAGAATACGGATCGGCTGAGGGGGCGGCTCATGAGCGACAAGGGCATGATGAACAACCCGGTAATCCGGTGGATCGAATACCGGATGCCGATCTTCTCCTTCCTCAACCATTCGGTGGGAACCGAGTATCCCTCGCCCAAGAACCTCAGCTACTGGTGGAATTTCGGCTCGCTCGCCGGGATCGTGCTGGTGATCATGATCGTCACCGGCATCTTGCTGGCGATGCAGTACACGCCGCACGCCGACCACGCCTTCGATTCGGTCGAGCGCATCATGCGCGACGTGAACAGCGGCTGGCTGCTGCGTTACCTCCACACGAACGGGGGCTCGTTCTTCTTCATCTTGGTCTACATCCACGTGTTCCGCGGCATGTACTACGGCTCCTACAAGGAGCCGCGCGAGCTGCTGTGGATCCTGGGCGTGATCATCCTGCTGATCATGATGGCCACGGCCTTCATGGGCTACGTGCTGCCCTGGGGCCAGATGAGCTTCTGGGCCGCCAAGGTGATCACCAACCTGTTCTCGGCGGTCCCCTGGATCGGGGACTGGATCGTCACCTGGCTGTGGGGCGGCTTCACCGTGGGCAACCCGACGCTCAACCGCTTCTACTCGCTGCACTACCTGCTGCCCTTCGTGCTCGTCGCCCTGGTCGTGCTGCATATCTGGGCGCTGCACCAATTCGGATCGAACAACCCGCTGGGCATCGAGGCCAAGGGGCCGCAGGACAAGATCCCCTTCCATCCCTACTACACGGTCAAGGACCTCTACGGCATGGGCGTGTTCCTGCTGGTGTTCTTCGCGGTGGTGTTCTTCGCGCCCAACCTGCTGGGCGAGCCGGACAACTACATCGAGGCCAACCCGCTGGCCACGCCGGCCCATATCGTGCCCGAATGGTACTTCATGCCCTACTACGCGATCCTCCGCTCGATCCCGCAAAAACTGCTCGGCGTGATTGCCATGTTCGGCTCGCTCCTGATCCTGCTGGTGCTGCCGTGGATCGACCGCTCGCCGGTCAAGAGCGCCAGGTTTCGGCCAGTCTACAAGTGGCTGTTCTGGGTCTTCGTCGTGGTCTGCTTCGTGCTCGGCTATATTGGCGCAAAGCCGCCCGAGGGCGTGTACGTGGTTGTCGGGCGCATCGCGACCGCGGCTTATTTCCTGTTCTTCGTGGTCGTGTATTTCCTGAGCTATATCGAGCGGCCGAAACCGTTGCCCGCCTCGATCAGCGAACCGGTGCTCAAGGGCGGCGGCAGCCCAGCCGGCGCCCAGGCCAAGCCGATGGAGAAGGCCTGATGAAAAAGCTTCTGATCGGCGTGCTGGCCGCGGGCCTCGGGCTGACCCTGACCACGGCTGAGGCGGCCCAAACGCCTGCGCCTCCCGAGCAGGAGTGGTCCTTCGACGGCATCGTCGGCACCTTCGACCGGGCGGCCCTGCAGCGCGGCCTGCAGGTCTACCGGGAGGTCTGCTCGGGCTGTCATTCCTTGAAATACATCGCCTTCCGCAACCTCTCCGACCTCGGCTACACGCAGGCGGAGATCAACCTCCTGGCCCTCGAAGCCGTGGTGGTCGACGGGCCGGACGACGAGGGCGAGATGTTCGAGCGCGACGGCCGTCCCTCGGATTATTTCCCTTCGCCTTTCCCCAACGATAGGGCCGCGGCGGCGGCCAACAATGGCGCACTACCGCCCGACCTCTCGCTGATGGCCAAGGCGCGCAAGGGCGGGCCCGATTATACCTATGCGATCCTGACCGGCTTTGAGGAGCTGCCGGAAAACTGGAAGGAGCTGGATGAATACAGCTTTCTGCCCAGGGATTTTAAACTCCAGGAGGGCCTGACCTTCAACAGATACTTCCCCGGTCACCAGATCGCCATGGCTGATCAGATCGCCATGGCTGCGCCTCTGGCCGGGGGCGTCGTCGAGTACGCCGACGGGACCGAGGCCACGATCGAGCAGATGTCCCACGACGTCACCACCTTTCTGATGTGGACGGCCGAACCGAAGCTGGAGGTGCGCAAGGCCTGGGGCGTCAAGGTGATGATCTTCGTCTTCGTCCTGACCGTCCTGCTCGGGTTCGTGAAGAAAAAGGTCTGGGCGGACGTGCACTGAGCGCCGCCGCCGAAGGTCGCCGAAAGGGCGGCGCTCATCCTGCGCCGCCTTGGATTTCCGCTCCGCTTCCAGTAAACCGGACCGGCAAACGAGCGTCAGGGAGCGACCATGAGCGAAGCCGGCACACCCCCCGTCATCGGCGTCATCGGCGGCAGCGGGGTCTATGACATCGAAGGCCTGGGCAAGACCGAGTGGCGTCGGGTCGAGACGCCCTTCGGCACGCCCTCCGACGAGCTGCTGTTCGGCGAGCTGGACGGCCAGCAGGTCGTGTTCCTGCCGCGCCACGGCCGCGGTCACCGAATTCCGCCGAGCGAGCTCGATTTCCGGGCCAATATCGACGCGCTCAAGCGCGCCGGCGTCACCGACATCGTTTCGGTCAGCGCGGTCGGGTCGCTGAAGGAAGAGCTGGCGCCCGGCACCTTCGTGCTGGTCGACCAGTTCGTCGACCGCACCTTCGCCCGGGCCAAGAGCTTCTTCGGCACCGGCCTGGTCGCCCACGTCTCCATGGCCGAGCCGGTCTGCGGCCGCCTGGGCGGCCATCTCGAGGCAGCGGCCGAAGAGCTCGGCATTCCTCACACCGCAGGCGGCACCTATCTGGTCATGGAGGGACCGCAGTTCTCGTCCAGGGCCGAATCCGAGCTCTACCGTTCCTGGGGCTGCGACGTCATCGGCATGACGAACATGCCCGAGGCCAAGCTGGCGCGCGAGGCCGAGATCTGCTACGCGACCGTGGCCATGGTCACCGACTACGACTGCTGGCACGACGACCACGACAACGTCAGCGTCGAGGGCTTGATCAAGGTGCTGCTGGAAAACGCCGACAAGGCGCGCGCCCTGGTCAAGCAGGTCGTGCCGCGCCTGGCCGGCCGCGCCGCGGCCTGTGACAAGGGCTGCCATCATGCTCTCGACAACGCCGTGATCACCGCACCCGACGCCCGCGATCCAGCCGTCGCCGCCAGGCTCGACGCGGTCGCCGGACGGGTGCTCGGCGGCTGATCCATGAAGGTCGACGGCAAGCCTAGACGCACGATTTGGCTGGCCGCGGATGGCTGGGCGATCGAGATCATCGACCAGACCCGTCTGCCCCACGACTTCGTCACCTGTCGCCTGGAAACCCTGGAGGACGCGGCCCATGCGATCCGCGCCATGTTGGTGCGCGGCGCGCCGCTGATCGGGGCGACAGCCGCCTACGGCCTGGCGCTGGCCCTGCGCGCCGACCCTTCGGACGATAACCTCGGCCGCGCTGCCGAGACGCTGCTCGCCACCCGCCCGACCGCGGTCAACCTGCGCTGGGCGGTGGAGGAAATGCGTGCCTGCGTGACTTCCCTGCCGCCTGGGGAGCGGGCCGCCGCCGCCTATGCGCGCGCCGGCGGAATCTGCGAAGAGGACGTGGCGATCTGCCGCGCCATCGGCGAGCAGGGCCTCGGGCTGATCCGCGAAGCCTGGGCGGCCAAGGGCCGGGAGGGGGCGGTCAACCTGCTGACCCACTGCAACGCCGGCTGGCTGGCCACGGTCGACTGGGGCACGGCGCTCGCGCCGATCTACATGGCGCACGACGCCGGCGTCCCGGTCCACGTCTGGGTCGACGAGACGCGGCCGCGCAACCAGGGGGCCGGGCTTACCGCCTGGGAGCTGGGCCAGCACGGCGTGCCGCACACCGTGATCGCCGACAACGTCGGCGGCCACCTGATGCAGCACGGCCTGGTCGACCTCTGCATCACCGGGACCGACCGAACCACCGCGACCGGCGACGTCTGCAACAAGATCGGCACCTATCTGAAGGCCCTGGCGGCGCGCGACAACGGCGTGCCGTTCTATGTGGCGCTGCCCGGCCCGACGATCGATTGGACGGTGAGCGACGGGATCGGCGAGATCCCGATCGAACAGCGCGACGGGCGCGAGCTATCCGAGGTGAGTGGGCGGACGCCGGAGGGTGCCATCGCCACGGTGCGCATCACGCCCGAGGCCAGCCCGGTGGCGAATTACGCCTTCGACGTGACGCCGGCGCGCCTAGTCGGCGGCCTGATCACCGAGCGGGGCATCTGCGCCGCAACGCGCGAAGGGCTGCTCTCGCTCTACCCGGAGCGGGGTGCGGCAGACAGCTGAGCGGTGTGCCGCCTCGGGCGGCCCTGGGGCGGCCGCACACTCAGAACGTATGGACCAACGGCCGGCTGGTCTGGAAATCCGCCTCCGGCAGGACAGGGGTGACCCAGACCTTTGCATAGACCTGGTCAGACGGCTGCAGCCGGCCGTTCTCGTCCAGGATGTCATCGCAGACGGTGGCGATTCGCTCCCGGTGGACGATCCCACTGTCTTTGCCGGCGAAGGTCTGCGACGCGAGCTCGTAGAGGAAATCCTCGGGATCGAGCGAATAGGCGCCGCAGAGCTGGATCTTCTCCTTGAACCGCAGGCCCGTGAAATGGCGCTCGAGCGGTGTCAATTCGGCTTGGTATGTCACCCGAATGTCGGCACCGCCGTTCCTTCGACTTTGGTCGATCAGCTCCAGCTTCAAATCTCGGATCTTCGCCATGGCCGCGCTCATCCTCCCTCTGTGACCGTTTGACCGCTATGGCGTCCAGGGGTGGCCCCTCGGATTGATCCCCGGACGTACACCGCCGCGCGCCCGCCCTCTCGAGGCGGCGAATGCGCGAACGCCTTGCGAGGGTCTCAGAAATCCCGGCGGAAGAATGTGCGTAATCGCACACTCCGACCGGATAACCGGACAGGGCGAAGGAGGTGCCGGTCCAAGCCCGGCGCCGGTTCTAACCGGCCTCGGGCATGGGCCTGACGATCTTGGGGCCCAGGACGCGCAGCACGGCGTTCGCGTCGTAGGCGGTGCCGAGGCCGGCCGGTGCGGTCTGGTTGAACACGCGGATCGTGGCATATCCGGTGTAGCTGTTGGTCGGGCTCAGAGTGCTGGTGCCGTAGCCCACGCCGAAGCCGGAATAATAGCCGCGGCCGTATCCGTGGGAGATGTAACCGCCGGCGGGGTAACCGACACCGTGATAGGTCACGTCCTTCTCGATGTCTTCCTTCACCACCACGAAACCCTCCGCGCCGGCCGCAAGCGTAATCTCGGCCGCGCGGTAGTGCAGGTAGTCCTCGACCGTGCCCCGCGCGGTGATGGAATTCCCGGCGAAGCTGACGCGCCAGGTTTCTGCGTCGATCTGTTCGTCTCTGTAGCCGTAGCTGAAGGGATCGGCGGCCGGCTGGTATGGCGTCGGCAGCGCGGCACAGGCCGCGAGCATCAAGGCGGCGGCCAAAGCGGCCACTGTCCAGGTCTTGCTCATGGCAATCAGGGTAGGCGCCCCAGGCCGGACCCGCAAGGCGGCGCGGAAGGGTGTCTGTAGCCGGGATTCTCTCAGTCGAGCGCGCGCTCGACCAGGATCTCCGCCGCCCCGCGTGCCTTTTGCGCGGCATCGCGCCGGCCGGCGGTGTGGCGCATGACGATCGCTCCTTCCATGAGCAGCATGAGCTGCTCGGCCAGCGCCTCGGGGTCCGTCGCGCCGGCTGCCGCCGCCAACTCGCCCAGGTAACCCTGAACCAGCTGCTGGTGTTCGGCGCAGGCGCCGTGGATCGGGTCGTCCGGGCGGCCGAACTCGGCCGAGGCATTGATGAAGGTGCAGCCGTTGAACTCCTTCGAGTCGAACCATTGCTGAAGCACATCGAAGATCGCCGACAGCCGCGCCCGCGGAGTCTTGGCCCGGCCCTCGACCGCCCGCATGAACCAGTTGCGGAAGCGCTCGTCGCGTCGGCGCAGGGTCGCCAGGATCAGCTCGTCCTTGGACCTGAAATGGTTGTAGAGGGTCATCTTGGCGACCCCCGCCTCGGCCAGGATCCGGTCGATGCCCGTCGCGTGGTAGCCCTCCCTGGAAAACAGCTCGAGGGCGGTATCCACCAGATGCTCGCGGCGGCTGCGCGCCATTCGTCCCACTCCCGGTCAAGATTCGATACATACAAGTCTGTATATATTTGGCCTCGGCGTCAACGCATTTCAACATGACTTCCGCGGTCGAGTCGGATTGTCGACACGGCAAGAAGATTGAAAAACCTTCGAATATGACAAGGATCTCGGCTTTTAGGAGAAAGAGCCGGATTTTCCTCGGTATGTCTCCTTGACAAGACAGACCAGTCTGTCTATATCCAATTTCAATGCGGATCGGATTGGCCGGTCTGACGCCTTAGCCGACCTACGCAATGGCAGTCATCTGAACCTGGCGGCCCGGCGCAGGGCGAACCCCGATACGAGAGGCCACGCGAATGGACCATCACGTCACCGAATACCTGGAGACGCGCCGCCCCTTCGAAGTGCGCCGCCGGTTCGGCGCTGCGGCGGGCGGCCGCTGGGGACCGCTCGCCAAGCTCGATGCCTGGCAGAAGAGGCGGCGGGCGATCCGCGATTTCGAAGCGCTGGACGACCGGCTGCTGACCGACATCGGCCTCAGCCGGGCCCAGGTACGACCCCTGGTCGACCAGGTACGACCCCTGGTCGACGGCCTGCACGATGCAGGCACCGCCGGGACGCCCGCGGCCAACGACAACTGCGCCGCAATCGCCGCCTGAGGAGACATCCCTCGGGCCTAGCGGGCATACGCCCGACCTTCCGCAAAGACGAGAAAAGGAGATTCTGAGATGCCCCGATTGACCCCGATCGACCCCGCCCGGGCCGAAGGCAAGGCCAAGGCCCTGCTCGACGGCGTACAGAAGGCCTTCGGCAGGGCCCCCAACCTGTTGCGCACCATGGCGCATTCGCCGGCCGCTCTGCAGGCCCACTTGGACTTCGGCAAGGCGCTCGGCAGCGGCGTTCTAGATGCAAAGACCCGCGAGGCCATCGCGCTTGCCGTGGCCGGCGAGAACGGCTGCGAGTACTGTGCCTCGGCCCACACCGCCATCGGCGGCCTGCTGGGCGTGGATGCGGCGGAGTTGGCTAAGAACCTCGCGGGCCGCTCCGGCGACCCCAAGGTGGCGGCGATCTTGCGCTTCGCCCGCGCCGTCGTTGCCAAGCGTGGCTGGGTCAGTGACGCGGACCTTCGGATCGCCCGCCTGGCCGGCGTAGGCGACGCCGAGATCACAGAGGTCGTGGCCGTCGTCGCGGACAGTATCTTCACCAACTACTTCAACCACGTGGCCGAGACCGAGGTGGATTTTCCGCCGGTCGGGACCGATCGCAAGGCCGCCGCGTGATGTCTCGCATGGCCGCCGCGCGCTCGACGAACGCGGCGGCCGATCTGCTTGGCAATCGCTCGAAAGGAACGGAACCATGAGACACGAGAATGATCGCACAACCCGTGATGCCGCCAAGGACGGGCGCAAGGGCCTCGACCGCCGCGCCTTTCTGACCACGGGGGCCGCCGGCCTCGCCGGGGCCGGGGCGGGGCTGGTCCTCGGGGCCGGCCTGAACGGCATGGCCCGTGCCGCCCAAGGGACCGCCGCGCCGGGATCGGCGGGACAGTCGACGCTGCACAAGACCGTGAACGTCGACGGCCTGGACATATTCTACCGCGAAGCGGGACCCAAGGACGCGCCGACCATCGTGCTGCTGCACGGCTTTCCGACCTCCTCGCAGATGTTCCGCAACTTGATCCCCGCGCTCTCCGACCGCTTCCACGTGGTCGCGCCGGACTATCCCGGCTTCGGCAACAGCGCGATGCCGCCCGTCGACGGCTTCGCCTATACCTTCGACAAGCTGGCCGAGGTCGTGGACAGGTTCCTCGCCGTCCTCGGCATCGCGCGCTACAGCCTCTACCTGATGGACTACGGCGGGCCCGTCGGCTTCCGCGTCGCGGCCAGGCACCCGGAGCGGGTCCAGAGCCTGATCATCCAGAACGCGAACGCCTACGACGAGGGGTTGCGCGAGTTCTGGGACCCGTTCCGGGCCTACTGGAAGGACCGAAACCCACAGACCGCCGAGCCGCTCGAAGGCTTTCTCGATCTCGCTGCCACCAAGTGGCAGTACACCCACGGTGTGCGCAACGCCGAGGTGATTAGTCCGGACACCTGGATCGTCGACCAGTATCGGCTCGACCGCCCGGGCAACAAGGAGATCCAGCTTCAGCTGTTCTACGACTACGGATCGAACCCGCCGCTTTATCCCGAATGGCAGGCCTATTTCCGCGAGCATCAGCCGCCCACGCTGATCGTCTGGGGCAGGAACGACCACATCTTCCCCGCCGAGGGCGCGCATCCCTACAAGCGGGATCTCGAGACCCTCGAGTTCCACCTGCTCGACACGGGTCATTTCGCGCTCGAGGAAGACGGCGGCTTCATCGCCGAGCGTATCCGCGACTTCGTCGCACGGCATGTCGCGTGACGGCGGACCGCGGAACGAGCATCATCCAAGAGAAGACGGAGGCGGCCATGAACAGCGATACCGGGACCAGACGGAAACAACGGGTCGAGATGCCGGAGTCGACGGCAGAGCTGCTTTGCCTGCTGGCGACCTACGAAGCCTACGGCACGGGGCTCGTCCGGTCGGGCTGCCTCCGCGCGCTGGCTGCAAGGGGTACCGGGCGATGACCGGATACGTGAGCGACGTGGCCTTCAGCCCCGCGGTCAAGGCCTGGCAGGAGAAGATGGGCGCGCGCGCGGGCTACGCCCGGATGGAGCAGAAGGGCGGATGGAAAGACGGCGTGACGCCCGAGCTGGCCGCCTTCCTGGCCGAGCGGGACTCCTTCTACCTGGCGACCGCGAGCGCCGAGGGCCAGCCCTATATCCAGCACCGCGGCGGGCCCAAGGGCTTCTTGAGGATGCTGGACGAGCGCACGCTCGCCTTCGCCGATTTCGCCGGCAACAAGCAGTTCATCAGCGCCGGCAACCTGTCCGAGAACGACCGGGCGCAGATCTTCCTGATGGACTACGCCAATCGCCAGCGCATCAAGATCTGGGGCCGGGCCCGGGTCGTCGAGGACGACCCGGCGCTGCTCGGCAAGCTTGCCGACCCCAGCTACGAGGGGCGGCTCGACCGCGCGATCGTGTTCGAGATCGTCGCCTGGGACGTCAACTGCCCGCAGCACATCACCCGGCGCTACACGGAGGCGGAAGTCGCGACGGCGGTCGAGAAGCTCACCGCCCGCATCGCCGAGCTCGAGGCCGAAGTCGCGCGTCTCGAGAGTGCGGGAACCGGGCCGCTGGATGATCCGGGCTGAGGCCGCGCCCTTGCCGCTAAAGCGGATCGCGAAAATCGGGCAGCGCCGGGGTTACCCCAGGTGTCCGGCCAGGAAGCGCAGGGTGCGGCCGTGCGCGATGTGCGCGCTCTGCTTGTCGAAGTCGGCCCGCGCGTCGCAGTTGAAGCCGTGGCCGGCCGGATAGGCGTGGACCTCGACCTCGGGGTGCAGTTCGCAGATGTCGGCGACCTGTGTGGCGGGAATCATCGTGTCGCGTTCGCCGAAGTGCAGCAGAACCGGGCAGGCCGGGATCTCCTGCCGGTGCGCGTGGATCTGGCCGCCGTAGTAGCCGACCGCCGCCGCGACCTGCAGGCGGCAAGCCGCCAGCCAGGCCAGCGAGCCGCCCCAGCAGAAGCCGATGACGCCGACCTTGCCGGCCTCGCGCGCGGCCTCCACCGCCGCGGCGACGTCCGCGATCGCCTTGTCCCAGGACAACGCGGCCCTGAGGTCCCGGCCCTCGGCCACGCCCGCTTCATCGTAGTCCAGCTCGATACCCGGCCGGACCCGGTCGAACAGCGCCGGGGCGACGGCGAGGAATCCGTCGCCGGCGTAGCCGTCGGTCACCGCGCGGATATGGTGGTTCACCCCGAAGATTTCCTGGCAGACGACCAGTCCGCCTTTGATCCGGCCCGCCGGACGCGCGACATAGGCGTCCAGCTCGTGGCCGTCGGCGGCGGCCAGTTTCAACGTCTCTCCCATAGTGTCCCTCCCGGTCGCTTGCGGCTCGGTCAGGCAGTTTGTCACACATTGAACCGGAAATAGAAGACATCACCGTCCCGGACCACGTAATCGCGGCCCTCGACGCGCATTTTGCCGGCGTCCTTGGCGCCCTGCTCGCCGCCGCAGGCGGCGAAGTCCCCGTAGGCGATGGTCTCGGCGCGGATGAAACCGCGCTCGAACTCGCTGTGGATCGCCCCGGCGGCCTCGGGCGCCCTGGCGCCGCGCCGGACCGTCCAGGCATGGGCCTCCTTCGGGCCGATGGTGAAAAAGGTGATCAGGTCCAAGAGCGCGTAGCCAGCGCGGATGACGCGCGCCAGGCCGGTCTCCTCGAGGCCGAGCGTCTCCAGGAACTCGCGTTTCTCCCCGGGGTCGGCGAGCTGGGCCACCTCGGCCTCGATGGCGGCCGAGACCACGACGAAGCCGGCGCCCTCGGTCTCCGCGCGTTGCCGGACCTGCTCGGAGTGGGCGTTGCCGCTGGCCGCCGCGGCCTCCTCGACGTTGGCGGCATACAGCACCGGCTTGGCGGTCAGCAGCTGGAGCTGCCGGAACACCGGCCTCAGCTCGGCGGCCACCTGGACGCCGCGCGCCGGTCGGCCGGCCCTGAGCGCCTCGGCCACCGGCTCCAGCACGGCGAGCCGCGCCTTGGCCTCCTTGTCGCCGCCGCGCGCGCGCTTGATCGCACCCTCGATCTGCCGCTCGACGCTCTCCAGGTCGGCCAGCATGAGCTCGGTGTCGACCGTCTCGGCATCGCGCAGCGGGTCGACCGGGCCGGCCACGTGGGTCGCTTCGCCCTCGAAGCAGCGCAGCAGATGCACGATGGCGTCGACCTCGCGGATGTTGGACAGGAACTTGTTGCCCAGGCCCTCGCCCCTGGACGCGCCCGCGACCAGCCCGGCGATATCGACGAACTCCAGGAAGGTCGGCACGGTCTTGGCCGACTTGCCGAGCCGTGCCAGGACTTCCAGGCGCGGGTCGGGCACCGCGACCCGGCCCACGTTGGGCTCGATCGTGCAGAAGGGATAGTTGGCCGCCTCCGCCGCGGCCGTCTCGGTAAGGGCGTTGAACAGGGTCGACTTGCCGACGTTGGGCAGGCCGACGATACCGCAGTTGAAGCCCATGGTCAGGTCTCGCTCGGCTTGTCGGGTTCGCCGGCAGGTTCGGGAGCAGGTTCGGGAGCAGGTTCGGGGGCAACTTTGGGCGGTGGCTTGGGGCGGGGCGGTACCAGGGCCTGGTTGACCTTGGACATGAAGGCGAGCTCGTCGCCGCCCAGCAGGATCGGAAGCTCGGCGGCCACCGCGTCGAGCAGCTTGTCGAGCCAGGCGTCGTCGGCCTTGGCGAAATCGTGCAGCACGTGGTCGTGGACCAGGTCCTTGTCGCCCGGGTGGCCGACCCCCAGGCGCACCCGCCAGTAGTCGCGCCCGATATGGGCGTCGATCGAGCGCAGGCCGTTGTGCCCGCCGGGGCCGCCGCCTTGCTTGACCTTCACCTTACCGGGCTTGAGGTCGATTTCGTCGTGCATCACGATCACCTGCTCGGGATCGAGCTTGTAGAACCTCAGCGCCTCGCCGACCGCCCGGCCGGACTCGTTCATGTAGGTCTGCGGCTCCAGGCCGAGCAGCTTTTCGCCGCCGATCCGGCCCTCGGCGACCCGGCCCTGGAAGCGCGTGCGCCATGGACCGAAGCCATGGCGGCGGACGACCTCGTCCACCGCCATGAAGCCGATGTTGTGCCGGTTGCGCGCATAGCGCGGGCCCGGGTTGCCCAGGCCGACCAGAAGCCGCATAGCGCTCTCCGAGGATGGCGGCGCCGAGTCTTACTCCTCGGCCTTCTTCTCCTCGGCTCCCTCGCCGGGGGCGCCTTCGGCGCCCTCGGGGACCTCGCCCTCGGGGACCTCGCCCTCGGGGACCTCGCCCTCGGGAACCTCGCCCTCGGCCGCTTCGGCGGCTTCGGCGGCTTCCTCGCGGATCACGCTTGGCGCGGCGACTGTGGCAATGGTGAAGTCGCGGTCGGTGATGGTCGGCTCGACGCCTTCCGGCAGGGTGACCTCGCTGATGTGCATCGAATCGCCGATGTCCCGGCCGGTCAGGTCGATTTCGACCTGCGGCGGGATGGCGTCGGCCTGGCAGGACAGCTCGATCTCGTAGCGCACCACGTTGAGCACGCCGCCGCGCTTGAGGCCGGGTGACTCCTCTTCGTTGAGGAACACCACGGGCACCATGACGTTGAGCCGGGTGTCCCGGCTGACCCGTAGGAAATCCACGTGGATCGGCCGGTCGGACACGGGGTGAAGCTGCAGATCTCGGGGCAGGACCCGCTCGCTGCCGCTGCCGACCTCGACGTCGAACAGCTTGGCGAAGAAGCCCCCGCCGGTGATCTCCTGGCGCAGGTCCTTGGGGTCGAGGGTGATCAGGACCGGGTCCTTCTTGGCGCCATAGATGACTGCCGGAACGCGCCCGGCACGGCGCGCGGCGCGGGCGGCCCCCTTTCCGGCCCGCTCTCTCGGCTCCGCCGAAAGCTTGTTGATCTCGCTCATTTACTCTCTCCTCGATAAAGTCGCGAGCGGCGGGACCTCTGCCCGCCACCCTACTCGACCGACCCGGCCTCCAGGGGTGCCGGCGCCGGCTGCCGCCCGATCGGGGCGGCTAATCGAACAGGCTCGAAACCGAACGCTCGTCGCTGATCCGGCTCATGGCCTCGCCCAGCAGGGGCGCGATCGTGATCTGGCGCGTGTTCTGCGCCACGCGCACGGCCTCGGTCGCCTGGATGCTGTCGGTCATGATCAACTCCTTGAGCGGAGATGCGGTGACGCGGGCGACCGCGCCGCCGGACAGCACCCCGTGTGTTACATAGGCGGAGACCGACTTGGCGCCGGCCTCCATCAGGGCCACGGCCGCGTTGCACAGCGTGCCGGCCGAGTCCACGATGTCGTCGACCAGAAGGCAACGCTGACCCTTGACGTCGCCGATGATGTGCATGACCTCGGAGACGCCGGCCCGTTCGCGGCGCTTATCGATGATTGCGAGGTCCGCGTCAAGCCGCTTGGCGATGGCGCGGGCCCGGTACACGCCGCCCACGTCGGGCGACACAATAGTCAGGTCCTGCCCGTCGTAGCGCTCCTGAATGTCCTTGGTAAACACCGGCGCGGCGTAGAGGTTGTCGGTCGGGATGTCGAAAAACCCCTGGATTTGCCCGGCGTGCAGGTCGAGCGTGACCACCCGGTCCGCGCCGGCGGAGGTGATCAGGTTGGCCACCAGCTTGGCCGAGATCGGCGTGCGCGGCCCGGATTTGCGATCCTGGCGGGCATAGCCGTAGTAGGGGATCACGGCCGTGGTCCGCCGCGCCGAGCCGCGCTTCAGCGCATCGAAGGCGACCAGCAGTTCCATCAGGTTGTCGTTCGCCGGATAGGAGGTCGACTGGATGACGAAGACGTCCTCGCCGCGAACGTTCTCGTGGATCTCGACGAAGACCTCCATGTCCGAGAAGCGCCGGACACTGGCCTTGGTCAGCGGCAGGTTCAGGTATGCCGAAATCGCTTCGGCGAGCGGCCGATTGCTGTTACCGGTCAGGATCTTCATGCCAAGGTTCCCAGCGCGGCCCCTGCTCCGCCCCGATCATCCGGGTTTCTTGCCATACCCCGGCCGGGTCGGGCGGGACTGTATCAACGCCTCTCCGGTCTGTAAATGTCCTTGGCGGCTGTTTGCCAGGAGTTCTTGCGCGACGCTCAGGCCCGCCTGTCGAGCCGCTCGACCAGGGCGCGAATGCCCTGGACGGCGCCCTGGGCGATGCCGTGGGCCGCCGGTCCCCAGGGACCGTCGAGGCTGCCGGCGGGTATGCGGTTCTGCTGGTCGATCCGACCCAGTTCCAGCCCGTCGCCGGCCCGGGTGACGGTCCAGGTGATGCGGACCTCCTGCAAGTGTTCGCGTGGCGGACCCAGGCTGACGGTGCAAGCGACCAGCAGGTCGCCGCCGCCGGCCCGGTCCGCCAGCGGCAGCCGTGCGGCGTCGAGCTCGTGCCCGAGCGCCCGGGGCAGGCTGAGTGCGCCGTCGCCGGGCAGGTCCCGCATCGGCAAGATGACCAGCCGCGCGCCCGCGAAGCCGGCCAGGCCCGGACGCTCGACCGCAGGATCCTGCACCAGGGCGGCGACCGCCTCCGCGGCCCGGTCCATCATCCGGTCGAGGGTCGCGGGATCGCCCGTCTGCCAAGCCCCGGCACTGAGTTCGCTGCGCTGCGCGGTGCGGCCGACTAGGGCGCCGGTGGCTTCGGCGAGCTCCCAGGAGAGCAGGACTTCGTCTCGCCCGCTCGGCAGTCGCTGTACCGTGGCCCGGCCGCGCAGGATCTGCCCTGTCCCGTTCGCATCCCGCGTCGAGGCCGCGAGGTTGCGCGCGCGCAGCGCCGCGGCAAGGAGCTCGGCCGCCGCCGCCGGATCGCCCGGCGCGTCGCGGCCGACCGGCCGCACCAGGATGCCGCTACGATCGGCCAGATAGAGCAGGTCGTTGCTGGACTTGTCTTCGGGCTGAAAGGGCCGCGGCAATTGCCCGCAGGCGGCGGCGAGCGATAGGCAGAGCAGAACGGCGGCAAGACGCGGCGCGCTGTCCGGAGCACTGCGCGCGGGGCTGTCGGTCCTCGGCCGTGCGTGGGGCGGATTCACCATGCTATCCGGGCGCTCCCGTTGTCCCGGCGTCGTCACACGGTGATCAGGTCGAGCGGCTTGGCCGACAGGGGTTCAGCGCCGCGCTCGGTGATCAGGCTGGTGCGCCCCAGGGTCATGGCCAGGTTCCTCTCGCTGTCGAAGATGATCATGTGACAGAAGAACACCATGCCCGGGACGGCCGCCTCCGGGTTGCCGTGATAGAGCATCGGCCAGTCCATCCAGTTGGGCGAGAACGTGGTGCCGAGCGAATAGCCGCAGGCGTTGAGGCGGTGCGCCTGATAGCCCGCCTTGTCCAGGACCCGCGCGTGGGCGTCGAAGGCCTCGCCGACCGGGCGCCCCGGCTGCAGCGCCGCCTCGACCGCCAAGAGCGCCTCGACCGCCACGCCGTGCATCTCGACCTGGTGTTCGGGCGGCCGGCCGACGGGGATGGTACGCATCATGGCCGCGTGGTAGTGGCGGTAGGCGCCGGCCCATTCGAGCGTGAGTTGGTCCTGCGGGTCGAGCCGGCGGCGGCCGCTGTAGTAACGGCACAGCAGGGCGCCCGGTCCCGAGCCGATGATGTACTCGTTGCCGGGGTAGTCGCCGCCGCCTTTGAAGACCGCGCCTTGCATGGCGGCCAGGATGTCGCCCTCGAAGGCGCCCGGGGCGGCGAGATCGATCGCCTCCTCCAGCGCGGCGTCGGCCAACTCGGCGGCGCGCCGGACGTAGGCGATCTCGGCCTCGCTCTTGACCACCCGTAGCCGGCTGACCAGCTCGGAGGCGTCGGTCAGCTCGCCGATCCCCTCCAGCGCCGTCTCCAGGCGCTTGCCGTTGCGCGCCGTCAACCCATAGGCTTCGTACTCCACCCCCAGGCGCTTGCCGCGGCAGCCCAGACCCAGAAGAATGTCGCGCAGCTCGAGGGCCGGATCGGCGTCGGGGGCGTCGACCCAGATGCGGATGTCCTCGATCACCGAGGTCTCGTGGGCCTGGCGCAGGTCCGGCGCGCGGGTCAGCAGAGCCAGGCGCCCGTCGGCCCCCAGGTAGAGGCATTGGAAGAAGACATAGCCGAAGGTGTCGTAACCGGTCAGGTAATACATCGATTCCTGGCGGAACATCAAAAGGCCGTCAAGCTCCGCCTGGGCCATGAGCGCACAGGCGCGGCTGCGCCGCTCGGCCAGTTCCTCGCGCGGAAAGTGAAGCGTCATGACTCTCAGGGCTCCAAATAGATGGCGGAGAGGCCGCGCCCATAATCGGGTTCGCCGCGTTGACGGCTGCGGCGGTAGCTGAAGAACCGGTCGGATTCGCGGCAGGTATCGCAGGGCAGGCACTGCACGCCGACGAGCCCTATGCGGGCCAAGCGCCGCGCCACATAGCCCTTGAGGTCGAACAGGAAGCGGCCCTCGCGCCGGGCCGGGCAGAAGAGATCGCCGCTGTCTTCGGACTGCTCGAGCAGCGGACCGGGAAATTCGGGGCCCACCTCGTAGGAGCGCTGGGCGATGGCCGGGCCGACACCGGCGGCGATCGTACCGCGCTTCGCGCCCAGTTCCTCCATCGCCTCGACCACCGCCTCGAGCACGCCGCCGAGCGCCCCGCGCCAGCCGGCGTGCGCGGCGCCGACGACACGCGCCTTGGAATCGGCCAGCAGGACCGGGGCGCAATCGGCCGACAGCACGCCGAGCGCCAAGCCCGGGACGCGGGTCACCAGGGCATCCGCCCGCGGCGCCTCGCCGGGCGTCCAGGGGTTTTCGACCACGGCGACCTGGGCGGAGTGCACTTGATAAGCGGTGACCAGGCGGTCGGGCTCCAGGCCGATTCGGGCCATGGCCCGGGCCCGATTCTCGCCGACCCTGTCCTTGTCGTCGCCCGACCCGTAGCCGCAGTTGAGCGATTCGTACAGGCCATCGCTGACCCCGCCTTGGCGGGTGAAGAAGGCGTGGCGAACGCGCGGCAGATCGTTGAGGGGACCGATGGTGAGCATGGCGAGGGGACTCTAAACCGGGTGGAACGGCCTGTGTAGTCTCTCGATGATCAGGCGAAGCCGGCGAGCGGGCCGAGGGCCGGATGCGCGAGCGCCAAGGCCTTGAACAGGCTGCCCATCTGGTCGGTATCGGCGAGACGACGTTCCGCCGCCGCGATGTCCCGCGCCTGGGTCGGCGTGGCCTCGCGCAGCAGGGACTTGGCGCGGGCCTCGAGACCCAGGCGCTGGAGGAACGTACCCTGGGCCACCGGGCCCTGCGCTCGGGCGCCGGCCTCTCCCGCGGCGCGGGCGAGCGCGGCGAAGTCGACGTGCGCAGTCAGGTCCGCGCTGCCTGGCTCCGCCAGAACGTCGTGCGCCTGGTGACGCCGGACCGCCTGCAGGCTGGCGCCGAGCCCGCTCTCGGCACGGCCGTAGTCGATGATCAGCGCCGCGCCGCCCTGCTCGCCGACCCGCCGGCCGAGTTCCGTGGCGATGCCGAGCGCGGCCGGTGAGACTTCGGCCAGGCTTCCGGGCGGCGCGGACTTCAGCGCCTCCGGCAGCAGGACGGCGGCCGCCGGCGACGGCGGCGACAGGCCGAAGGCCAAATCGCCGGCGTCATCGAGCACGACCATCCGCTCGCACCAGCCCTGCCCGGTGCGTTCGAACTGGCGCACCGGCAGGGCGTCGAAGAATTCGTTGGCGACAAGCAGCAAGGGGCCGCCGGGCAACCCGGCGACCCCGTCGTGCCACGCCGCCCGGTAGTCCCGAAGCGCCTCGCGCTGGCGCGCGCGCAGGCCGGGGCTGACCTCGACCATGTGCAGCTCCGCGGCGGCGGGAAAGCCGGGCACGAGACCTGCGGCGCGCAGGGCGTCGGCCATCAGGGTTCCCCGGCCGGGGCCGAGCTCGACCAGCAGGACTCGGCCGGGCGCGCCCATGCGCTGCCAGGTGTCGACGCACCACAGGCCGATCAGCTCGCCGAACATCTGGCTGATCTCCGGTGCCGTGACGAAGTCGCCGCGCCGGCCGAAGGGATCGCCGGTCATGTAGTAGCCGTGCTTCGGATCGGTCAGCACCTGGGCCATGTAGTCGGCCACGGTGATCGCCCCCTGAGCGGCAATCTGCCGGGCGATGCGCTCGGCCAGCGGCGTCATGGCGTCACGAGGAGCCGTGCCCGGCCTTGCCCCCGCTCCACAGGGACCAGAGCACGAAGCCCAGGCCGGCGAGCAGCATGGGCAGCGTGAGCCACTGCCCCATGGTCGTGCCGCCGAGGACGAACCCGAGGTGCTCGTCCGGTTGCCGGAACAGCTCAACGAACAGGCGCGACAGGCCGTAGCCGGCCAGGAAGATGCCGGTCATCATGCCGCTGCGGCTAAGGGCGCCCAGGCGGACCAACACGTAGAGCAGGACAAACAGCACCAACCCCTCGAGGCCGGCCTCGTAGAGCTGGCTCGGATGCCGCGGCAGCTGGTCCCGGTCGCCCGGAAAGATCATGGCCCAGGGCACGTCGCTCGCCCGGCCGTAGAGCTCGCCGTTGATGAAGTTGGCGACACGCCCGAGGAACAGGCCGATCGGCGCGGCCGCCGCAACGATATCGGCCAGGGCGAGTAAGGGGATCCTGCGCCGCCAGGCGAAAGCCACCTCGGCGACCACCACGCCGAGCAGGCCGCCGTGGAAGCTCATGCCGCCCTGCCAGACCATGAGCATCTCCAGGGGGTTGGCGAGGTAGTATGCCGGTTTGTAGAACAGCACGTAGCCGAAGCGCCCGCCCAAGATCACGCCCAGGGTGGCCCAGAGCAGGAAGTCGTCGAAGGCTTCGGGCGTGATCTGCGCAGGAGAGCGGCCGGTCAGGCGGCGGCAGTAGCGCCAACCGAGCACCAGCCCGATGATGTAGGCGAGCGAGTACCAGCGTATGGCGAGGGGCCCAAGTTCGAAGATCACCGGGTCTATGTCCGGGAAGGGAATCGTCAGGATCATCTGTAGGGGTCGTCGCTTTCGAGGTAGTCGTGCAGATAGTAGGCTACGCCTGCTTCCAGGCTCGTGAAGGGACGTCGGTAGCCGGCGGCGGCCAGGCGGTCCATCTTGGCCTCGGTGAAGTACTGGTACCTGTCGCGGATCGCTTCGGATGTGGGAACGTACTCGATGTTTTCCGGCTTTTCCATGGCGGCGAAGAGCGCCCGGGCCAGCTCGGCGAAGCTGCGCGCTCGGCCGGTCCCCAGGTTGAACAAGCCGGTGACTTCCGGGTTCCCGAGCAGCCAGAGCATCACGTCGACGCAGTCGCCGACCCACACGAAATCGCGTTGCTGACCGCCGTCGGGGACGCCGGGTCGATGCGATTGGAACAGCCGCGCCGTTCCGCTCTCGGCGATCTGCAGGAACAGGTGCCGAACCACGCTGGCCTGGGCCTCCTTGTGGTACTCGTTCGGCCCATAGACGTTGAAGAACTTGAGCCCTGCCCATTGCGGCGGCTGCGGCGCCTCGCCGACCAGCCGGCGGGCCACCCAGCGGTCGAACAGAAGTTTGCTCCAGCCGTAGGCGTTGAGCGGCCGCAGGCGCGCCAGATAGGCGACCGACATGTCGTCGTCGAAACCTGCCGCGCCGTCGCCGTAGGTCGCCGCCGAGGAGGCGTAGAGGAACGGTTTCCGCTCGCCGGCACACCAGTCCCAAAGCTCCTGCGACAGCTTGAAGTTGTTGACGACGAGCTGATCGCCGTCCGTTGCCGTGGTCTGCGAGATCGCGCCCAGGTGCACCACCGTATCCAGGAGGGCGCCCCGGGTTTCGAGATAGCCGCTCAGTTCGCCCGGCGATATGAAGTCCTCGAGTTCGTGCCGGACCAGGTTCTGCCACTTCTCACCCGAACCTAGGCGGTCGCAGACGACGACCCGCTCGCCGCGCTCGACCAGCGCCGCGACCAGGTTGGAACCGATGAATCCGGCACCGCCGGTGACCAGGATCATATCGCTTCTATTCCCGCGCTCCGCGGCACAGCGCTGCGGAGCAGGCCGGCCCGTTATAGAGGGCGCCGCGGGGCCTCGGCAAGCAGCCGTGCACCCCGGGGGCCGGCCATGCTATAGAGTGCGGACGCGGCAAGAATCCCGGATAGGAGGCCCGTCATGCAG
>Ga0224504_10000056_pt1 | contig 42037 bp, 40 predicted proteins | sample SF_Oct11_sed_USG_3_FD_170160 | JGI IMG/M metagenome (GOLD analysis project Ga0224504, IMG submission 170160) | Sediment microbial communities from San Francisco Bay, California, United States - SF_Oct11_sed_USGS_24 | ecosystem: Environmental > Aquatic > Marine > Sediment | place: USA...
CTGACATATAACTGCGCCTGCAACAAAACACTTTGATAATCTTCGGGCCGCACCCTGGCAGCTTCCTGGAGCAGTTTGAGGGCCTCACTAGGATTCCCTTGCCTGATCCTGGTCCTGGCGAAAAAACACCAGGCCTCATACTTCCTGGGATCGATTTCCAATGCTTTTTCAAACGCCCTGGCGGCTTGTTCGCACTCGTATTCCATGCAATGAATGATACCCGAAGCAATGTGGGATTCAGCCAGTTTCGGGGCGAGAAGCAGGGCTTTTTCGCAGGCGCGCCGCGCCTCATCATGGTGTGAAGCCGAAGCTTCAAAGTACATGTATGCAACCCCATGGGTGTAGGCCAGCCAGGCCCAGGCCCGGCCATAATTTGGATCGGCTTCAGTAGCCCGGCTGAACATCAAGGCGGCATATTTGAAGTCCCGGCAGTTGTGACGGGCAAAGTAATGCCGGCCGCGCAGGAAGAAATCATAGGCCCGGGGCGCAACCTCATGCTGTTCGCGCAGGTGATTGTGCTTCAGCGTGAGACTCAACGCATCGACGATCTGGTTGGCAATATCTTCCTGAATCTCGAACAGGTCTTTTCGCTGGCGGTCGTATTGGCGAGTCCAGAGGTGAAATCCATCTTCAGCCTGGATCAATTATGCCGTTACACGCAGATGCTCGCCGAATTGCCTGACGCTTCCCTCGAGCACGGTCTGAACCTTGAGTTGTTTGGCAATCTCGGAAATATCGGCATGTTTTCCAGAAAAGCGAAACGCGGCCACCCGGGAGGCCACTCGCAGACCCGGAACCTTGCAAAGGGAATTGAGTATTTCTTCTGCAATACCTTCACAGAAATAGGCCTGATCGCCATGCTCACTCATGTCATCAAATGGAAGCACTGCCACGGAAGGGGCGGCAGAAATCATAGAGTTTCCTGATTGCATGCCCGGCAGTGGTGAATCGCTGGGATCCTTGATGATGCCTTCCGGTGTGACTTCATATGCCCAGGCCAGGACCAGGGCGATCGGAAATCCAAGGCAAACGATCACGATCAGCAGGGTCAGCGCCCAGGGCGGCAGGCCCAATGCCTCGAAAGTCACTTCGCCCACTTGCATCATCATCCAGCCGACGATCACATAGGCCAATCCTACGCGCATTACTTTGCGTCGATAGAACTGTCCCAGAAGTGACTTGTTGTCCTTGTCGGCCATGATTGAGCACAGGAAAACCTGTACCTCCTCTACCTTAAGTATAGTGCAAATTTATCGGCCGCTCTGGCTCTTTGTCTTTGCCCTGGTTCCCTGCCGGTCGATCACGTGCATCTGCCACAGGTCTTTTCTCTCGATCTGGAGAAAGGGCTTCATAGCCAGGCATCCAGTTTTACCAATACTGTTTTCCAGGTAGCGCAGCTCTTCGAATTTCTCTCGCGTGCGTTCGCCAACCGGCAACTCAAGGCCGTTTTCACGGGCGATCAGCGCCGCTTTGGCCCGAATGGCCAGTTCTGTGTAAACCCGCAGATAACAGAGCATATCCACGACAATCGGACCTTCGAATTTCTCCCGCAAATCATCCAGGAATTCACCAATCTTCGACTCCGTGAAATGGCCGGATTCGATCATCGCGATCAGGTCCGCATCTGCGTCGAAATCCAGTTCCAGCCATTCATGCAAAGCCTGCGAACTCTTCTGAAAAACCAGTTGCAGCAGGAAGGGTAAAATGACCAGCGTTCCGACAGTCTGCAGCACGGGCGCGACGAGGAAATGATTGAATACCGAGTGCAGAAACACGGCGACTATCAAGCCGGGAAGATAGTAAAGAGGATTGATTTTCATCTGCCGCTCGGTCAGCGCCTGCGACATGATGGCAAAGATGGCGGCCACACCGCCGTGCATGATTGCCGTGCCAAAGCCACGGACTACCCAGACCGCGAAACTGGCAGAGGACTGCATCTGCAGGTATTGGAGGTTCTCAACCAGGGCAAAGCCCGCCCCGACTGCAAACCCCATAATGGCCGAATCAACCAGGAATCCGATCCGGTTGGACCGAAACAGGTAAACAATAACCGACGCCTTGAAAATCTCCTCTACCCAGGGTGCAAGGTAGCGGGCGAATGACTGAAAGGAAATATCGAACACGTTCAATAACGCGCCATTGACAACCATCGCAGCAATCGCGGTCAAGCCACCCATCACAATAACAGCCAATACGGAACGGAGGGTGACCAGCTTGTAGCTGTCCATGTATACCAGGATAACCAGGAATATAAGTACGGGTAACAGGCCGACGGGCGCCCTGGCGAGAAGTTCCAGTGACATTGCGTTTATATATTTTTGTTCGCGATTTTCGCGGGCAGTTCTGCTTTCAGATCTGTAGTATAACGATTTTCGCGCTGCCCATTGTCACTGAGATGGACAATTTCACATTGAGATGGACAATATCACTTGAAGTCGATACTGATAGACCCGTCCGGGGCCGGACTACTGACCCCGCCTTCGCGCAGGAACACCGCAAATTGCTGGTGTCCCTGGTTTACCACACGCAAAGTCCCCCCGGACATCGATACTGACTCAACGACCTTGTCCGCATTACCCTGGACTTCAGCAAATCCGCCGAATGCATAGCCGGTATCGTCGAGACCCACTTCAACTTCAGTTCCTGTCTCTGAGTTGAGATCAAAATTCAGAACATAGATACCGGAGTTTTCTCTCAGCGAAATCGTGCCGGAAAACCCCTCCCCATTCAGAACCATGTCATTCTTAAGAAAACCCGGCGGCTCCTGCTGGCCTGCAATCATCGTACCCACCATGCTGGCTGCATCATCCGAGACCGGACGGTCGGAGGAAATTTCATAAAACGCGACGGTCACTACCAAGCCCGCTGCAAAGGCAGCACCGACCGCGGCAGGCTGGATGGAGGGAAGCCATCCGGAGCCGAAGAAAGACGCTTTTTTGGCAGGCAATTTGATCTGTTGCAGAACCTGGCTTGCCAATTCAACCGGCGGCTGCTGCGCAGGTAGCCCTTCCATCAGGTTGGTTAACTTGAGCAACTCGGCATTCATCGCCCTGGCCTCGGCGGAGGACTCCAGGATCGCATCGAGTTCTGCCTGCTCGCCCGGGCCTAACTCGCCATCGATCGCGGCATTGATGAGTTCCAATGTTCGTTCATTAATCATATGAATCGTTCCTCAATAAACTCCACGAGCCTCGAGCGCCTCTCGCATGATCTGGCGGGCCGAGTACAGCCGTGATTTCACGGTTTTTTCCGGAATCTGCAGAATTTCTCCTATCTGCCTGTAACTACATTCCGAAAAATGACGCAGTACAACCACGGTGCGGTAGTCCTCTTTCAACTCCATCAAGCCGCCCTGAATTTGCCTGGACAGATCACCAGCATGCGCCGTTGCTTCAGGCCCCCGGGTATCTGCAACCTCTGTTTCGTCCAGCGGCTGCTGATTTTTCCCGCGCTTCAGCTGGTTGATGGATTCATTAACTGCAATTCGATAAATCCAACTGAAAAATTTGTACTTCGGATCGTATTGATCCAGACGCTCAAGTGCCCGCATAAAAACAACCTGCGTTATATCGGCTGCATCATCCGGATTACCCATAATCCGGTAGGCGGCATTGAATATGGGCTTCTCGTAATGCCTGACCAATTCCTCGAGCGCCCGTCGGTCACCCTGCTTACATCGCTCAATGAGTGCCTGATCACGACCGCCATTACTCATAACTACAGATCACACGCATAAAAGTTGGAAAAAAAAAACTGAAATCATAAGGTTCTGATGACAAACAATTTGTCAAATCCCGAGTATCGGAAAATATCGCCGATATGCTTATTGACATTGACCAGTTCCAAACCGGACTCGCCGCCCATCAATCGTTTGTGAGTACTGAGCAAAACACCCAGCCCGGCGCTGGAAATGTATTCCAGCGCGGCAAGATCCAGCACACAGCCATCTGTCACCAAATCCAGAAAATCCTGTGCCTTCTGCGCTTGTGCCGCATCCAGCCGCCCTTTCACCGCGACCTCGCCCGATTCCTTGAATTCAATTTCGAACATTCCGTTACCTCACTCCGCCACGACCCGGTTGGTGAAAGCTATTTTGCTCTTTCGGTCGTCGTATTCATAGTGTATCGAGTCCGCCATTTTCAGGACCAGGTAAAGCCCCAGTCCGCCGGGTGTTCGTTCAGACAGCGGTGCGTCTATGTTCACATCGCCGGCCAGCGTCGGATCGAATCGCTCCACGTCGAAATCCGTCAGGCTCACCTCGATACCGTGGTCGATTTTTTTCATCTCGATCATGATGTCCCGGTCGGTTTCCGTGTTGTAATTCACCATGTTTACAAAGAGTTCTTCGATCGACAAGTCGACTTTCATCCGCAGCGAGCTATCGATACCCTGCTCGTCGAAAAACTGTTCTGTATCCTCGACAATCACTTCGATCTGTTCGAAACTCCGCGGATAATACTTTTTCATCCGTTCTCCTCCGAAAGTCGCTTGACCAGGACCAGGGTAATATCGTCCTCCTGGGAAACACCCTCGCCGTGTTCTAAGGTAGCCCGCAAAATCTGCCGGGACAGTTCAGCCATCGGCAACCGGTGGTGGTATTTAACCAATTGGGCAACACGATCTTCCCCGAACTGAACGCCCTGGTTGCTTTCGTATTCATACACGCCATCAGATAACAACACCAGCAAGTCGCCCGGTGCCATTTTAAGGACTTCCGCCTGGCCCGTCTCCTGCAACTCGAGAATACCTACCGGGAAGGTCGTGGGCCGGAACCAGTGACAGCTTTCATCCGTTGCCCGGAAATGCAGGATGGGACCCTGCCCGCCCGAGTGATAGCGGATTTCATTCCGTGACAAATCGAGGAATCCCATGAAGGCCGTGATAAATCGATCGTCCGGCAGGTCTTCGGCCACCTGGTTGTTGACGTGCAGGTACGCTTCCTCGAGATTGGCGCCGCAGCGAAAAGCCACCCGCAGCATGGCCTGCATCTGCGTCGCGGACAGCGCCGGTCCAAAACCATGGCCAGTCGCATCCCCCATCAGGATGAACAACTCTTCGCCCAACACGACCAGGTCAAACAAATCACCACCCGCATGCCCGGTGGGCACGAAGTGACCAAATACATCATAGCCTGCAACTTCAGGCATCTCGGTGGGCAGGGTACTCATCTGGATTTCACGGGCCAGCGACACCTCCTCATCCAGGCGTTCCTTGAGCAGCAAAGCCTCGGTCAACTGCATACGCTGCACCGCCACGGCACATTGAGCCGCCAGCGTGGACGCCAGCAGTTCATCACTTTCATCAAACGGCCCGGTCGACTTGTTCGCCAATTGCAGCACACCAACCGGTTGTTTTTCCCAACCCAGCAGCGGCACATTCAGCACGGATTTGGTTTTGTAACCGGTAGCCTTGTCCACCGTCCTGGTAAATCGCGGGTCGGCATAAGCATCTGCAACATTGATGGTTTCACGAGTCACGAGACATTCGCCCACCAGCCCCTCGCCGGCCGCCAGGCGCGGTGCCGGCTTGAAGGCCGGTACTTTCATGGTGAGCTCGTCCCTGGCCGGGTCATAAATCCAGAGAGAAGCCTTGTCCGCTGCCAGGACCGTTTCACCGGCCTGGACCACTTCTGCCAGCAGATGCTTCAGGTCATAGGGCAGCGCCAGTTTCTGCGTAACATCGAGTATATGAGCCAGAGCAGCCTGGCTCAGCCGCGGTGCATCGATCGCCTGGTTCATACCTGGATAACTCTCCCGAGGGGGCAGCGGAACGCACAATGTAACAGAGATCATCCATCGATGAATTTTTCTCTATTAACATTAACTATCAATCGAATTGGAACAATCGATTTCTTTTATCGAAACGACCCGCCTACAATGGCGCCATCATTTAAACAGGAGTAATCAAGCCATGACCGAAACTCATTTGAACCCAGTACCTCATGTCGTTTTCAAAACCCGGGTACGGGACGAATCTGTCGAGGGTCCAAACCCGTTCCGCTGGCAGGATGTCAGTTCCGACGACATTTTTGCAGGAAAGAAAATCGTGGTCTTCGCGCTACCCGGCGCATTTACTCCTACCTGTTCCAGCACTCACCTGCCCGGATTTGAAGAAAAGTACGAAGAATTCAAGGCCCTGGGGGTAGACGAAATTTATTGCCTGAGTGTGAATGATGCTTTCACCATGTTCCAGTGGGGAAAACACCAGGGCGTAGAAAAGGTCAAGCTGCTGCCGGACGGAAGCGGTGAATTTTCCCGCCTGATGGGCATGCTGGTCCGCAAGGACAACCTCGGCTTCGGCGATCGTTCCTGGCGATATTCGATGCTGGTCGAAGACGGCAACATCAAGGCGCTGTTTGAAGAACCAGGAAAATGTGATAACTGCCCGACCGACCCTTTTGAAGTCAGTGATGCCGGCACGATGCTGAATTTCCTGAAAGCACAACAGGGTTAACAGGGTCCTCTGATATAGTAATCTCTTGATTGTTTAATCATTGAGGAGAGACATCAGATGGGCAAAACACTTCTCAGCACCCTGGCCCTGGCGGCAATGATCGCGGCGCCTGCTGCGATCATTGCCAAGTCCGAACCACCAGAGATCTCACTCGAGGGACTGGAACTGGTGGAGAAGACCCGCAGGGGCGCACTGTATGCCGACCCGGGCGTCGACTGGAATGTCTACGACCAGGTTCGGCTCGAGACAGCTACTGTCGCATTCCGCAAAAATTGGCAGCGCGATCAGAACCGTTACCAGGTGCAGAAAGTCAGGGCATCCGATATGGAACGTATCAAGACCGGCCTGGCTGAGTTATTTGACCGCGTTTTTTCCGAGGAACTCAGCAAGGGTGGGTACGAAATGACTGAATCTTCCGCTGACAACGTCATGAGAATCGTCCCCAGCATCGTTGACCTGGACGTGTACGCGCCTGACACGAGAGCTCCCGGTATTCAACAGTCCTACACCGAAACAGCAGGACGCATGACGCTGAAACTGGAAATGTATGATTCCGTCACTGGTGATTTGATTGCGACCGTCAGCGACCGCCGCGAATCGCCACGACGAGGGTACATGCAGTGGACTACCAGCGTGACGAACAATGCCGAGGCCAGGCGCATGCTCCAGAGCTGGGCCGTTCGATTGGTTGAATTGCTGGACGAGGCGCGCAACGGCGACCTTACCCCGTAAAAAAACACCCCGCTGTAACGGGGTGTTTTCCTTGATCCCTGCTACTTGGACCAGTCAGGCAACCTCGCCGGCGTCCACGGCGCCCCCTGCGACTCGAGCTCAGCTTCCAACGCAGCCAGGTCACTGGCTATGGACTTCAACTCCGTCAGGACCGCAGGGAACTGCGCAGCGGCAATCTCGTAAGAATCACGGTAATTACCGGTCACTGCAGACTGGCTTCCCCAGCTTCCGCCGGCGATCATTCCAATCCTCTGGGTCAGGGACATCGGTACGGGTTCGGCACGGCTGGATACCGTTCTGTCACCCTTCAAGCTGACTTGCAGAACCTTCATCCGGGCATCGAGAGCCCGGACCGCTGCGGCCTGTGTTTCGGTAGTGGCCGGCGTATCCTGCACCGCTTTCAACAGGTGCTTGATCCTGGTCTCGATTTCACCCGCGGCCCGATTGGCGCCCATCACGGCCCGGTACAACTCGGCGGTTTCAGCCTGGAATTCCAGCACGGCACCGCGGTCTTCGGCAACCAGGCCGCCCGTAAAGAGGGGCTTGAGCACAAATTCACGGGCATCACCGACTTCGTCCAGCCGGCCTTCAACGCGCTTGGCGAGTTGCACGCTGTAGGTGCCGGGTAACACCATCGGACCCTGCGGGGTCCCTTCCCAGGGCGCACGGTCAGTCGACGGACTGAGATCTACCGGATCCGGCGCAGGATAACGCATGTCCCAGGCCACCCGATGGAATCCCTTGTCCGCCGGGCCATTGATTCGCTGAACCACGTTCCCCTGTGCGTCCCGAACGGTCAGCACCAGGGACGGCGCTTCTTCACGGTCTTCACGGCGCAATGCATCCCAGGCCGGGTACGGATTGTCTTCTCCTTTCTCCGCCCTTTCCTTTTCCGCCTTCCTGCGCTGATCTTTCAGCGACTGCAATTCTGCCGGCAGGTAATAGGAGAAGACCGCGCCATAGGGCGGGTTTTCCGCCACGTAACGGCCGGTACCCCAGTCACCCTTACCGCCCCAGCCACGACGCGCGTCAGGATTGAACAACCAGGTTTCCCGGACCGGGAACAGCACGGCTCCGGCATCCAGGTCCGCTTGCGGGGTTCGCAACGGGGCATAATCGTCGAGGATGTAAAACCCCCGTCCAAAGGTCGTCACGACCAGGTCGCCTTCGCGGCGCTGGATTTCAAGGTCGCGTACTGAAATGGTCGGAAGCCCTGTCAGCTTGTTCCAGCTTTGTGCTCCGTCGTTCGTGAAAAACAGGCCAAACTCAGTGCCAGCAAACAGCAGGCTGGCGTCCTCGTGGTCCTCGATGATCGTGTGCGCAGTCCCCCGTTTGGGTAAGCCATCCACCAGTAACTCCCAACTTCGCCCGCGGTCCGATGTTTTCAGGACGTAAGGTTTATGATCCCCGCGCTTGTGATTATCGAACACTGCGTAGGCTACATTCGCATCATGATGAGAAGCGATAATATCCTCCACCAGTGACATGTCGGGCACACCCGTGAACGATTCCTGCCGGCGCCAGTTCTGCCCCCCGTCCTCACTCACATGAATAAGACCGTCGTCGGTGCCGGCGTAAAGCAGGCCTTCAACCAGCGGGCTTTCATCCACCGCGATCAGGCTGCCATACATCGACGTCGACATGTTCTTGGCGATGGCATCCACACTCCAGATCCGTCCCATGACTTCCAGCTGGTTGCGGTCGAGCTGCCGGCTTAAATCTCCACTGACTGCCACCCAGCTTTCGCCACGGTCGTCCGAGCGGAACAGGCGTTCGGAACCGTAATATAGCCGGCTGCTGTTGTGCGGAGAAATGATCAATGGCGCGTTCCAGTTCCATTTATAGGCGTTCTCATCGGCCCCGGGTTGCGGAGTGATCGCCAGGCGCTCACCGGTGACGCGATCGAAACGGACCAGGCCACCATACTGGTACTGTGCGTACACTATATTCGCGTCGGTCGGATCGATCTGCGCCTTGAACCCATCGCCAAACTGTGCGATCCACCAGTCGGCGTTCGAAATACCATCGGTGTAGGTGGTCCGGCTGGGGCCACACAGGGTGAAGTTGTCCTGCGTTCCACCGCAAACGTTGTAAAACGGCGCATCGTTGTCAGGCGTCCCCCGGTAAAACTGGGTGACCGGCAAGTTGGTCACGTGCCGCCAGGTCTCCCCGCGGTCCCAACTTTCATAGACCCCGCCATCACCACCAATGTACAAGTGTCGGCTGTCAGCCGGGTCGATCCACAGGGCGTGGTCATCGACATGGCGGTTCTTGAACGAAATCTTCTCCCAGGTTTTGCCTCCGTCCTCGGACCGATGAGTGAAGGTGTCAACCGCGTAAACGACATCCGCGTCATTGGGATCAACATACAGTTCGTTATAGTACTGGGGGCTGCTGGTCATATGATCGGAGCGTTTCTCCCAACTCTCCCCGAAATCAGTACTTCGATAAACACCCTTGCCCTCGTCATCCGCTTCGATGATGGCATACAACGTTCCGGGAGCGGTCTCCGCGGCAACCAGCCCGATCCTCCCCATCTCGCCGGTCGGCAAGCCCTTGGTGATCTTTCTCCAGGTCTTGCCGCCGTCGCTGGTTTTATGAATACCGCTGCCGGGACCACCATTGATCAGCGTCCACACGTGACGCCTGCGCTGATAGCTGGATGCGACGATCACATCGGGATTGACTGGATCGATTACGAACTCGTTGGCGCCGGTGTCCTCATCGATCTCGAGAATTCTTTCCCAACTGGCGCCGCCATCGATTGTCTTGTAAAGCCCGCGATCACCACCTGAATTCCATAGCGGACCCTGGGCGGCAACCCATACGGTGTTGCTGTCTTCAGGATGAATGCGAATCATCGAGATGTGCGCGGAATCCTTGAGGCCCATGTTCTGCCAGCTTTGACCGCCATCGAGAGATCGATAGACACCGTCACCGAACGCCACGCTGCGCTGCGAATTGTTTTCCCCGGTGCCGACCCAAACGGTATTCGGGTTCGAGGGATCCAGTTCAACGACACCAATGGAATAGGAGGATTCCTTTTCGAATACCGGTTTCCAGGTGACCCCGTTATTTTCGGTTTTCCACAAGTTGCCGCTGGCGAACGCCACGTAATGAACCTGCCACTGCTCAGGATGAAAAGCGAAGTCAGAAACGCGGCCTGAGGTCAACGCCGGCCCGATCGAGCGCAAAGGGATGCCGGCCAAAGGGTGGCTGTCATTGGCAGCGACGCCCGGTTGACAGGAAATGAAAAGAAAAAGAGAAAGAACCGAAGTTCCCAGCAGCTTCGTGCGCAGCATAGCGAATCCTTCTTTGAATGATTACAGACTGGTCAGGAAGTGTACTTAATTTGAATTTCGCTTGCGACGATCAGGATCAATCTCCCATTAATCCTCGGTACAGGTAGTCACGGGCGTGAGCCTCTGTAATTCGATTTCGCCCTGCACTCCGTCAATTTCCGAGAAAAAATTCATGCGGGCCCTGGTGCAACTGAGGAAAATGAGTTCGACATCACCCCAGGCCCCGAGCGTGGCTTCACCCTCACCCGTAAATGAACCACCGGTCGGCTGCAGGAATTCGAGGACCGCGCGGCGACCATGTAACTGTCCCACAGCCACCATCCATTGTTGTTTTCCGGTTGCCGGTTCGAAAGTCATCCAGTAAATGACGACCTGTCCGGTACTGGGAACCACTTCCAGCATGAAACCCTGGTGCTTCCGCTCGGTATTGAACCAGGAACCGGTCAACCCGCCATCAGATACAGGATCGAAATCGGCGTCCACTCCATCAAGAATGATGTCGCGGATCGCAAACCGCATATCCGGCCCCTCGTACTGGCCATTGTCGGCTGTCGACGCAATGACCATGTCCAGCTCCGGGATGACAAAAATATACTGGCCGGCAAACCCATCCGCCGTATGCACCGCGATGTCTCCACCAGGCCGAGGGTAATGACGGGTCCACCACTGGTAGCCATAGGAGACGTTTTCGGGAAACACCAGGGGGTCCGATACAAAATTGCTGTACTCACCCCAACTCTCCTCGATCCATTCACGGGAGAGGATTCTCCGCGATTGCCACGCGCCCCGGTCAAGATATAGCTGACCGATTTTCGCCAGGTCAGTGGCCTTGAGCCACAGACCGTGACCCGTCGGTGTCAATCCGGGCTGGAATTCCCGGATACCGGTTCCGCGTGGCTGGCCTGCCAGGTCGACCTCGAGGTAGTAGTCCCTGATGTCCATCGGATCGAACAGGTGCTCGATCGAGTAATTCAAGGCGCTTTGCCCGGTGAGGTTCCAGATGACACCGCCCAGCAGGTTTGACACGCCCGTACTGTAGCGAAAGTTACTGTCATGCGGGGCTGTCGCTGGCCTTGACAGAACGTAACGCCACCAGTCGCTGGATTGCGTCATTTGGTAAACCGGGTTAGCGGGGTCGGTAAAGTAGCTCGACCACTCATCCCATTGCAGACCATGCCGCATGGTCAACAGGTCATGCAGCCGGATAAGGCGCTTTTCAGGTTCGGCCGCAAAAATATCTGCATAGTCCGGGAATAGCTGATCAATGGTCCGGTCAGGCGTCGGAATGTGCTGCCTGCCGATACCTATCCCGATCAGGGCAGAAGCCCAGCTTTTAGTCACCGAGTAGAGGGGCATCAGGTCCCCTGGCCGGTATCCATTGAAATACTGTTCCAAGACCAGGCGTCCGTGCCTTGCGATCAGCAGGCTTTTCAGCCGGCCATAGTCACCCCGCTCGATTGCGGCAACGAGGTCGCTGATCATGCCCGGGTCAATATCAACAGCTTCCGGAGAAGCTTCCGGCCAAACGAAAACATCTGCCCGGATACTTTGTACCGGGCAGATGCTCGCCAGAAGGCTCAGCAGTATGAGGAAGAGGGCTTTCATGGACAGGGAAAGAGACCGCCCCCGGCCGTGATCGATTTCAGTTTTCAGCCTTCAGCAGCTGCTTTACGTTCCTTGTAACCACGGACTGCAGCGTTAAAACGTTCAGCGATGCGCTCTTCCATTTCGACCGAGTAATTGAAAGAAGCTACGATAGCCGCCTTGTTACCGGGCGTGTTATCCGGGTCAGCCTCGGCCGCCTGCAGGCACTCACGAAAACCGACGACTTCCTCCTGGAACACGGCGATCTGCTTCTTCGCATTGACCAGATCATCATAAACCGCTTCTTCCGGAATGGCGTCCGGAGATGTAGGAAGAACACATTTCTGGGCAGCTTCGGGCAATACCTGCTCATAATCCGCGTCATCGTCCTGGGCAACAACATTGGCGCACAATACGGCTGCAGCAAGCAAAGTAAAAATTCGTTTCACAGTGAGACTCCTTGATTAACCGAGAACCGATTATACATGGGCAGACGCCATGGTTGACAATGCCTGCCGAACAATTAACTCTTACGTGCTTGGATAAAATCAAGGAGTCCAGGATGCCCTTTGCACTCAAGTCCCTTCTGTTCTTTGTCGCCCTGGCTGCCCTGGGTATTGGAATCACATCGCCACTGGCGGCACAACTGGACGCCAGGCTGCTTGATGGCCTGTCTGCCCGAACGCTGGGACCGGCAGCAGTGAGCGGACGTATCACCGCTATCGACGCCGTCGCCACTGATCCGAACCATATCGTTATCGGCGCGGCCACCGGCGGAGTCTGGCTTTCCAGCAATGGCGGGCTGACCTGGACAGCCGTATTTGACGACCAGCCGGTCGCTTCCATTGGCGCCGTGGCGATCAACCAGAACAACCCGGACATCATCTGGGTGGGGACCGGTGAGGGAAATGTCCGCAATTCCACGTCGATTGGCGGCGGCATGTTCAAATCCATCGACGGTGGCAAAACCTGGCAGAACATCGGCCTGGAAGGTACCGAGCGCATCAACCGCATCGCGCTGCACCCGGACCTGCCAAACGTGGCTTATGTGGCGGCCCTGGGCACGCTCTGGGGAGAGAACGAAGACCGGGGTATTTTCAAAACGACAGACGGTGGCAAAACCTGGCGCAAGATCCTCTATGTGGACCAGAAAACCGGCGGCACCGACGTCAAGCTGGACCCCTTCAATCCGGAGAAACTGTATGCCAGTATGTGGCAGCACCGCCGCTGGCCTTACTTCTTCGAATCCGGCGGCCCCGGTTCGGGCATGTATGTATCCTGGGATGGCGGCGAAAACTGGCAGCAAAAAACCGAAGACGACGGCCTGCCTGCGGGAGAGTTGGGACGTATCACTTTTGCCCCTTCAGCTGCCCGCAAGGGGCGTGTATATGCGCTGGTGGAGGCCAAAAAAAGCGCCATGTTGCGATCCGATGACGGCGGTCAGAGCTGGGCAAAAACCAATGAAGAGTACGACATTGCCGTCCGTCCTTTCTACTACACTGAAGTCGCTGCTGACCCGGAAAACGCCGATCGTGTCTACAACATCTTTACCCGTCTGAGTGTTTCCATCGACGCCGGTAAGACGTTCGAACTCAACCCGGTCGTCGACTGTTGTGCAGCGGGCAATACCATCCATATCGACAATCACTCACTCTGGATCAATCCCAGCGATTCGAGACACCTTATACTGGGTAACGATGGTGGTATCGCGATCAGCAGGGACCGGGGTGAAACCTGGCGTTTTGTTCGCAACCTGCCGTTGTCGCAGTTCTATCACATCCGGGTGGACAATGATGTTCCTTACAACATCTATGGCGGCCTGCAGGACAATGGCAGCTGGCGCGGCCCCTCGGAAGTCTGGGAGAATGCCGGAATTCGCAACCTGCACTGGCAGGAAGTCGGTTTTGGCGATGGTTTTGATACCCTGCCCGACCCTGAAAATTCCCGCCGGGGCTACGTGATGTCCCAGGGCGGATTCCTCTCGACCTGGAACCTGGATACCGGTGAACAGCGCCTGATCAGGCCAGCCCCTCCGAATCCCGATGTCGACCTCAGGTTCAACTGGAGCGCAGCGATTGCACAGGACCCGTTCGAACCGGCGACCATCTATTACGGTAGCCAGTTCGTCCACAAATCGACCGACCGCGGCGCCAGCTGGACGACCATCAGCGACGACCTGACATCCAACAACCCTGAGTGGCAGACATTCAGGGAAAGCGGCGGATTGACCCGCGACGTAACAGCGGCCGAGAACTACACCACGATCGTTTCAATCGCGCCAAGCCCGCTCGAACAGGGAACACTCTGGGTGGGCACGGACGATGGCCGCATCCACGTGACCCGCGATGGCGGCGATAGCTGGAAGCGAATTGACGAGGGCGCCAGGGGCGCACCTGCCAACGGCTGGGTGCCGATGATCACCGCTTCTCCGCATGATGCCGGCACCGCCTTCGTGGTGTTTGACAATCACCGCCGGTCCGATATGAACACTTATGTCTTTCGCGCACAGGATTATGGCCGCAGCTGGACCAACCTGGGCAGTGAAGACCTGTCCGGCTATGCCCTGTCAGTCCTGCAGGATCCGGTTGACCCTCAATTGCTGTTCCTGGGCACCGAATTCGGCCTGTTTGTCTCGGTAGATGGCGGTGCCGGTTGGTCGAAATTTACCGCCGGCGTACCCACGGTATCGGTCATGGACATGGCGATTCAGCCCCGTGAGAATGACCTTGTGCTGGGAACACATGGCCGTTCTTTGTACGTGCTGGATGACTACAGCGCCCTGCGGGGGCTGGACAATTCCGCCTTCAATCAACGCCTTGCCATTCTCAGCGTCACCCCCGGGCAGCAATACACGGCAAACCAGACACCCTCCACGCGCTTTACCGGTTCCGGAGAATTCAGGGCGGCTAACGAACCGTATGGCGTGATGATCACGTTCGTGGCCAGCGGCGATGACTTGCCGCATCCGGATGAATACCTTGAGCGTGAGCGCAAGTCCCTGCAACGCGCTGCCTCCTCCGGCAAGGACACCGATGATGATGAGGATGATGAGGATGACAAGAACACGCCCCCCAAGGTTGAGATGACCGTTCGTGATGCCGCAGGAAGCATCATTCGAACCCGCAAGTTCAGTGTTCAGCAGGGCATCAACCGCATCGTCTGGGATATGCAGCGTGACGGTGTCAGGCCGATGCCCGGACCGGAACCGGCAGAGCTTGCAGACGGGCTGCCCGGCGGTCCCGAGGTGCCGGCCGGTGACTATGAAGTCACACTCAGCCTGGTCGGGGAGCACGATGAACCGGCTACCTCAAGTCAGCCCGTGACGGTTCTTGCCGATCCACGCTCCCCCTTCAGTGCCGCGGCCCGCGAGTCCAATTACCAGGCCCGGCTTGAAGTCATGGGAATGCAGGAACAGGCTGTCACCGCGGTCGAGCGTATTGCCCATGCGCAGGCCGGGGTTGCCACAGCACTCGAGCTGATCGGACAGCATCAGCAACCCGGTGCCGAACCGGATGAAAACCTGAAGACTTTGACAGAAAGCGCAAAAAGCGTGCAGAAAGGACTGGCAGAACTCGAGCAACGTTTCCGGACGCCGCCAAAAACAAAGGGCATCGTTTATGATGATGACAAGGTGACCAGCAAGGTCGGACTTGCCGGTTACTACATTGGCAGCACCAACGATGCACCGACGGCCACTGCAGCGATTTATCTGGAGCAGGCCAGGGTTTCGCTGGATACTGCCCTGGAAAGCCTCGAGCGTTTCATGCAGCAAGAGCTCGAGCCTTTCCGCAGGTCGATGTCAGATGCGGGCATCGGCCTGTTTGCGACATCCATCGGCGAATAATGCGGGAGTAACAAGCCTTGAACATGGACACCTGGGCAGGCGTGGCGCAAGCCATCCTCGACGGTTTCAACCGGCACTACTCGCTGTTTCGCCAATACAGCCGTGAGGGCAAAGAGTGCTTTGAACGGGCTGACTGGGCTCGCGCTACCCAGGTGAGCCGCGAACGTATCATGGGTTATGAGCAACGCGTTCAGGAAACCGTCGATGCGATCCAGCGCGATTTTCCCGAAGTGAGCAGGAACGCCGAACTCTGGCCGCGAATAAAGATCGTGTTCATCGGAAAATTGATGAATCATTTGCAATCTGAATGTGCAGAAACATTCTATAATTCAGTAGCATGCAGAGTACTCCACAGAGATTACTACAAAGGTGACTATATCTTCTGGCGCCCGGCGATCAGCACGCAGTACCTGCGTGGATCACAACCGGCTTACCGCAGCTACTACCCCGACAGCGACGGCCTGCGGCGTTGCTTCCTTGAAATCCTGACCAGTTTCAACCTGGCTAATCGTTTTGAAAACCTCCGGCGCGATACACGCTACCTCGAACGCGCCCTGCTGGAACGGCGCTCTGACAACTGGAAGGCGAAACCCAACTTCCAGGTACAGGTGCTCGATTGCCTGTTTTACCGCAACAAGGCGGCCTATGTGGTGGGCAGGCTGATCAACGGCGATATCAAGCAGCCCTTTATTATCCCGATACTCCGTTATGACGATGGAACGATCGGCATTGATGCCCTGTTGATGCGCCAGAAAGACGTGGCTGTGCTGTTCAGCTTTTCGCGCGCCTATTTCCTGGTGGACATGGAAGTGCCATCCGCCTACGTGTCCTTCCTGCTATCCATCATGCCCCGCAAGTCGATTGTCGATCTGTACGCGATGCTGGGTTTGCAGAAGCAGGCCAAGACAATTTTCTACCGGGAGTTGCAGCACCACCTGAGGCATTCGCGGGACATGTTCCAGGTTGCGCCAGGTGTGCGCGGCATGGTCATGCTGGTGTTCACGATGCCGTCCATGCCGTTTGTTTTCAAACTGATCAAGGACCGCTTCGATCCGCCGAAAACCGCTTCAAGACAGGAGGTTAAAAACAAGTACCTGCTGGTCAAGAACCATGACCGGGTTGGCCGGCTGGCCGATACGCTGGAGTATTCCAACGTCGCCATACCGCTGGAACGCATCGACCCCAACCTGCTGGAGCAGTTGCAGAATGACGCCGCGGGTTCGGTTGAAGTCGATGGCGAGATGCTGGTCATCAAGCACATCTATATCGAACGGCGCATGGAGCCGTTGGATAATTATCTCGCGCAGGCGTCACCGCCCGAAAGAAAGCGCGCAATCAGGGATTACGGCAACTCTATCCGCGACCTCGCCGGAGCCAATATTTTCCCCGGGGATATGCTGAAGAAGAATTTTGGCGTCACCCGCCATGACCGCGTGGTATTTTACGACTACGATGAAATCTGTTACATCACGGAATGCAATTTTCGCAAGGTGCCGCCACCCCGTGACTTCAATGACGTCATGTCGGATACGCCCTGGTATTCGATCAGGGAGAATGATGTTTTTCCGGAAACGTTTGGCCCTTTCTTTTTCGCCGACCCGGTTGACATGCAACTATTCAAGGAAGACCACGCTGAATTGATGACCGCCACGTGGTGGAATGAGGTTAAGGAAAACATTCTTACCGGCAACCAGGCCGACGTTTTCCCCTACCCCCGGAACAGGCGCTTCAAATACCGTTACGGCTAGGCCGAAGCGACCCAGTCGACCACGGCCCTGGCCCAATTTTCGCCATCTTCCTCCTGGATGAAGTGGCGTCCTTTGAGCGAGACATGCGGTTGCCCACGAGTGCCTGGAACCAGCTTCAGGAACGGCTTTTCCCCACCCTGCATGATCGGGTCCGCGTCCGAAAAACACATCAATGCCGGCTTTTGCCACTGCATCAGTGCTTTCCAAGCGCTGCGATTGGCTTGTGCAGCGGGATCGTCCGGGGCAATCGGCACCAGCAGCGGAAACTGGCGCGCACCCGCCTTGTAATCATCGTCGGGAAAAGGCGCCCGGTAGGCCTCCATTTCCGCCTCACTCAAATCGCCATGACCAAACAGGTTGACGATCATACCGGTATCGAAAACCGGATCATCCTGGCTGAATCTGCGCCAGCGGTGGAAAGCCTCGTTGATCTGCTGGTCACCCGTCGGCAGGCCGGTGTTGGACAAGGAGAAACGAGCAAAACGGTCCGGATCTTCGGCCACTAGCCGTAGACCGATCAGGCCACCCCAGTCCTGCCCCAGCAGGGTGATATCACGGATTCCCAGCGCGCTGATCCATTGCGCCATCCAGTACACATGCTTCCGGTAGCTGTAGTCCTGTCGCCCAGCGGGCTTGTCAGACCGGCCGAATCCGACCAGGTCCGGAGCCAGCACGCGGAAACCCGCTGCGACGAATACCGGGATCATCTTCCGGTAAAGGTAACACCAGGTAGGTTCTCCATGCAGGCAAAGCACGACAGGTCCGCCTGGTGGCCCCTCGTCCAGGTAATGAATGCGCAGCGGGCCGAGGTCTTGATCGGACACTTCAACATAATGAGGCTGAAACGGAAAACCAGGCAGGCCCTCGAAACGATCGTCAGGTGTGCGCAGTACGGCCATACTTCCTCCAGAGTCGATAGGTGAGCAGGAACGCAAGCACCAGGGCGTAGAGGCTTGCGTCGAGTGTATCGAGTTTAACTTGCCAGTAGAAGTGCCACACCCCCAGCATGGCGACCAGGTAAACCAGTCGGTGCAGTTTCTGCCAGCGCCTCCCGAGACGTCTCATCATGCCGTTGGTAGACGTAATCGCCAGCGGCACCAGCAGCAGGAGCGCGGCAAATCCAATGGTGATGTAAGGCCTTTCAGCAATGTCTTCGAAGATAGCCTGCAAATCAAAACGTTGGTCGAGCCCCGCGTAAACCATGAAATGCATCAACACGTAAAAAAAGGCAAACAGGCCGAGCATGCGGCGAAAACGGATCAGCCAGTTCTTACCGGTGATAAATCGAAGCGGTGTGACGGCCAGCGTAATCAGCAGAAAATTCAGCCCCCAGATGCCCAGCCGGTGAAGCAGCGTTTCGACCGGGTTGGCCCCGAGACTCATTCCCGCAATGCCAAAGGTTTCCAACCCGAGTTTGCCAAGGGGTACCAGGCAAAGCAGGAACAACAGGATTTTAGCCAGTCGAATCGAACCTGGGTCCATCAAAAATTCTTGCGCAGATCCAGCCCGGCGTAGAGATTCGCCACTTCTTCCGCGTATCCATTGAACATCAGCGTGGGCTGCTTTTCGGCAAACAGCCCTGCACCGATTCGCCGTTCCCTGGCCTGGCTCCAGCGCGGGTGACTGACCTCCGGATTCACATTGGCGTAAAAACCATACTCGCGAGGCGCCGCCATTTCCCAGGAAGTATTCGGCTGACGCTTGACAAATTCAATCTCGACGATGGACTTGATGCCCTTGAATCCGTACTTCCAGGGTACAACCAGGCGCAATGGCGCGCCGTTCTGGTTCGGCAACTCTTTGCCGTACACGCCCACGACCATCAACGTCAGCGGGTGCATCGCTTCGGCCAGCGTCAGGCCTTCGACATAGGGCCAGCGCAGAACGGGACGCTTCTGGCCCGGCATCTGTTTCGGGTCCAGCAGTGTTTTGAACCGGACAAAGCGCGCATCCGAACCCGGGTCGAAACGTTTCAGCAGGTCACCCAGCGGGAAACCGACCCAGGGCACCACCATCGACCATGCTTCCACGCAACGGTGGCGGTAGACGCGGTCTTCAAAGGTATGGGGGCTGACGATATCCTCGTAAGCGTATTCGCCCGGTTTTCCGCACTCACCGGAGACTTTGACAGTCCAGGGTGAGGTCACGAAATCCTGTGCATTGCGGTAAGGGTCCTCCTTACCGGTGCCGAACTCGTAAAAATTGTTGTAGGTCGTTACATCCTGCCAGGAATTGGGCTCCTCTTCGGTGCTGTAAGGCCCCTTGACCGTGTCCAGGTCTCGCCCCTGAGCCCGCAGGTTTGCGGGCATACCGGCCAAAGCCAGGCCAGCGCCGGCAGCCAGGCCTGCATCACGGATAAACTGGCGACGGTTGAGGTAATTGCGCTCGCTGGTAATTTCCCAGGAGTGTATTTTTTTTCCAGTATTCAAGACTTCTTCCTGTTCGTTGTTGCCTATGAGACCCGACCGGGCCCCATTGCATTTCAAACAGTTTGGCTTACAAAGGCCCCGGCTTGTCAGGTCCTTCTGTCAGGGTTTCGCACAGTGGCACGGCGTCGTTGACGATTCGCTGTATCGGCACCGTTCCGGCCCGGCCGCTCTGGCCCAGATCATAGCTCACGTTTCCTGTAAAGCAGTCATCGAACTCAACCGTCATTGAGCCATCCGATTCATTGACGACCGGGGGAGTTTCCGAATCCAATATCATTCCGGAACTCCAGGTAATGTCCAGATTGGCGGTATTACCGGTAAAAGGCCCAACCGCAGTCATCCAGCGATGACCCGGATCGCCGATCATGGCGGGTGTATCCGCCGGCGGGCGCTCGAGATCGTAGGTAAACCAGGCCAGGAACATCAGGTTCTGCGTGTCAAACACATCGATCAGAAAACCCTGCCCGGTAGTCGGCGGATAGTACCAGCTTCCTGACATTGCGTAAGTGATGGAGAAAGGCGCCGGAGGTGCAAAAACATAAAAGAATTCGCCACTGGCGGGAGCCTGTAACGGCTGTGCCACGAAAAAATAGTCCTTGTTGGTCTCCAGTTCGACGTCACCCTCATCGTCCGCCCAAAATATGCGGTTATTGTAAGGATTGGCCGGATCGAAAGGAGCGGTGTAAATCTGCAGGCACATGTCCACATCGAAATCGAGTGAAATATCGCGGTAGTAGTAAGTGCCGGTAGTGGAGACCTGAACAGGGCCGATCTGCTGATACTGTGAGTCGCCGCATTCAGAATCACTGGTTGGATCCCCGGGTGCAAAATCTCCCTCGGTCCACTCGGGAACTTCGACCTTGCTCACCGATGTTACCTCGCCTGGCCCTGAGTAAGTCACTGCCCATGCGCCCTGGCGGTTGACCCAGACACGCTCCGGATTGCTGCACCAGAGCTGAACCACCAGCACGTAATTTACCCCGGCGATCAGGTTAACCTGGCTGGCTTCATCGATGCCAATTGGCGTGATCAGGTTATTCCCGGGACGATCGGGATCGAAGCTGTTTTCATAGACATTGGCGCTGATATCCACGCCCATTAAATTATAGGGGTCGGTCATGATGTAATTGCCGGTTGCCGCAACCTGAAATACACCGACTTCCTGGTAACCCAACGGATCAGTACCCCCGCAGGTGCCCGGCAACGGGGCGAGAAGTGGTTCGGACCCGTCAAAAACCCCCGAAACCACCGAATTTACGGCCAGGACGCTGAGCGGAAAAACCGCCAGCAGAAACATCAGTGCAGCTTGTTTAAGCCGGTTAGTCATTAATTGTCCCCTGTCGAATTACGTCAAGTTGATCAGTGTGCAAATCTACGAGGCTGGGGATCAGAATACAAGTGGTACGAGCCACCAGCTGCTCGCTTTGTAGTCAGTCCAGCCTTCATGCCGGGACATGCTGACTTCCTTCATGATCATGTTTACCGCGAATAAACCCAGCCACACCCAGGCCAGCACCAGGAAAGGCAGCCAGTGCCAGACCATCAGCGCAAAACTTCCATAGATCATCATCTCGCCCAGGTAATTGGGGTGTCGCACATAGCGGAACATACCATCGGTAATCAAGCCCCTGCTGACTCTCAGCGTGAAGTACTTTTGTGCATCTGCGGCCAGCATGATGGCCGTGCCGGTAACGCAGAGGGTAATGCAGAGTGCGAACCAGGCGCCCTGGGACAACGGGTAGTCGGGCGCGGCCACGCCGGAAATCAGCAACCATCCGAACACCCAGTACCAACCCAGCACTCCGATAAATGCATTGATGCCACCGGCAATGGTGATGCGCACCTGCCAGCCCGTATCCGGAAAAGCCATATCCTTGATGAACCAGGCCAGGCCATAACTGCCATGCAAACCCAGGTAGATCCAGGCTGCAACGGAAAAATTGCCGTAATACCACATCAGGAATCCAAGAAAAAAGAACGTTCCACACTTCTGGAAATTGATCACCCAGGAGAATTTCCAGGGCCGGGGCCCGCCGCCGAAGTCCTGCACCATATAATCGGTTAACCTGCGTGTCCTGACGGCCCACGCAGGTGCCTCTACGCCGGTGGGGAGCATGATACTGAATTTCCGTAAGCCCGTTGAAAGGCACAATTGAATTCAACCAGGTTCCATTGCATGATGCTTCCCATTGAATTTCGCGACAATACCCACATTATGCATGTGTCCCGCTACCTTGCCATATAATCCGTCCATGCAATAATTCCGATGAAGAAATCCATACTCATAACCGCCTGGCTCTCACTGCTGCTGGTCTCACCGCTGGTCTCACCCCTGGTCCTGGATGAACAGGATGATTCCAGAACCTTGCGGTTTTTTCACACCCACACCACGAAAACCCTGGCTGTCACCTATTATCGCGACGGGCTGTACCTGCTTGAACCGATGGAGGAACTGCGGGCTTTCCTGGCGGACTGGCGTGATGGCGAGAAAAAGGAAATCGACCCCAGGCTGATGGACATCCTGTGGAAAATCCAACAGGTAAGCGGCAGCAATGAAACCTACGAGGTGATCTCCGCCTACCGTTCGCCCGGCACCAACCGGTACCTGCGGAACAAGAGCAATGGAGTGGCGCAGAATAGCCAGCATATCCTGGGTAAGGCAATTGATGTACGCTTGCGTGGCATGGACACCAGGAAACTGCGCGACGTGGCCCTGCAACTGAAACTGGGCGGCGTGGGTTACTACGAAAAAACAGATTTCATTCATGTCGACACCGGCCGTGTCCGGCGCTGGTAAAGGGAAGTAACGCTTGAGATTTACACTATTGGTCCTGGCAGCCGGCCTGGTTTTCTCCAATGTCGATGCAGCAGCACAGACAGACGTCGCGCAGGACATCCGACAATTACTCGGGCAGGAAAACCTGGCAGTCAATGGAGTAGATATCCTGGCCCGCGACATCGTCGAGCACGTCTACAAGGATAACGCTTACCAGCCTTACTGGACGGACTCCGCAAATATCCTGGAACTGATGCAACTGATCGAAGGCGCGGCGGACCATGGACTCAAGCCAACGGACTATAACATCGAGCCGCTGCGAGCGATCCTGCAACGGCGGCAGCAAAACCCTTCGGCTGCAATTGCTGCAGAATCGGACATCATGCTTACAGAGAGCCTGCTCCGATATGGTTACAGCCGTCGCTATGGCAAGGCCGACCCCGCAAAACTCGACTCTGACTTCAATTTCCGCCGGGAAACGCTTCGCAATCAGTGCAGTTCGACGAAGACCTCGAGAAGGCCGTGAAGACATTTCAGCAACGCCACTCGCTGGATGCTGACGGCATCGTCGGTAAGCAGACTATCGCCTCAATGAACGTCCCGGTTGAGCAGCGTATCGACCAGTTGCGCGCCTCGCTGGAACGCCTCCGCTGGGTCAACCAGGAAGCGGCAGACACGCTGGTCGCGGTGAATATTGCCGGGTTCAAAGCCTTCTTCTTCGAGGGCGGTGAACTGAAGTGGACTACCCGCACGATGGTCGGCAAAACATACCGGCGCACACCCGTCTTTCGCGGCGATATCCAGTACATGGAATTCAATCCCACCTGGACCATTCCGCCAGGCATCCTGCAGAACGATACACTGCCGGCCATCAAGCGTGACCCAAACTACCTGGCATCAAAAAACATCAGGGTGATTGACCGCAACGGAAAATTCGTCGACCCGGCAACCGTTGACTGGAATCAATACTCCAATGGAGTTCCTTACACCCTGAGGCAGGACCCGGGCCTGAACAATTCACTGGGAACGGTCAAGTTCATTTTTCCCAACAAACATTTCGTATTCCTGCACGATACGCCCCATCGCGAGCTGTTTGACCGCCCGGAAAGGGCTTTTTCGTCCGGTTGCATCCGGGTTGAAGACCCTCTGACACTGGCCGAACTGTTACTGAACGATCCGGAGTACCAGAGATCGGACCTGCAGGCTGTCGTGGATTCTCGCAAAACCCAGCGTATCAGCCTCGCGAACACCATTCCTGTACTGATCCTCTACCTGACAGCAAGTGTAGATGAAAGCGGTAATGTTCTGTTTTACAAGGATATATACGACAGGGACTCAAAGGTTCTGGCTGCACTTGACGGTGATATAAAGATCGATCTGCCTGCCGTCGGCAATTGACCACAGCAATCAGTCGATTGGCTTGACCGGCGGGTCCGCGGCAGCGCGGATCCGGTCGAGCTTCTGCCGCGTGAACTCGGCCTCGGCCGTGTTGCCAAGCCCCGCCTGGGCCTCTGACAGACCCAGCAAAGCGCGTGATTTCTGGCGGCTGCGTTCCAGTTGCAGCGTGAATGCGGTCACCGCATCCGCATACTGCTTTGTTCCCAGCAACAAATCCCCGAGGTACTCCGCAGACGGATAATCGACAAACGGCGGGCCGAATGAATACGGCATGTCACCCTCGACCAGGCTGGCCTCCCCTGCCCAGCGCACAGCCTCCGCCAGGTCGCCTGCCGCATGGGCCCTGGCAGCTAACAATTCCAGTTCCATAACCGCCAGCCGTTCCAGGTACAACAGGTCGGTGGGCGCCTGTTCTTGCTGGCGGGAAATGATCTGCGTAAGCTCCTGCTTCAATTGGCGGAACTGCTCAAGAAAAGGGTCTACCCGGGCAGGCTCGCCGCTGTTTGCAGCCTGCATGGCCCGAACAAAACTGATGTTCAGATTAGGGTCGAAAGCGCTGCCGGCGTTGAAGGTCCAGTTGGCCACTTCGCTGTCCCAGCCGCGCGTTTCGATCAGGTACCGCGCCCACATCTGCACCACCGAGCCGACCAGTGAGCGGTCCGAATCCAGGTTCATGCGGTCGTTGGGTGGCTTGCCGTCCGCCTGGGCCTCGGCATAGGCGCTTGTCAACAGCTCAAGAGCAGTATCAAAGCGGCCCTGCTGCAAATACCCATACAGTAACCAGTAGTTATAGTGCCCCCAGTGCCGGGCTGCCATGCCGCGTTCCACGCGCATGGCATTTTGGACCTCCACCGCTGCTTCATTAGCACTGACAACATCACTCCACATCCCAACCGCGGTGAAAATGTGGGAAGTCATATGTTGCGAGTGTCCGGCATCCGGCGCCATCACTGCCAGCGCACGCGCAGCCCGCAACCCCAGCACGGCGTGCACGGGATCGTCTACACCGTGGATCAGGTAGTGGGCGGCACCCGGATGTTGCGGATTCTTGCTGAACACGTCCTGCGCCAGCGCGGTGCACATCATGTAGGTAGCCGTATCGCGCACGCCGGCCTGAACCCCGAACAGGGACAGTGCATAGAACAGCTGCACCTCATGATCGTCAGGATAACGCGCGGCCAGTTGCTCCATCGCCCGCATATAGGCGACATCCCTCTGCGCCTTGGTTCCTGCGCCATACAGCATCTCGACAGCCGCGAGAAATCCCTGCTCCCGCGGGGCCGGCGTCGCCGTGATCCGCTGTTCCGGCGTAGGCGCGAGTTTCATCAAAGCCGCCCTTCCCGCTGCTGTGTTTTGCCGGTCCCAGATCGGGTGATTGTGCGTCATCGCTTCACCCCAGTAAGCCATTGCGAAGGCCGGGTCCAATTCCTGCGCCTTCAGGAACTCATCCCGGGCAAAAGGGTATTCGAACAGGTGTAGCAGCAGCACACCACGAATGAACGCGTCCTGTGCTTGCGCAGAGCCGGTCGTGGTTGGAAAGCTGATCTGGCCCAGCACCCGCCCCCCAGCCTGGCCCGGTTCATCGGTATGGTCTTCGCCATCATGCGCTCTGGCGCCGGGTAGAGACAGGCTTACCGCCAACAGGGCCGGCAGAAACACGGAAAAAAACAGCGGTCTGATTCTCATCGCGAAAGTATAATGACTTTTTCATTGCACGGTCAGAAGCACTTCTAATGAGCCAGCAAAAATTTATTGCCATCGCTGGCAACATCGGCGCGGGAAAATCCTCCCTGTTGCAGTTCCTGACCAGCACCTATGATATTTCACCTTTTTATGAACCCAACGATGCCAACCCCTACCTGCCGGACTTTTACCGGGATATGCGTCGCTGGGCCTTCCAGTCACAGCTGTTTTTCCTCAGTAACAAGTTTCGCATTCACCAGGAGGCAGACCGGACACCGGGAGTGGTCATCCAGGACCGGACCATTTTCGAAGATGCAGAGATCTTCGCCACCGCGTTGCACCGTATGCGCAAGATCGACAAGCGGGACTGGGAGACTTACTGGTCGTTCTACCGGAGTATTCTGCAAGCCATCAAGCCGCCGGACCTGATGATTTATCTGCATTGCTCCATGCGAACCCTGCGGCAACGAATCCGGCTCAGAGGCCGCCAGATGGAGCAGGACATCCCACTGTCCTACCTCAAACGGCTACAGGGCCTTTATGACCAATGGATTGAAAGTTATACGATGGGGGACGTGCTGGTGCTCGACTCCGGCAAACTCGATTTCGTCAACGACCTGGTAGATCGTCAGGACGTCAGGGAACGGGTTGAAGCCCTGCTGCCGGCAGCGTTAAAACGCAGCAAACGATAACGAATTGCTTTATTATCTGCCGCCATTCAAAACCACCTTTCGGAGTCTTTTATGAATGCTGTCAGAATGGCCGGGGTAGCCATACTCATCATGCTCTTGAGTCCATCTGTTGTGTTTGCACAAGCCAATTCACCCGTTACTTTCGAGGGGGTAACCCGTGTCACGGTCAAGGTGAATAACATATCTCCGCCGATCGGAACCGTTGAAGTGACCCTTTTCAACACTGAAGAATCATTCATGAAAGAACCTTACCGGCAGCAGTCCGGCCAGAGTGGTGAAAAAGGCATATTCGTCACCGAATTCAAGGATATTACGAGCGGCGAATACGCCGTGGTTGTGGTTCATGATGCCAACGACAACGGCAAACTTGATACAGGTTTTCTGGGCTTTGGCGGAGAAAGCTATGGCTTTTCCAATAACGTAACTGCATGGTTCGGATATCCTGAATTTGAAGAGGCGAAGATCATTACCGCACCGGATGGCAACCTGGTCGAAATTGATCTGCAATAAGCTGCTGCCGTTCAGAACAGCGGTTGGCCCGTGGTGAAGTACGCCACCGCGTCGGCCAGTAAGGCAAGCCCCACCAGACCGAGCAGAACCGGCATCAGGACGCGGCTGACCTTATCCAGCCCTCGATTGATTTTATCCAGCAAGGGGCGGGCCTTTTCGCCCATGGTGGCGGACAATACCGGCACCAATGCAAACGGCAGCGCATAGACCAGGTTGTAGGACAGCAGCAGGAACGCGGCCTGGGTCGTGGAAGTGTCGGTTTTGGCGATCTGATCAACGGCTGCGAAATACGGCACGGCAAAGGGAATACCGATGAAATTTATCACGGCGCCAAGTCCGAACGCACCGGGCCAACTCAGTTCCGGCATCGGTTCTTCCGGTCGTTTGCCGGTGTTCTTGCGGGTGCCAAGAGCCACCCAGAGCAGAACCAGGCCAATGATGATTTCGATAATGAAGTCAATCCGGCGGGGATTGGAAAAAAACTCTGAAATCGTCTCCATAAAGACGGCGAGCACAATCCCAGCCGAGAAATAGGCTACTGTGTGCCCCAGTAACATCGAACTGCTGGTCAGCACAGGCCGTTTCGAAGCAGCCGCGACTACCATGAATGCAAACAGTACGGGATTTACCACGTCGGTCAGCAATATCGGAAAAAGTATGGTCCAGATTTCCATGCGGTTTGCCATTCCGTGTGTTCAGCAAACATTGTAAGTGATTTTTGCTAGACTGATGCGGCATGAATGCGTACCTCAAAGTGGAGAAACAGGGGGGGCTGCTGCAGGTTTCGCTCAAGGACGACTGGACTTTTGACAACCTGACCGTCCTCCAGGAGACGCTGGACAAGATAGAACCGGAGACCGAAACACAGGTGAAATTTTCCTGTGGCGGCCTCCAGAATTTCGATCTTGCCGGTGCCTGGGTCTTGTATGAACGTTCGATGGATTTCGAAGAGATCGGCATAGATACCGATTTTGAAGGTTTCCGTGCGTCCCACTTCAAGTTTCTGCAGCACATCATCGATCTCGCTGCGACGAAGGAATATGTTCCCGGTTTTTTTGACCCCAAACCACACCACTTCTTTCGCAACAGCATGCGAACCATCGGACACAACACCATTGAGGCCGTCGATTCAGTAGGTTTTATTGCCCGGGCTGTGCTCGATGGTATCAAGCGCCCCTCGCGCCTGGTGGTCGGGGAAATCATCAGGCAGGTTCATGCAACGGGCGCGGCTGCAATACCCATCGTGATGACGGTCTGTTTCCTGATGGGTATCGTGCTGGCCTATCAGAGCGCACGCCAACTGGAACAGTTTGGCGCCAACATCTTCATGGTCGACCTGGTGGCCAACTCGATATTCCGGGAGTTGGGTGTGTTGCTGGCCGCGATCATGGTAGCGGGGCGTTCCGGTTCTGCCTTTGCGGCGGCACTGGGAACCATGAAACTCACCGAGGAAGTCGATGCATTGCGCGTGATGGGACTCAACCCCAACCAGATCCTGGTGATTCCGCGCGTGATCGGGTTGATGATCGCCTTGCCCCTGCTGACAGTCTTTGCAAATATTGCCGGATTGGCGGGAGGCGCATTCATCGGTGCGGTCGTACTGGACATCAACTGGTTCTCTTTCACCGAGAGGCTGGCCGAGACCATCCAGGTCAACGACGTGCTGGTCGGCCTGACCAAGGCGCCGGTGTTTGCATTCCTGATCGCCGTGACCGGCACGCTGCGAGGCATGCAGGTTAAGGGTTCGGCCGAGGAACTGGGTCGGTTGACGACCGTGGCGGTAGTACAGTCAATTTTCCTGATCATCGTCTCCGACGCCATTTTCACTGTCGTCTACTCGAGAATCGGATTCTGATGCCTGAACAGCACGAACATGTCATTACCATTCGCGGCCTGGTCAACCGGTTCGGAAGCCAGGTCGTGCATGACAACCTGGAACTCGATGTCCGCAGGGATGAGATCCTTGGCATCGTGGGGGGATCGGGAACCGGTAAGTCAGTGTTGTTACGCAGCATCCTGGGGTTGCACGGCCCGAATGAAGGAGAAATCAAAGTCCTGGGGCATGAGATCAAGTACCACCAACCCGGGCCACACAAACAGTGGGGGGTATTGTTCCAGGGCGGCGCTTTGTTGTCGGGCCTGACCGTGCAGGAGAATGTTGAACTACCCATCGCACTGCATTCGGATCTTTCGGTCGAAACGCGCCGGGAATTGGCTGTACTGAAAATATTCATGGTTGGCCTGGACCTGACCGCGGCAGCCAAGTACCCCAATGAACTCTCCGGCGGCATGCAGAAAAGGGCCTCGCTGGCACGTGCTCTGTCTCTGGAGCCCAAAGTCCTTTTTCTCGATGAGCCCACGGCGGGTCTCGACCCTATCTCGGCTTCACAATTCGATGAGCTGGTAAGCTATCTGCACGCAAACCTGGATTTGACCATCGTAATGATCACGCATGATGTGGATACTCTGTTTGGTGTATGCGACCGGGTCGCAGTATTGGTGAATAAGGGTATCGTCGTGGATACCCGGGATGAAATCGTGAAAAATCCCGACCCCTGGATTCAGGAATACTTTGGAGATCCACGTGCTGTCAGGGCGCGAAAAGCGGCAAAAACAAACAAGGTAAAAACTTGACCCATGTTTAAAGGTGACAGGAATTTCGCAGTCGGATTGTTCGTCAGCATCGCTATTGCTTCGTTCATCTTTTTCGTCATCTGGCTGACCGGCCGGACCGGTGAGCAGGAACTGACCCGTTACACGCTGTTGTTTCATAAGGACGTCAGCGGCCTGAACGTCGGCGGCCCGGTGAAATACATGGGCATGAAGGTTGGATCAGTCATCATGATGGATATTGAGCGCATCGACGGTGTCAAGATCAGGGTGGACATCGACGTGTTGACTTCCACGCCAGTGGATACCGGCACTTTTGCCAGCTTGGCCTTACAGGGAATCACCGGAGTCGCCGTGGTCAATCTCGAAACGGAACCGGGCGTGCATCCTCCCCTGGAAGTACAGAGCGGCAGGGATCACCCGATCATTCCGGTCAGGATCGTCGGGTTCTCGGCGCTGATGTCCAGTGCGCCGGAGATCATGAGTAAGCTCAATAATATTCTCTCCCAGGCCGAAAAAATCCTGGGCGATGAAAACCAGCAAGCCATTGCAGGCACACTGGAGAACATACAATTACTGACCGAAACCCTGGCTGAGGAGCGAGCAGCCATTGGCGCGATTCCCGGCAACCTCAACGCCACCATCGCCGAGGTCCAGGCCACAGTCCGGCAACTGCAGGGCATGATCACTGAACTGCAACCCAGCATCCATTCCACTATTGACAATGTTAACCAAAGCAGTGAAAACCTGGCCAGTCTGACCGGGCGGGTGGACGGTCTGTTGCGTGACCATGAACAGGATCTCGGCCGCTTCATGGAACAAGGCCTGGGTGAAGCACCCGCACTGATGGACCAGACTCGCAAGGTCCTGCGGGATCTCGAAAAACTGCTGCAGGACCTTCAGGACGGCCCTTCGCAACTCATATACCGCCATGACGAGAATTCAGTAGAGATAGAGCCATGATAATGAAAAACACCACGCGATTGACCGTACTGACCCTGGCCGTTTTCCTGTTAAGTGCCTGTAGCGGAGTCATGGACAGCAAGCGGGACGCCAGGCAAACCTATCTACTGACACCAGCCATTTCTGCCGGCGATGCAGGCGCCGTGGCTAACGCACCATCGCTCTCACTTGAAGTCAGCGTCGTTCCCGGTCTCGACACGGACCGGATCATGGCATTGAGCCCCGATGCCCGCCTGAACCCGTACGCCAACGCCCGCTGGCCAGACCATCTCCCGGAAGTCATCTCCTCGTTGATGAAACGTTCTCTGGCTGATTCCGGTCGATTTTCGTCGGTCGAGAATACATCCCGGGCCAGCGGTGACGGTTGGATGCTGACCCTGGAAGTACAGCAGTTCTACGGTATACAAAACTCTTCCGGTGAAACATCCAGCGTCAGGGTGGCATTGGCGGGCGCGATCGAATGCAATGGGAACACCGCACCGATCAGGCTTTCTGACTCCAATTCAGTTTCGCAAGAGCGCCTGTCAGCCGTTGTCGCGGCACATCAAAAAGGCCTGAACGATGTGACCAGTCAACTGCTTCAGCAAATCGATAGCGCTTGTCAATGAATCTCGTCAGAGCCATTGCTCTGGTGTGTGTACTGTCGCTGCCAGGCTGCGCAACGCTGGATCCTGATTACGAGCAGCCAACCGTCATGCTCAGTTCGTTCAGGGCGTTGCCCGCTGAAGGCATGCTGCCCAATTTTGAAATCGGCTTACGCATTCTCAATCCCAATGCGCAGGCACTGAACCTCGACGGTATCGTCTATACGATTTCGCTCGACGGCTATGAACTGGTCAAAGGGGTAGGCAAGGATTTCCCGGTTATCGAGGGCTACAGCGAAGAGGCTGTGACACTCACCGCATCGGCTAATCTTTTGGCCGGAATGCGGTTTGTCAGCAGCATGATGCAGTCCCAGGGCGGCGCTTTTGAGTATGAATTCAAAGCCAAGCTCGACCTCAGCGGACTCTACCCTTCAATTCGCATCAGGGAAACCGGCAACATCAACCTCGATGGAAGCAACACGCCCCGGTAAATAACCCGATAATCACCCAGGAAGTTACCAGGGTAATTCGTAACCTTCCTGGTGCCAGAAGGTTCCGGTTTGCTCGATGCCCAGCGAGTCCATGCGTTCGATCAGGCCTGCAGCCGACTGTTCCGCCGGGATCCCGGTCTGACCTGTCATCTCGGTGGAGACCCAGCCCGGATGCAACAGGATCACTGCGATCCCCTGCTCCTGCAGGTCCACGCTCAGGCTTTTTCCCGCCATGTTGACCGCCGCCTTCGACATCCTGTAACCGTATGATCCCCCGGAACTGTTATCTTCCACGGAACCCATCCGGCTGGTGATGATGAAGACGCGCGAGCCGCTTTCGAGATTCGGCAGAAGCGCCGTGGTCACCCGCAGGGGAGCTACCGCGTTCACCCTGAACTGCCGCTCAATGGATTCACTGTTGAAATTATCCAGCGTATTCCGCTCCAGTATCCCGGCATTGTTCACCAGGCGGTCCAATAGCAAGCCGTCCAGCTCCCGCTGCAATACGTCGCAGGAATCGCTGGATGTGACATCGATACCGTCGATGACTCTTACTCCAAGGCCGTTTAATTCCGGACTGGTTTGACGGCATACCGCAATGACTTCGTCACCACGGGCCGCATACTGCCTGCTCATTTCCAGGCCAATTCCCCGGTTCGCACCGGTGATCAATACATTTGTCATGATTCACTCTCAAAGTTCAGCAATTCTTCTCCACCACCCACCTGCTCGCCCTGCTGGAAATAAAACGCTTTGACGATGCCATCTTGCGGCGCGCGGATCGTGTGCTCCATTTTCATAGCCTCCATGATAAGCAAGGGTTCGCCCTTTGCAACGGCTTGACCAACTTCGGCCAGCAATTTCACAATGACTCCATGCATGGGGGCTGTAAAAACATCGGCTGCAGCATGGCCGTCATCCTGGCCGAAGTCTGGCTGGGCCAGCGCAAACTGCACCGCTCCGTTCTGGCCAAAAAGCGTATAAATATCGTCGTGCGGAACCACCTCGACGCGCTGACGATAACCGTCTATGTCGGCATAAAGAGTGTTGCCCTCCAGCTCTCCGGTCGCCAGCACCGAATCGCCGCCAACCATGATCAGGAAACGCCGTTGCCTGCCACTTCCTACCTCCCTGACGGGCACATCATATTTCGTTCCATTCAGAACGATAGATCCGGCGTGAATAGCCGGCTGATTGAGGCGCCATGCATTGGATGCGTTCCAGGGCGACTCGCGATCAGTCCTGTCCAGTCGGCAACGGCTGGTTCTTTCCATGTTGAGCAACAGGTAAAGTGACGCCAGCGGTAAATCTTTCACCTTGTCCTGTTCCGAAGAATGGAACAACAGGTCGCAATGATCTTCAATGAAATGGGTGCTCAGCTCAGCCTGTCCGAAGGGGCGGCTGGTAGCAATATTGTAGAGAAAGGAGAGATTGGTGCTCAGGCCGCTGATACGATACTCGCTCAGCGCCCTGACCAGGCGGGACAGTGCACGCTCCCGGTTTTCATCCCAAACGACCAGCTTGGCGATCATCGGATCGTAGTAGACGCTGACCTCGTCACCCTGCAGCACCCCTGTGTCTACCCGCACATGGCTGCTTTCCGCGGGTGGCTGCAGATAATGAAGCTTGCCCGTCGCGGGCAGGAAATCATGGTCCGGGTCTTCCGCGTAAATCCGGGCCTCGAAGGCATGCCCATGAATCTGCAGATCCCGTTGGCTCAACGGCAACGTTTCTCCTGCGGCGACGCTGAACTGCCAGGCGACCAGGTCCTGCCGGGTAATCATCTCGGTGACCGGATGTTCCACCTGCAGGCGCGTATTCATTTCCATGAAGTAGAATGCCCCATCCGCGTCCAGCAGGAATTCGACCGTACCGGCACCCTCGTAAGCAATCGCCCTGGCCGCGCGCACAGCAGCTTCACCCATTGATTCGCGTAACTCCGGCGACAGACCGGGTGCGGGCGCTTCCTCCAGCACTTTCTGATGTCGCCGCTGCACCGAGCAATCCCGTTCGAACAGATAAACGGCGCCGTCCTGGCGGTCGCAAAACACCTGGACCTCAACGTGGCGCGGCGCTGACAGATACTTCTCGACCAGCATCTCGTCATCGCCGAAGCTCGAATCGGCCTCACGCCTGGCCGCATCCAGCGCAGCATTGAAATCTTCCGGTTGATCAACCCTGCGCATACCCTTGCCGCCACCTCCTGCCACTGCTTTGAGCAGGACCGGATAGCCGATTTCGCTGGCGGCACGGAATAAATCTTCATCGGTAGGAGCGGCTTCATGATAGCCGGGCAGCAGTGGGACGCCAGCCTGTTCCATGATGTTCTTGGCCGCCGATTTCGAGCCCATCGCTTCAATCGCAGCGACCGGCGGCCCGATGAACACAATGCCTTCATCGGCACAGGCGCGGGCAAACTCCGGGTTCTCTGACAGGAAGCCGTAACCCGGGTGAATTGCCTCGGCGCCGGTCGCCCTGCAAGCGTCCAGCACCTTGTCGATCCGCAGGTACGACTGCTGTGGCGCTGACGGACCGATAAACACGGCCTCGTCAGCCATGGATACATGCAAGGCGCTACTGTCTGCCTCGGAATACACGGCTACCGTGGCTATGCCCATACGCCGCGCCGTGCGGATGATCCGGCATGCAATCTCACCCCGGTTTGCGATCAGTATCTTGCTGAACATGCGCTCTTCCCCGGTTACATGCGGAACACGCCAAAGCGCGTTTCTTCGATCGGCCGGTTCAGCGACGCTGAAATGGCCAGCCCCAGCACCTGGCGGGTCTGTGCGGGGTCGATGACTCCGTCGTCCCACAAACGGGCTGAAGCATAGTAGGGATGCCCTTGCTCCTCGTAGCGATCAAGAATGGGCTGCTTGAAGGCCGCCTCATCCTGCTCTGACCAGGCTTCACCGGCCCGCTCTTTCTGATCACGCTTAACCTGTGCCAGCACCCCTGCGGCCTGTTCTCCGCCCATCACCGAAATTCTTGCATTCGGCCAGGTGAACAGGAAACGGGGCTCATAAGCGCGGCCACACATGCCGTAATTGCCTGCGCCATAGGAGTTGCCAATAATCACGGTAAATTTGGGCACCTGCACTGCAGAGACGGCGGTTACCATCTTCGCTCCGTGCTTGGCGATGCCTTCGGACTCGTATTGCTTTCCAACCATGAAACCGGTGATGTTCTGGAGAAATACCAGCGGTATTTTTCGTTGGCCGCAGAGTTCGACAAAGTGCGCGCCCTTCTGAGCGGACTCGCCGAACAGGATGCCGTTATTCGCCACCACGCCCACGGGATAACCGAATATCCGGGCGAAACCGCAAACCAGCGTGGTGCCGTAGCGTGCCTTGAACTCATCGAAAACCGAACCATCAACGATGCGCGCTATGATTTCAACGACGTCAAAGGGGCGCCGGGCATCGCTGGACACAATGCCATGAATTTCCCGCGGGTCATATAACGGCTCCCTGGCTTCAGTGGTATCCATTTCAGCCGGCTTCACCCGGTTGAGCCGGCTGACCGCCCGGCGCGCCAATTTCAATGCATGATGATCGTTTTGCGCAAAATGGTCGGCGACACCGGACAGGCGCGTATGGACATCAGCCCCGCCCAGCTCTTCGGCGGTCACTATCTCCCCGGTCGCCGCCCGAACCAGCGGCGGACCGCCCAGGAAAATGGTGCCCTGCTCCCTGACGATGATGGACTCATCAGCCATCGCCGGCACGTAAGCGCCACCCGCCGTGCATGACCCCATGACAATGGCGATCTGGGGGATGTTCTGCGCCGACATATTGGCCTGGTTGTAGAAGATCCGGCCGAAGTGCTCACGGTCCGGAAAAACTTCGTCCTGCATCGGCAGATAGGCGCCACCGGAATCCACCAGGTAGAGACAGGGCAAACGGTTCTGTTCCGCAATGGTTTGCGCGCGAAGGTGTTTCTTCACGGTCAAAGGATAGTAGGTGCCGCCTTTTACCGTGGCGTCGTTGGCCACGATCATGCATTCCTGGCCGGCTACCCTGCCGATGCCGGTGACAATACCCGCCGCGGCGACCGGCTGTTGATAGACCTCGTGAGCGGCCAGTTGTGACAATTCCAGGAAAGGTGAGCCTGGATCGAGCAACGCGTCGATCCGGTCGCGAGCCAACAGCTTGCCGCGGGATTCATGCCGCTGCTGATACTTCTCGCCCCCCCCAGCGCGAACGGTTTCAACCACCTGCTCGAGGTCCTTGACCAGTGCCTGCATATGTCCGGCGTTGTTCAGAAATTCCTCTGAGCGCGGATTGATCCGGGTTTCTATGATGCTCATGGTATGCCTCCGGGCGTCCCTAATGGGGGGCCGTTTCTGCAAACAGTTCGCGACCGATCAACATCCGCCGAATCTCAGAAGTTCCTGCTCCGATCTCGTACAGCTTGGCATCGCGCAGCAGGCGGCCGGCCGGATAATCGTTGATGTAACCGTTGCCGCCCAGGCACTGGATGGCTTCAAGCGCCATTTGGGTCGCGCGCTCGGATGTGAATAAGATTGCGCCGGCGGCGTCCTTGCGCTTTTCCATACCCCGGTCGCAGTTGGCCGCCACCGCGTAAACGTAGGCGCGTGACGCGCTGAGCGTGATGTACATGTCAGCCACCTTACCCTGCATCAACTGGAATTCACCGATACTCCGGCCAAACTGCTTGCGCTCATGCAGGTAGGGCTCCACCACATCCAGGCAGTTCTGCATGATGCCTACCGGGCCGGCAGACAAAACGGTCCGCTCATAGTCGAGCCCGGACATCAGCACCCTGACGCCGCCGTTTTCCTGCCCCAAGATGTTTTCCGCCGGAACGCGGCAATCCTCGAAAATCAGTTCGCAGGTATTTGAGCCGCGCATACCCAGCTTGTCGAGTTTCTGGCCGCGTGAGAATCCAGCCGCATCGCGCTCAACGATGAAGGCCGTGATGCCGCGGGAACCGGCCCCGACATCGGTTTTGGCGTAGACCACGCAGACGTCGGCCTCGGGACCATTGGTGATCCACATCTTGCTGCCGTTGAGCACGAAATGGTCGCCATCGCGGTCAGCCCTCAGGCCCATGCTTACGACATCCGAGCCCGCATTTGGCTCCGACATCGCCAGCGCACCCACCTGCTCCCCGGTGCATAGCCCGGGCAGATACTTCTGTTTCTGCTCCTCGCTGGCGTTTTTCCGGATCTGGTTCACACAGAGATTGGAATGCGCAGCGTAAGACAGCCCAACCGAGGCAGAGGCACGGCTGATCTCCTCGACCGCGATGCAGTGTGCCAGGTAGCCCATTTCGGTGCCGCCATACGCTTCTTCCACTGTTATCCCGAGCAGCCCCATGTCGCCCAACTTGCGCCACAAATCGGCTGGGAACAGGTTTTCCCTGTCGATCTCGGCGGCGCGCGGCGCGATCTCGGCGCGCGCAAACTGGTAGACCGCCTCGCGCAACATCTCGATTTCTTCACCCAGGTCGAAATCCAGGGAAGGAAAATGGGTATTCATGATGGGTTCACTCCATTCAGGCATTCCGCCAGTGCGGTTCTGCACCGGTTTTCAGCGTCAGCCAGTTCACTCAGCATCGCATCCAGGTCAGCCCGCTGTTGTCTCAATTCGGCACGTTTGTCCTCGCAGGTAGCAATCAGCTTTTCCAGTTGTTTGCGGTTGTTACCCGGGGTGCCGTACATCAGGATGATTTCGGCACTTTCGTCCAGGCTCAGCCCCAGCCGTTTACCCCGCAAAATCAATCGCAGCTTGGTCCGGTCAGCCGGGCTGTAAATCCGGCGGGTTCCCTCGCGTTTTGGATTAAGCAACCCTTTTTCTTCGTAAAACCGAATGGTTCGTGTGGTCACGTCAAATTCGCTGGCGAGATCACTGATGCTAAAACAATGGGCCATTTGCCTGTTCCTGCGGAAGTTGCCGAAGTATAACTAACGTTTACGTTAACGTAAAGCAATCACTCAGTCAGCCGGACGACGAAAGGCTGCGATATAATGAGACAATGCCTACCGATTTTGCCCAGCAGGCCCAGGTGCTTTTACGGGATCCCTCGCAGTTCCAGTGGTATGTCATACCCCTGTTGGCCATCGTGACCTATATTTACGCGACCGAGATGTTCAACAAGAACTGGAACTCGGTCTTCGCAGGCCTGGCCTTCTGGGCAGCCGATTCGATCAATGAAATCCTGAACTCCGTTTTCTTTCACTTGAACGGCAGAGCACCGCTCTGGGCAACACCAGCAGACACGGCCTACTTGATCTTGATCGGACTGAATATCGAGATCATGTTCATGTTCGCGATCGCCGGCATCGCCTGGTCAAAGATGCTCTCGCCGGACCCGGCAGCACGCATCATGGGCATCCCCAACCGCTGGTTCATAGCGCTCACCGGCTCGGCGTTTTGTGTGCTGGTGGAAATCCTGCTCAACCGCATCGATGCACTCACCTGGGACTGGCCCTGGTGGAGTGCGACTGCACCGTGGCTGATTTATACCGTGGGTTACCTGTGGTTTTTCATGATTGCGTTCTGGGTCCACGATCTGAACGACATAGGGCGTCAAGGCAGGGCCGTCGCTGCCCTGTGGGGAGCCGTGGTTGTCATGATCGCGATTTTTGGAGCCTGGTTGGGTTGGCTATGATCGATTCAGCCTGATTGTGCGGCCTCGATGCACCGCCCTGCCCTTGCCTCGATAATATCCCAGCGGCCAGCAGCAATATCTTCAGGCACGAATAGCGGATTCACAAATCCCAGTGCATAAACCCCAGCAGCCAACCACTCGGCGGCATTGAATTCATCCACACCATTGGTAGGCACTATTTTCAGCCAGGGCATCGGGCCCAGCACCGAACGGCTCCAGGCAGGACCACCCGCCGGCACCGGAAACAACTTGCAAAGCTGGGCTCCTGCGCGATGTGCCCGGAGCATTTCAGTCGGTGTGTGGGTTCCCGGCATGCTGGCCACACCAAGTTGAATCGCGGCAGAAATCACTACCGGGTCCACCACCGGGGAGACCAGGAACCGGGCGCCCGCCTCCACCGATTTCTGCGCTTGCGTTTCATCCAGCACGGTACCGGTGCCTACTACCAGCCCTTCGCGGGCGGAAAAATCCTGGACCAGTTCATAGGCGCCCGGAATGGACAGCGTAAATTCAATGACACTGAAGCCGCCGCGAATCGCCGCTTCCATGGCCAGCGCGGCTTTCTCCTGGTTGTCGGTTCGCAGGATCGCACTGGCTTTTTTGCGGCCGAAATAATCGACAAACGAGTCCGGGGTCACGGTTACTCTCCTTCTGCCTGTGACAGGGTTTTTCGCGCCTGAACCAGGTGCGGCAAATCAACCATCACCCCGTCCAGGGACAGGGTGCCTGCTTCCGGATGGGCTTCGAACAGCTCAACGATCCGGCGCGCCTTGTGCAATTCTTCTGCACTGGGTGTGAAGGCGCGATTGATGACTTCCACCTGCCCGGGATGGATAGCCAGCTTACCGCTGAAACCGTCACGCCTGGCTTCTGCACAGGATCGTTCCAGGCCTTCGTTGTCGCGGAAATCAGCGAACAGCGTATCGATGGCCTCCACCTCCGCGGCGTGGGCCGCAAACAGGCACAGGCTCCGGACCAGGCGATAAGGCTCGGTCCAGTTGCCCTGATCATCGCGACAGCTGATCGCACCCAGCGCTGCGCTCAGATCCTCCGCGCCCCAGGTCAATGCAGCCAGGCGCTTGCCGCATTGTGCGTACTCGCCCAGCGTGAACAGGGATTGCGGCGTTTCGGTGGCAACGGGCAGAATCCGGGTAGAGCCCACCTTGATCTCGTGTTCAGCTTCGTAGGTACCGATGTGCCGGCCAAGCAATTCCACGTCGTTGGGGGAGCGGGTTTTAGGCAGCATGATCCCGTCGGGCCTGGCCGGCATCACCGCGGCAAGGTCCGCGCCCGCTTCACCATGGCCGATCGAGTTCATTCGCACCCACACCTGGGTGGAAGAAGATTGGTCACGTTGTGCAAGGTACTCACAGACCAGGCCACGCGCCTGTTCCTTGTTGGCTGAAGCAACCGAGTCTTCCAGGTCCAGAATCAGCACGTCTGCAGGAATACCCTCACTTTTCGCCAGCTTTCTCTCGCTGTCTCCCGGCACGAACAGCAATGAACGCATCCGGGTCATGCCGCCGGTCTCCGATGCATCAGAGCCGTGCGTTTGCAGGATGCCACCAAGTGGTCATCCTGGTTATAGGCACGGTGCTCAAAAATGACGATGCCGTTATCCGGGCGGGACCGGCTTTCACGCACTTCCAGGACTTCGGTCTGGATATGAACGGTGTCCCCATGGAACAACGGGCGGGGAAAGCGGACCTCGTCCCAACCGAGGTTGGCCACCGTTGTGCCCAGCGTCGTGTCATTCACCGAAATACCTACCATCAGGCTGAGTGTCAGGCAGCTGTTGACGACCCGCTGACCGAACTCCGTGTGATTTCTACAGTACTCTTCGTCCAGGTGTAACGGAGCCGGATTATGTGTCATGGTGCTGAAAACCACGTTATCCGTCTCTGTCAGCGTGCGGCGAATCGCATGGTCGAATACCTGCCCCACCTGAAATTCCTCAAAGTACAAACCCGCCATTCAAACCTCCGCATTTGCCGTTACCTGGACCGGAGTCAGCTTACACCAAAGCCGCTTACCGCCGGAATTTTTCCAGCGGATGTTCGACCAGCGAATACACTGATGGTACGACCACCAGGGTCAACAGGGTGGAGCTGACCAGGCCGCCAATCACGGCTATCGCCAGCGGCCCATTGGTGCTCGACCCTGCTCCCAGGCCGGTGGCGGCCGGCAGGAGCGCCAGGATAATGGTTGCAGAAGTCATCAGCACGGGCCGCATGCGAATCGGACATGCGGTTTGGATGGCTTCGTCGATGCTCATTCCCTCTGCGCGCATGCTATTGGTCAGGTCGACCAGTAAAATCGAGTTCTTGGCGACCAGACCCACCAGCAGCACCAGGCCAATCATCGAATAGATATTGAGTGAGTGGCCACTGAGCCAGAGCGCGCCGACGCCGCCAATGATGGCCAGCGGCTGCGCCACCATGATGATGAGCGGTTGAATGAAGGAATTGAACTGGCTGGCAAGAACCATGTAGACCAGGATCATAGCGGTGACAAACGCAAACAGCATGTACCTGGCAGTCTTACCAAATTCTTCGGAGCGACCGGTCATTCGAACACGATAACCCGCTGGCAGCAACTTGCCGGATATCTCGCGAACTTTTGCGATAGCAGCCGCTTCGGCAATGGTCGGTGTACCCAGGAAGGTTGCCGAATACTGCAGGTCATAACGGGAAACCACGGCCGGCCCGAGGCCCGGATCAAGACGCGCGAGATTATCCAGCCGAACCCGTTCCCCTGATCTTGAGCGGATATAGATCCGGCTCAGGTCCGGCGCCTGCACAAGCTGGCCCTCCCCGGCCTTGAGGCGAATGTCATAACGCTCACCGTCACCGGGCTCGTCGTTGTAGCGTGCGATATCGTATCCACCCGACATCACGTTGACCGCCATGGCAACATCCCGCGAGGTTATGCCCAGGCTGTGCACCCTCTCCCTGGACAGCACCATATCCAGTTGCGGCAGGTCCAGTTGCAGATCAATATCCAGCTGACCCATCCCTGGCTCCCTGTCCAGTTCCTGCTTAAGCCGGCTGGCCAGCCCGGCCACCCGTTCCAGTTCCGGTCCCTGCAACACAAACTGCAGGGGGTCACCACGCTGACCACCTACTATGGGCATTTCCGTCACAAACACTTCAACACCCGGAACGGCTTTGAAGCGATGCCGCAACTGATCCATCATCTCCGCCTGCGACAGGTCCCGATCCTCCCAGCGAGCCATCTTGACGATGATGTTCGCCCGGCTGACCTGGCGGGCCTGGTCCTCACCGATGGTCGCGAAAGAACCGGTGATTTCAGGATACTCTGACAATATGGCTTCAACCTGACGGATCCTGGATTCCGTGTAATCGATACTGGACCCCAACGGCGCTTTGATCGCGACGATGAAACGGGCCTCGTCCTCTTCGGGCATGAATCCCTTGTCGATCTGCCCGAATATGAAGCCGCTGGCCAGAACGGTGAGCAGCGCCGCACCCACGACTGTCCAGCGGTGCGCCAGGCTGAACGCGACCAGGCGCCGGTAAGACCGGTCCATTGCCTGGAACCCCGATTCGATCACCCGGTAGATGCGCCCGTGCTGGCGGGAA
>Ga0224504_10000058_pt1 | contig 41211 bp, 36 predicted proteins | sample SF_Oct11_sed_USG_3_FD_170160 | JGI IMG/M metagenome (GOLD analysis project Ga0224504, IMG submission 170160) | Sediment microbial communities from San Francisco Bay, California, United States - SF_Oct11_sed_USGS_24 | ecosystem: Environmental > Aquatic > Marine > Sediment | place: USA...
GCGCTCAATTGGGCTTTGGCCTCACGGATACGTGTTATCGCGCGATGGGTTTCAGTCAGTTTCTGATTGATACCAGTGACAAAACTGTATTGTGCCTCGTAATCTGCCGCAGTTACCGTCAGCCGTGGATCTGCAAGCACTTCGAAACTAACGGTCTGCCTGGTATCGCCCAGGCTCAGGGTGGCCTGGTAGCTGCCGGGAACGGCCATGGCCCCTTCAAGCGAATCATTCCACAGCACCAAATCCTTGAACCTCTCCACACCCGCGTAATGCAAGTCCCATACAAACAGGTTCAGTCCCGCGTTGGTTTCGAGCTTCCGATCGTCATCACCTGGTGGAGGGTTTTCATCTTTCTCATCATCTGCGGGTTTGGCTGTAAACGTCCGGATGATACCGCCGTCCTTATCCATAATCTCAAGTGAGAGATCACTGTCAGGAGCCAACTCCCCGGCCAGCCAATAATAAAGCGACACACCGGCCGGCGGATTGCTTCCCTTGTTCTCGGGCTCATTGTCACTACCATTGCCCAGGCGCCACGTGGGGGCCGGAGTGAACAGGTGCTGCGCCTGTTTGAAGACTGCCTCATCCGCCTGGCGCAGAACTTCGACGTTATCCAGAATCCAGTAACCACGCCCCTGTGTGGCCGCGATCAGGTTACCCTCTTTGATCGCCAGGTCGGTGATGGGTACCACGGGCAGGTTGAGTTGCGTGCTTTGCCAGCTTTGCCCATCGTCCTTTGACATATAGACCCCAAACTCTGTACCGGCAAATAACAGGCCACGCTGACCGCTATCCGCCCGGATAACGCGGGTGAAGTGATCAGCAGGAATTCCATCTATGATCTTCTCCCAGTGTTTACCGTAATCGGTGGTCTTGAACAGATAAGGTCTGAAATTGTCACTCTTATAGCCGGTAGCAGCGAGGTAGAGCCCACCGGCTTCAAAAGGATGGGCCTCAATTGAGTTGATCTGTATTTCGGTGGGTAAACCATTGTTACGGCCATCGGGGGTAACATCATTCCAGCTTTGTCCACCATCCCTGCTAATGTGTAACAAACCATCATCAGAGCCTGTCCAGATAACACCCTCCTCCAGCAGAGATTCCGCTACGGCAAAAATCGTTCCGTAGTATTCAACACTGGTATTGTCCTTGGTGACAGGTCCACCGGATGGGCCCTGCTTTTCCTTGATATTACGGGTCAGATCAGGGCTGATGGCCTGCCATGTCTGGCCTTCATCAGTAGTTTTGAACAACACATTGGCTGCCGCATACAAGGTGTTCGGGTCATGTGGGGAAATCATTAACGGGAAATTCCAGTTGAAACGATACTTCAACTCGGCAGCCCCCCAGCCCATCGGATCATCCGGCCATATATTTATCGCTCGGACATCACCGTTGCTGTGATCATAACGGATCAGGAATCCACCGTAGGATCCGCCATAAACGATATCCGGGTTATCCGGACGGGCGATAATATGACCACTTTCACCACCCGCGGTCGGCTCCCAGTCACGCGTACCAATAGCATCGTTGAATGCCGAACGTGACCGAATCCGAATAGCAGAGTTATCCTGTTGACCGCCAAGCAGTCGATAGGGGAATGCGTTATCCGTCGACACCCGGTACATCTGTGCGGTGGGCTGGTTGGACTGTACGGACCAGTTTTCACCGCCGTCATAGCTGACATTGGCTCCTCCGTCATTGGCTTCGATCATACGTTTGGGGTCATTGGGGTCGATCCACAGGTCGTGATTGTCACCATGCGGAGTGGAGATGGGCTCAAACGTTTTACCGCCATCCTTGGATCGGAAAAAACGTACATTCATGACATAAACCATCTCCTCGTCCACAGGGTCGGCCTGGATTCGTGTGTAATACCAGGCTCTCTGGCGCAATTTGCGTTCCTTGTTAACTCGCTTCCAGGTCTCACCGGCATCAGTGGAACGGAACACGCCACCATCGTTCGCCTCGATGATTGCGTACAGGTTATCCGGGTTACTCCGCGAAACACTGATACCCGAAATACCCAGGGGTGGTTTTGGCATTCCCTCGTTTTCAGAAATGGATTTCCAGGTATCACCACCGTCCGTGGTCTTCCAGAGCTTCGAACCGTCACCACCGGACTCAAGACTGTAGGGCGTGCGAATGACACGCCAGCTGCTCGCATACAGGATGCGCGGGTTGGTCGGATCCATCACCAGGTCAACCACACCAACCTCGTCATTCACATAAAGAATCTTCTGCCAATTTTTGCCACCATCAATTGAACGGAATACACCGCGTTCGTCATTGGGCCCGAACAAGCTACCCATTGCAGCAGCGTAAACAATATCGGGGTTTTTCGGGTGGATGCGTATGCGCGGAATACGTTGACTGTCCTTCAGGCCGGAATGGGACCAGGTACGTCCGGCATCAGTGGATTTCCAGATACCATTTCCAACCGACACATTACCACGTACGGTTTTCTCTCCGGCCCCTACGTAGATTACGTTCGGATCCCAGGACGATACCGCGACGGCACCGATGGAGCCCCCAAAAAATCCATCCGAAACATTTTCCCACTTGCCGCCGCCATTGGTCGTTTTCCAGACACCACCACCGGTTGACCCAAAATAGAAGGTCTCCCGGTCCTGAGGAATACCAGTAACCGCCGCCGAGCGTCCTCCGCGATAAGGTCCGACCTCGCGCCATTTAAGCCCTTCAAGCTGACTTTCATCCCACGCCGCTGTGGCTGACTGAGCCGGCAGGCAAAATAGCAGTACCAGTAATACTGAAAGACGTGACATTTGATGCTCCTGATTATTGTCTTATTGGCAGGATGGTAATTATGGCAAATTTGGGAATGCTGGTCAGGTACAATTGCTTATATCCGTTTGGTTGGTGAGATGAATTTGGTATTCCCGAATTTTTGGCCATACCAGCTTTGGTTTTGTTGTCAGGAGACTATTTGACGTGGGATATTGGATTTTTGTGATACTGGTTCTAGTCGGCATGACCATTGCGCTGGTTTTACCGCGTTACCGGTTGAGAAAGGCGATTGCTGCACCGTTCCCGAAGGAGTGGGTGGAAATTGTTGAAAGTAATATTGCGGTTTATCGCAACTTACCCATGCCGCTACGGTTACAGCTCAGGAATCTGATAAAGCAGTTTCTGCATCAGAAAACCTTTACCGGCGCCGGTGGTTTGGAGATTACGGATGAAGTACGCGTCACAATTGCAGCTGAAGCCTGTATGTTGCTGGTGAATCGTAAGACCGGGGTTTACCCTGCATTGCGTTACATCATCGTATATCCAAGTGCTTTCGTGGTTGACCGGCCACAGGGCAGCGCGGAGGGTGTTGTCAGTGAGGGACGCAAGGGGCTGCTGGGTGAGTCGTGGAGCAACGGCAAGGTTATCCTGGCCTGGGATAATGTCCTGCACGGGTCGAGTAATTTTGTGGATGGCCAGAATGTTGTTTTGCACGAATTTGCACATCAACTCGATAGTGAGTCCGGCAGCACCAATGGTGCGCCAATACTCACTGGAAAAAACTGTTTACGAACCTGGGCGTCGACGCTGTCCGGGGAGTTTGAAGATCTTCAGAAGGATGCCTGGAAGGGAAAACGTTCACTTATTGATCATTATGGCGCAACTAATCCAGCGGAGTTTTTTGCGGTTTCAACCGAGACTTTTTTTGAAAAACCAGAGCAAATGGCCAAGCATCATACAGAACTGTTTGAAGTGCTTAAGTGTTACTACCGGATAGACCCCAGGGATTGGCAATCACCACCACAAGCTTATACGAGCACCTAGGACCCGTTGACCCCTACTCCTCGTCTGACATCGCCTCAATTTCAGCGAGGACATCATCCAGATCGATATGCCGGACATCCATACCTAATACCATGTAGATAATGTGTTCGGCAATATTCTGACAACGATCTGCGAGTCGCTCCAACGAGCGAACTGCCCATATGATATTCATGACCTGGGGTATGACCTGCGGGTCCTTACCCATTTGTTTCACAAGTTGCTTGACTACTTTTTTGTATTTTTTATCAACCTTCCTGTCCGCTTTGACCACCAGGATGGCGGTATCCACATCGGTTCTGGCAAATGCGTCAAGTACCTGGCGTAACATTTCACGGACCAGTTCACCCAGGTACTCCAGGTCAGAACGGGTGTCATCTTCAAGCGCGCCGTCCATGTCCTTGCGAGACATCCTGGCAATTCGCTTGGCCTCATCACCCATGCGTTCCAGATCATTAATTGTCTTGGTCACTGCCATGACGAGACGTAAATCCGTGGCGGCAGGCTGGCGCAGCGCAACGATTCGGGTGCACTCTTCGTCTATATCCACTTCCAGAGAATTGACGATTGAGTCGGCACTCACAACGTCTTTGGCGAGTGCTGACTCGTCGTTCACCAGTACCCGCAACGCATTGGCGAGCTGGCCTTCGACAATTCCGCCCATATGCAATACCTTGCTGCGAACTTCCTCCAGTTCCTCATTGAAGCGGCGGGAAATGTGCTGGCCAAGATGCAAATCACTCATTTGATCTTCCTCGAAATCTTCAGCCGTAACGGCCTGTTATATAATCTTCCGTCTTTTTCAGACGTGGTTTTGTGAATATCTGGTCGGTAGCACCGAACTCAATCAGCTCACCCATGTACATAAAAGCAGTATAGTCAGAAACACGTGCGGCCTGCTGCATATTGTGCGTCACCATGATTATCGTATATTGCTCTTTCAGCTCTGCTATCAATTCTTCAACCTTCAAGGTTGATATAGGGTCGAGCGCCGAGCAGGGTTCATCCAGCAGAATGCATTTCGGCTGTACCGCGATGGCGCGGGCGATGACCAACCGTTGTTGCTGACCACCCGACAAACCAAAGGCGGAATCATTCAAACGGTCCTTTACCTCTTCCCACAAAGCGGCGCCTTTAAGTGCCCATTCGACAGTTTCATCCAGTTGACGGCGCTTGTTCATGCCTTGTATACGCAAGCCATAGGCCACATTTTCATAGATCGACTTGGGGAAAGGGTTAGGCTTCTGAAAAACGATACCCACCTCTCTTCGTAATTCTGGAACCTCGACACTATCAGCGTGTATATCCTTTCCGTTAAGCAGTATCTCACCTTCAATCCGGCAACCATCAATCAGATCATTGAGCCGGTTAAAGCAGCGTAACAGCGTAGATTTACCGCAACCGCTAGGTCCGATAAAAGCGGTCACTTGCTTCTCCGGAATGATCAGGTTGATCTCCTTTAATGCCTGGGTCTCGCCGTAGTACAGATCCAGATCCGTGACAGATACGGCCGTCGGATGTGGGAGATGGTTGCCGGGCATTGGCTCGGTTTGTGATTTATTTTGCTGTGTCATGATTCCAATCCACGGTATCTTTCACTCAATCGGTTACGTACCTGGATGGCTACCAGGTTTAAAAGAACGATAACGACCACGAGCAATAATGCGGTCGCATAAACCAGCGGTCTTGCGGCTTCAACATTCGGACTTTGAAAACCCACGTCATAAATATGAAAACCAAGATGCATAAACTTTCTGTCCAGATGCAGGAAAGGTGCATTACCATCCAGCGGCAACGACGGTGCCAGCTTGACTACACCGACCAGCATCAATGGTGCAACCTCGCCTGCAGCCCTTGCTACTGCGAGTATCATACCGGTCATAATACCGGGTGAGGCCATCGGCAAAACTGTTCGCCACAGTGTTTCCCAGCGTGTCGCGCCAAGTGCCAGACTGCCTTCGCGTATGCTGCGCGGTATTCTTGACAAGCCTTCCTCTGTCGAAACGATGACCACCGGCAATGTCAACAGCGCCAGGGTCAGAGAAGCCCAGAACAAGCCACCCGTACCAAAGGTTGGCGCAGGTAATGCTTCAGGATAGAAAAGGCGATCCAGGCTCCCCCCCAGGGTATAGACAAAAAAGCCCAGCCCGAATACGCCATAAACAATTGAAGGTACACCGGCCAGGTTATTGACCGCGATGCGGATAAAGCGTGTAAACAAGCCCTGGCGTGCATACTCCTTCAGATATACTGCGGCCACCACACCCAGTGGTGTCACAAACACACTCATCAATAAAACCATCAGCACGGTGCCAAATATGGCCGGGAATATGCCTCCCTCTGTATTGGCCTCGCGCGGGTCGTGGGCAATAAACTTCCAGACATTGTGGAAGAAATACCCGAGCTTTCCGACCAGGTTCATCTGGTTCGGCCGGTGAGCATCAACGATAGATGACATCGGTAACTCAAGCTCCTGCCCATCCACCGTTGTGACAATGACGGCATCACTGCGCAGGCGTGTATAGAGATCACCCAGTTCCTGCTCCAGGGCTTCATATTCCTTTTGCAACACGATGCGATTGCTTTCAATCTCGGCCAGGGCTGCTGCGTCGTCCCTGCCCTTGATCTCGAGGCCGCGCTGCTTCAGTCGAAGACGTTCGAGACGGTAATTGACGCGGCCTATACGGCTTTTCTCAAGATCCCGTATTTCATCCCTCAGCTCATTGGCATGATCAAGCCGGTTTTGAAAGCTTCCCCAAACATCCGCATCTTCGAGTAACTGGCCGGCTTCCCTTACACCGATCAACAAACCGATAAACACACCCCATTCCTCACGCTCAAATACCACCATGCTTTGTGGTTTGCCCGTTGAGATGATGGATGGTTCAAGAATCCAGCGGAAATCCTGGCCGATCACATCGCGGTTACCGGTTTTCAGTAAGTAGCGGGTAACGAATTCAGTGCCTTCGGCAACTTCAAGACCGGATTCACGCAAGCGACTGGCGGTGACTTTTTCTTCTTCCCTTATCTGACCGGCAAGAACCAACTCGCTACCATCGGCTTGCTGATAGACAATGCGCTGTACTTCCAGTGGCCAGAAATGCCCCATGCCGCGTACACCGATCAATAACAGCAAGCCGGCCACCAACAGAATACTTGCGCTGACCGCAGCTGCATTTAACCAGACCCAGGGCGTACCATCCGCGATCCATTTTGCGAGCGCTTTCATTTAGACAATCTCACAGCGAACTGTACTTTTCACGCAGGCGCTGACGGATCAGCTCAGCCCCGGTATTAACAACAAAAGTAAACATGAACAAAACCAGTGCAGCCAGGAACAGAATTCTGTAGTGAGAACTGTTCATGGCGGACTCGGGCATTTCAACAGCAATATTCGCTGCCAGCGTGCGCATACCCTCAAACAGGTTCCAATCCATGATTGGTGTATTACCAGTGGCCATCAACACGATCATGGTTTCACCCACAGCGCGCCCCAGACCGATCATGACCGCCGAAAACATGCCCGGACTGGCGGTTGGCAATATTACCCTGACCAGGGTCTGCCAGGAGGTCGCGCCCAGTGCCAGAGATCCGTCAGAAAGAGACTTTGGCACACCGTAGATTGCATCCTCAGCAATTGAGAATATGGTCGGGATAACCGCAAAGCCCATCGCACAGCCCACTACCATCGCATTTCTCTGGTCATAGGAAATACCCGCCTCATGGCTTAGCCAGGTACGCAGGTCACCTTTAAAAAACATATCCTGAAGCGGACCGACAAATTCAAGTGACACAAAGCCGAGGACTACCAGAACCGGTAATAAAAGAACCGGTTCCCAGCCTTCCTTCACAAGGTTTCTGGCACTTTGAGCAGCCCTGGTCCAGAACCAGGCAAAAAGAAGCAATCCTGCCGGCATTACCAGCATCATGGATAACACACCGGCGAGATTTTCCTCAAGAAATGGTGCAAACCAAAGACCAGCGAGAAAACCAAGAATCACCGTCGGTAATGCCGCCATAATCTCAATGGCTGGCTTCACCATCCTGCGCAAGGCGGGCGACATGAAATAGGCTGTATAGGCCGCTCCCATCAAGGCCAGCGGCAACGCGAAAAGCATGGCATAGAGAGCTGCTTTCAAAGTGCCAAAAGCCAGAGGCGTCAGGCTGAACTTTGGTTCGAATTCATTACTTGATGCCGATGACTGCCAGACATACTCGGGCCCGGAATAATTTTCATACCAAACCTTCGACCACAGTGATGCAAATGACACCTCCGGGTGTTCATTGTCGATATCCATGAATTCCGCAGGGCTATCGCCATACAGCACCAACAGACCTGACGCCCGGGGTGCCAATGCCAGGGCTGCGGGCTGACCTGACAGTTTTTCAGTTAATACCACCTTCCCGGCAGTGCTGTGGAAAATAGTCAGGTTGTCATCGGCATCTACGGTCATGAAACCTTTCCGGCGTTGTTCTGGAACAATCCGGGTCACCGCTGCCTGTTGACCTTCAAATCGCCGAATCTCTTTCAGGCTATATTGATTCCCCCCGCCCCTGACCGGAAAAAGCTGAGTGACATTACCATCAGCATCACCTGCCAGTACCGAGATGCCTCCCAGTAGCATATTCATGCTGGTGATGATGGTATCAGAGACCTGAACGACCTGAATCACCTCCATATTGGCCGTACTGATAAAATGAATCCGACCACTTTCATCACCCAGGTATAGCCAACGATGATCGTTGCTTATGGTGATCGCTACAATTTCAAAAGCAACATCCAGGGCGCTGACACTAATTTCAAGACTGACTTCGCCGCTAAGAAAATCTTCACGCTTGAGGCTCCTTTCAAACCGGACCCGCCCGCCAGTTCCTGCCACGGCCAGTACCAGTTCTTTTTCGTTGTCTGACAAAGCCAAACCCGTGATACCGCCACCAGGCATGAGTTCACGTTGGCCGCTACCATAGGGAAAATCGAGCTTCGGAATGATCTTTCTTAATTCAACACCGGCAGAAAAATCGGTACTGTATTGATTCTGTAACAAACTGACCATGCCATCTTCAAATGCCACGGCTACCAACCCGCTATCCCCCTGGGCACCCATGGCAACCGCTACGTTCCGGCCACCGGATACAATTTCAGTTGATTCAAGCAGTTCTAAACCGTTCAGCCTGAAGAACTCAGCTGATCCATTTTCTGTGATTCGGAAAGCGACCTGTTGCTGTTCTTCAAGCGCCAGAAAAGAGGTCTCACTTTTGAGCCACGCTGGATTGTCAGTCAGGACTGTCCGCGACATTTTGGCCGACAAAAACAGGGGGGTTACGACATATATCAAATAGAACAGAATCAGCAGTACTGCGGCAATCACCACGAAGCCACCCAATCCAATAATTTTGCTGGCCAACCGGTCCTTGCGACCTCGCCACAGGTGAAAATTATCCGAACGCACGGCAATCTTCACCGGTCCGGCTTTGTGGGCTGAATTCATCCGTGCATATTAAGCCGGTAATGTGACAGTATTGTTACACGGGCACTTTGTCTTGCTCAGAACATAATGGATGTAGCGGACAAGTTGCTATCTACATAGCGCTTGCAGCGGGCTGAGATGCGGACCCCGGCAAGGACACCGGATAAATTTATCCGTAACGGCCTTCGATATAATCGGTCGTTTCTTTGTGTTTCGGCGTCAGGAACATTTCACCCGTTTCTGTATGTTCAATGACCTTACCCATTAGCATGAATATGCATTCCTCACTGGCACGCCTGGCCTGCGCCATATTGTGGGTAACGATCAGAATGGTATATTTTCCACGTAATTCCCAAAGTAGTTCTTCAACGGCCTCGGTACCTTTTGGATCGAGCGCAGAACAGGGTTCGTCCATCAGCAATACACTGGGTTTTACCGGTAGCAGGCGTGCAATACATAACTTCTGCTGTTCTTCCAGAGAAAGTGTGGTGGCCTTGTGGTCAAGCTTGTCCTTAACCTTGTCCCATAACAGGACCTGTTTCAGAGCACTCTCGACGATTTCGTCCTGTTCCGCTTTACCGGTCTTGCCACCTGTATGGATGGTATGGCCGAAAAGGATATTTTTGCGAATGGAGATGGGTAGCGGATTGGGCCGCTGGAATACCATACCCACCTGTTTTCTTACCTGTAACATCTCTACATCGGAACCAAAGATGTTCTCCCCCATCACATCGACTTCCCCACTGATCCGGACATAATCCATACGTTCGTTAATCCGGTTGACCGTGCGAAGAAAGGTACTCTTCCCGCAACCGGATGGACCAATCATCGAGGTAATCAGGCCCTGTTTGATATTCAGGTCGATATCAAACAGGGCCTGGAAAGTTCCATACCAGAGGTTCAGTTTCCTGGTGCTAATAGCGAGACTGGTATCGATCGCGGTGCTGTTCTCCCGGGTTGTCATCAACCAAATCTCCCTTCAACGTAATCACGGGTACGCTGATCACTGACTTCACCGGTAAACAAGTCCTCGGTGACGGCGACATCGACACATTGTCCCTCCAGGAAAAAAGCGGTCCGGTCTGCCAGGCGCCTCGCCTGCTGAACCAGGTTGGTCACAAGAATTATGGTGATCTCATTCTTCAACTCTTTGAGCACATCTTCGATACGCATTGTGGTGACGGGATCTACCGCAATTGAAAACTCATCCAGCATCAATAATTCAGGATCCTGTGAAAGCGCCCGGGCGATAGTCAATCGCTGTTGCTGACCACCGGATAACATGCTTCCAAGTGAGTTGAGACGGTCTTTCACCTCGTCCCACAATGCTGCCCGGGTCAGACAACGCTCAACGATAACATTGAGTTCTGCCTTGTTCTTCAAACCAGCCAGGCGGGGTGCAAGTGCGACATTGTCATAAACTGAAAGCGGCAGACCAACGGGAAGTGGAAATACCACACCAATACGACTTCTCAGACCGTAAACATTCCGCACCTTACTGATGTCTGTCCCGTCAAATGTGATCTTCCCGTCGATTTTCATCCCGGGATTAAACATATCCATACGGTTGATCGCTTTCAGAAAAGAGGTCTTACCTGCATTCGCGGGCCCGATAATGCCGAAAATTTCATTTTTCCGGATATCGAATGATACGTTTTGCAATGCCGGTCCGGTCTCGTAATGGATCGAAAGGTTCTCGACGCCCAACTTAACCGGAGACTGTTCTGTTCCATCTTTGACCAATGACCTGTCCTCGTTCACAGCGTTGCTACCTACCATTTCTTCTTGCCCCGCAGATACATACGCAGTGCGATCGATGCACTGTTCATCAACAGCACCATGCCAATCAATACCAGTGCAACACCATAGGGCACCGCCTCAGGCATTTCCGGAACCTGGGTAGAAACAACGAATAAATGCAATGACAGCGCCATGGTCTGATCGAATACACCCTGGGGCAGAAACGGCAGGAAGAACACTGCGCCGGTGAACATAATCGGTGCGGTTTCACCTGATGTACGCGAAACCTCCAGGATCACACCGGTCAATATACCGGTCACTGCATTGGGCAAAACGATTCGACGTATAGTCTGCCAGCGTGTGGCGCCCATGTTCCAACAGGCCTCACGGAATGCCATCGGAACCGCCTGTAACGATTCGCGGGTCGCGACGATAACCACCGGGAGGGTCATAACTGCAAGGGTCAGACTGGCCGCCAGGATACTGGTACCGAAACGGAAAAAGAGTACAAAGGCACCCAGGCCAAACAGGGCATGTACGATAGAAGGCACGCCCGCGAGGTTAATAATGGCGAGATTGATGGCTCGTGTGAACCAGTTGTCAGGCGCATATTCACTCAGGTAAATTGCTGCCGCCACACCCAGTGGCACAGAAGCCAGCAAGGCAACCAGCACCAATAGAATCGTACCCAGCAACGCCGGAAAGATACCACCGGCTGTCATACCGTTGGTTGGACTGGTGAATAGGAAATCAAAGGAGATGACCGGTGCGCCCTTTACAATCAAAGTGCCCAGGATCAGCGCGACCGGCAAGATCAATGTTGCAGTCATACTGCCGAGTAAAAAACGGAAAATTTTCTGGCGTGTGAGGTTCTTGAGATTAATCGGGCTTGCTTCAAACATGTTCTTCATCCCTTCTTCACACCACGGACAACCAGGTCTGCGATCAGGTTAATGACGAAGGTAATCAGGAATAGCGATATACCTATCGTAAACAATGCCTTGTAATGGGGTGAACCCACAGCGGTTTCCCCGAGCTCTGCGGCAATGGTCGCGGTCAATGCACGCACCGAATCAAACACACTGCCTGGAATATTGATGGCATGACCGGTGGCCATTAACACCGCCATGGTTTCACCAAAGCCCCTTCCGACTCCCAGTAACACCGCACCCAACAGTCCGTTTTTTGCAGCAGGCAGCACGACTTTGTAAATCACTTGCCAACGGGTTGCACCCAGGGCTTCAGCCGCCTCGCGATAACGATCCGGCACGGCTTTTAGAGCGTCCTCGGCGATCGATGTCATGATCGGTGCCGCCATAAGACCGAGAATGATGCCTGCATTCAAAACATTCAATCCAACAGGGACATCAAAAATATCAATAATCAGCGGATTCATGATAGCCAGGCCAATGAAACCCCACACAACGGATGGAATGGCCGCCAGTAACTCAACTGTAATTTTAAGAAATTCGCGTGTCTTACCAGTTGCAAACTCTGCAATGAAGATCGCTGTACCTAACGAAAACGGTATTGCAACAAGCATGGCAAGACCGGTGACGCTGGCAGTACCGGCAATCAGTGCCAGGATACCGTAAGTGGCCTTGTTCTCAGATGTTGGCCGCCAGTTAGGAGAGAGGAAGAACTCTTTAAAACTGAAGTCCCCCAACAGGAAACCCATACCTTCCTTGGTGATAAATATAAATATCCCAATAATAAACACGATAGCCGAAATGCCACCGATGAAGACCAGGATCTGAACAGCCTTGTCGATATACCAGTCTCGATTCAAGCGATCAAAATCGGTAGTTTTTGATGAAGCCCGGGTTTGTTTGTTCATGGGTTATTGTTCACCGCGTGTGGATTCTGCCAGCACTCATGGGTTCGATGCAGCACTCTAACTGGCATCATCGCCTGCCATAATGGTCATTAACTGTTGAATTTCATCACGTAACGCGCGATAGGTCTCCGCGAGATCTACATCCTGTGGCAACACCCAGTTTAATGCCGACGTATGAAATGGCACTTTGGATATGTAGTCCGAATACTTACCATTGAGACTCACTATGATTGTGAAATCATCAAGATCATGTTCAGACACTTCCAGTTGCTCTGTCGTCAGTTCTTCATCAGGTAAGCCTCTTTCATCGAGGAATTCCTGTAATTGGGCCGAAACCGAATCGGAAGTACCGGGAGTTGCAGGCATGAAAAACCCACTTTCAGGAAAATTCTTTCTTCCAATGGCGGAAGCAAGTTGAGCCAAACCTGAACCCGGTTGATCGAGAAACAGGACACGATAGGTTTTCGGAATTTTTGCAATACCCTTCACCGCGTAGACGGTCTGGTCACAGATGTTCTTAGCCTGGTCGACTATCCGTTTTAGCAAATTGAACACAACAAAGATGGCCATCATACTGGCCCCATCCATGCGGTCATCTTCGGCAAACAGTGTCTCGTAAACCCCATCCATACGGTTTTGCACACGCTTCGCCACTTTCATCAGGGCAATCGCCATATCTGCATTTCCATCACGAAACGACTTACGGGCATCCGAAAGAATGGAGATTGACTCATCAAACATTGCATCGCTGCTCTGGGTAAGCTGAGCAGAGATCGGAGAGGTTACCTGCAAGGCCTCACGACTGATGGTAACGGCGTAATCACCGATTCGCTCCATCGCCACATTGACACGCGAGGTAGCAGCCATTTCACGTAACGGGCCGGCACCCGGCAGATGACGGGCAATGAACGTATGGCAAAGCCGGTCACATTCACGGGACTCCCGGTTAATCGGGTAATCTCCCAACACCGTTTGATAGGCGATCTCGCTATCCCGTAATATCATTACCTTCTTTGCACTATGCAGTGCGGTATCGACATCTTCACCAATTTTCCAAAGCCGATCCCTGATAATCTTCAGATCGGCTTCCATACGCTCTTCAAAATGACTCATGTAAGGTTCCTGGTTTGCCTGAAAATGATGGCATTCATTGCATAATTATCACCGCCGCACCGTTCCGAAACAAGACGGCACGGCGCGAATAGTGATGATTCTTTCTGTTATCAGCCGCAACTTACATCATTCACAGATGCATAACCTTTTTCAAGAATGATGCACTGTCCGGTGTCACTCTTGATCCAGTTGAGATATTCACCCACATAACCGCTGGGTTCACCATTGGTATACATGAATAAAGGACGGGCAATTGGATAACTGCCGTCACTTGCACTAGCAACGGTAGGTTCGACACACGAGCCACCCGTTTCTGTTGCGATACAGGCCAGCTTGAGATGATCGGTTGCATAGGCAAGTCCGCTATAACCGATTGCACAAGGTGTGTTTTCAACCAGGTCAACCACGTCCTTTGAGCCATGCATATCACGGGTTCCAAGACGGAAGTCCCCTTTGCCAAGCACGGTCCCACGGAAATACGCGTAGGTTCCTGAATTGTTCTGACGACTTACAACCACCATGGTCTGGTCTTTACAACCTGGTACTTCCACTCCGAGGTCAGTCCATTTTGTGAAACTGCCACCATCACCATAAATTTTGGCTAGCTGCTCGATGCTGATAGAGGCCAAGGGATTGTCCGCATGCAGATACACTGCCAGCGCGTCATAGCCGACAACATGCTGAATCGGGTCATGACCACTATCCCTGGCCAATTTAATTTCCTTATCCTTCATCGCACGACTTGAATTTGCAATATCAACTGTACCGTTGATCAGTGCTGCAATACCCGTTCCGGAACCACCGCCACTCACGGCCACGACCGTGGCTGGATCAACCGTCTGGTAAGCTTCGGCCCAAGCCTGGGCAACATTGACCAGCGTATCAGAACCCTTATTCTGGATAACCTGACGATCCTGTCCACCACCGCAGGCGGTCAGTAAAACAGACACTGTCGAGATGAGCACAGCCGACAAAACATTGCGCTTAAACATTAGAAATCTCCATTTTGGATAATATAAAACCATGTAAGACTATAGGTGCAATATGACAGTTTTGTGACAGTTACCAAGAATGCCATAAATAACTTCAAAAACTGTTGATCAAGGTCATCAACCACAGGTCAAAAACCGAAAGGAAATCTCAATCTTCCGATACTGACATTATACGTAATACCTTTGATAAAAAGTCATTGCTGAGCTGACGTTCCATGCTACCTTCACTACATGAGGCTTCACCGAACTTGACCGGTTTACCAGGCTTATCAACGCCCGACTGGTAGATCAGCGCTGGCACCGGATCAGCACTATGGGAACCCGTATTGCTGTTGGTCGTATGATCTGAGGCAACCGCAATCGTGGCCTTCACTTTAAGCAAAGGCTTTAACGCCTGATCAATACGTTGCAGGAAATCCCGTTTTGCCAGGGGCTTTCGATCATGGGAACAGATATCCGGCGCTTTAACATGTATAAACACCAGGTCATGACTCTTCAACGCCTCTTTGACCGCAGTGATCTTCGCGTCCAAATCGGTGTCCATTGCCGCTGTGAAGCGGGCATCTTCAATTGTATCGAAGCCGAACATACGACCCAGGCCAAGTACAGTATTACAACCTGATATCAGGCCCGTTTTGAGTCCGTGCTGATTCAGCATGTTGTCCAACTCGATTTGTGACCCTGCACCACGTGTAATAATACCGTTGGCCGGCAGTTTTCCACTGTGGGACCTGGCTTTGTTGACCGGATGATCGTTAAGAAGCCTGTGGGCCTCTAGAATAAAGCGGTTAATCTTTACTGCTGTCAACTCTGCTTCCGGCTTCAATGGCTGACAGATACTAAGGGCAGCCGGCATCCTGAGGTCACCTGGATCCGAATCAGTGATGGCATCCGAAAGGCCGGGGCCTGAAAGAATAAGTACACCACGATGTTGGTCGGTTGATAAAAACCTGCCGCGAATACCATCGCCAAGATCGACATCTGCTAAACATGATGCCAGTTCGTCTGTATCGTTAGTGATCCTGCCGGCCCTCCGGTCTGTTACCAGGAAAACTCCCTCTTTATGCTCGATGGTAGCAAAATTGGCTCGTACGGCGATTTCACCCGGCAATAGTGCCTGCCCCGCTCCGGCAGCTTCAACAGGGCCGCGTTTCAATCGGTCGGCCTGCTCCGGCAGGAGCCCCATTAACATTCCCGTTCCAGAATGGGTGTTGGGGATTTCACCCGGAATGATAGGGTCTACCAGGCCATACAAGCCCGAACCGGCCATTTGATCAAGAATAGGAGTGTTTGCCGCTTCCAATGGTGTCTTTCCATCCAGTTCGGGAATAGGCAAATCTCCAAGTCCGTCAATGATGAGCAAAACACACTTGCTGCGCAAAACAGGTTCTTCAACCGGTGTTTCCTTGTCTTGCTGCGATGATGGCTGGTCCCGCAACAAACTAACCAGTTCATGCCATGGCCTGGCTTCGACCTCCTGCGAAAGCTTGTCGACAACAGTACCGAATACCTCTCTCACCGAACCTTTAAACTGTTTACGCAGTTCTGCATTGACCTGACGGGTGATTTGCAAAATGGCCTTTTCTTTTTCTTCGGATTTAACAATCGGCACATTGCACCGGTCGGCCTCCGACAGCAGAAATGACTGAAGACTCCATATTGACTCAAGGTTATTCAAATACCTACGGGGTTTTCTTTGCGGTGCATCAACACCTCTACCTTTCAAACGTGCCTTGATTTTTTTTGACTTTAGAACTGCCAGCATGACGTAAACCTTGATGACATCTGAGCCACCAGGCACACGCTCAAGTAACTCCGGATGAACATGCACACCTTCCATAATGATGGGCACACCTTCCTCTACCGCCCGTTGTAATACTGCTTCACAGGGTACTGCCAGCAGCTCGGCCTGGCTCTTGTAACCTTCTGCAACCAGATGATCCCATTCACGATTGGGTTTGTCCTGAATAGGGAGCGTTTTCCAGGCATCGAATGAAGAGCAGTGCAATACCGGCAGCAAACGCTCCGGAATCATCACTCGCATAACCTCGCGGAGCATATCGGTAGACTGAATTCGAACGATTTCCAGCAGATGGGCCATCTCCGTGGCGATGGTGCTCTTGCCGGCGGCAACCGTACCTCCGATCAAAAGCATCAATGGCCGCTTGCTATCCTGAAACTCAGACCAAACCAGGTACCGTTTGGCTGCATTGTCACCCACCTCTTGCTGCAGACACAGGTAAGTCAGGTAGCCAAGTTCAAAGGTCGAAATGGAGCTGATTCCATCTGCAATCAATTGCGCATAAACTTGCTCTGTCGTGTACTCGGCTTTTTCCATTTTCAGGCCTGCTGACTGCAGATATCTCGTATGCTGGCCACGAGAAAATGCACTTTCTACATCATTCAGGCTTGTAACCAGAATCTTTGGCGGTGACACCGACGGCACGATATATTGCTCGAGCACCTCGAACTCACCCCTGTTTCTCAATTGGTCAGCAACCTTTTCCTGCAGTTTTTCTGTGGTAATTTTTTTCGTATTGGCAATTTCGTCGCGAATCTTTGTCGCAATAGCAAATGCATCTTCGAATGCAAGACCTGCATCAAGCAGACTCCGGGTCAGGATTCCACGCAGAAATGGTGTTTTCTCATTCTCTCTTTTGTTGACGACAATCGTTTTCAATTTCTATCCTTTACCGGGGTACTACGATAAGCGGGGAGATCTACACTTCAAAAGCTTTCCCGATATGCTGATCAGAAAAGGTCTGAGGACCGAACATCACATGTCGTTATTCTACCAGTTGTACCTGGTCTGGAGAGAAGGAAAACAAATGAATGGATTGTGGGGATCACATCTGGACTCTATGGGATATCTGCCTCCCTGGGGTATAGCGTACTGGATTATATGGTTAACATTCGGCCTACTAAATTTGCCAGACTAAATTTAACCTTAGCTGGGGCCAGGGACTTAATGCACACGCTCAGGATGGCAATCCGGCGATACAGTGATTTTCTTTGAGCCGGGCACCAGGTCAAAGGGCAGTTGAATATTGGAAAGCCCCAGACGGGTTAACAAGCCCCGTAACTCCTGTGCCAGCAGCGGATAAATCTGTCGCGCAAGGCTGGCGTGGTGATTGGTGAAATCGGAAATATCAATCGGGTCGCCGGAGGACTGCTGGTAAACCGTTTCGAGACCTACTTTTGCTTTAAACGCCGGACCGGATTTCCCACCTGCACCACCGACACAAATCAATCTTGCGCTAACCTGGTAAGACGGTAATTTGTCACCCGAATCCATTTCCATTAGCCGCGGGGTCAGATTCATTTCAACCTTGGCGTCCTGCATGGCACCTTCGCGTGATACACGTAAAAGCTCGCCCTGCAAAAGGGACACCTGGTAGTGCTGAAGAATAAACTGGTCCAGTAAGTTCATTTGAACACCCGTTAAAGAAATCAGTTTAATAAGATGTGGTGTGTTGCCGGTTTATTCAAGTCATTGATCCGGCATTGTAAGTTGAGGTCTTCAATCATCCACCACGCGCCAAAAATACCAACTGGCCACAGAACGGTAAGGTGCAAGATGTTGGGTTATGCTGAAAACCTGGTCCGGTTTGGGTAGTGTTGGCAGCTTATAGGTGAGTTGCACACCTTTCTGAATGCCAAGGTCAGTTGCCGGCATGACATCGGGCCTGCCAAGCGAAAAAATCAGGTGCATTTGCACCGTCCATGGTCCGATACCACGCACCCTGCAGAGGTTGCTGATAATGGCATCATTATCCAGACCTGCCATTTTTCTGGCGTCCGGCAGACTCCCGGAGCACGTATGTTCAGCCAGATCAATAATGGCAAGCGCCTTGTTATTGGACAGACCCACTGAGCGCAGGGTTTGCACTGACATATTAACGACCTCGGCTGCCACCGGCTTGTTGTTCTCAAACAGGGCTTCAAAGCGCCCGTAGATGGTTCCTGCTGCTTTACCGGACAGTTGCTGGTAGGCGATAGACCTGGCAAGCGAGGTAAATAAATCCATTTCCTTTCTGACCTGCAAACTAAACCGGCCTTTTTCCCGGATCAGCGCGGCCATTTGCGGACAACTCGATTTCAGCGTGTCGATCGCCTGTTTCCGGTTGTAGCGCAAGCGACTCATGATTTGCGTAAAAAGGCCAGGGCCGTCAGTAGCCACCCCGACATCATCAGCAAACCACCGCCTGGTGTCACTGCTGGCAAGTTGCGTCCGGTGATTACATGCAGATAAATACTGCCGCAAAAAATTATGGTACCCAGAACGATCAACCATGAACCCCACTTCAGCGGCGCGGACTCCAGCCTGGTCAGCAATGCCGCAAGTCCCATCAGGGAAGCTGCACTGAACAGATGGATGTTCGAGGCTGTCCGCCAAATATCCTGCAAGCCATTCATATCAACAAGGTGGCTGCCCATTGCCGCCAGGATAACCCCAGAAAGTGCCAGCAACGCACCGGCCAATGCGATGGCGCGGGCAGATGTGTTCAAGTTGTTTCCAACGGTTTTAACAGGTCCTCCGGCTTTTTGACCATGGCCTCGAACTTCTGCTTTGAAATACCATAAACCCAGCCTTTGGCCTTTTGATTGATTCTCTCGACCTCTTTCGCCACATCATCTGCAGCCTGTTGTTCTATTTCCTGTTGTGCAACGCTATTACCACTATCATCCTTAACCACGGAAGCTCCGGGATGACTTGCCTGAAGCCGAAGCAGGTACTCATCACCCTGCTCTACCAGGTCAGCCATTATTTCCACGCCGGAGAACATCAACATGCGCATCCTAACTGCACCCGTCCAGTCAACATCCCCCTCAGGGCGCACAGTCTCTAAATTCAACAAGGAAAAAACTGACCCCAGTGAATTTACCGCCCAACTGCTTTTGATCTCCCTGTCTGACGGCAAGCCTGCAAGGTCAAAATCAGTCTGATCCGCTGAAATTCTCATCACCAGTATTCTTTCTGATGTGGGGTGAATGATCTCTACTTCGGCAACTTCGGACGAGTTGACGTCAATGATTTGAGTATCCGCCCAATCCCGGGTCTGTGCGGGGATCTCGAACTCACGATCAACCAGCAAACTGCCTGCCACACCCTTCAAGCGCACGTATTGGCCCTGTCTGCCCTGTGCACGGTGCCCTATCAGCAAACCTGTAGTTTCGTCCCCGATACTGATATTAACCAACACGCTGCCGGCATCTGCTGCGGCGACATCTTCAACCCCGAGGCGGGAATAATAATCCGGGTTATCTGTCTTGGCCTCAATCACTGAGGCCTGAGCCAATGCTGCGAGCAATGCCTGCAGTTTTGACCAGTCCGCCCGGTATCCGTCCAACTGCTCAAGCTGCCATGCTCCCTCTGCCCTCACGAGGGTGGCAACGTTTGTATTTCCCGCGGTTACGATTTCAACCCGGTCCACCTCATTGATCTGGCTCGCAATCGCTGGAACTAACAAGGTGTCTGCGACAGGTTTTTCCGGTGACCCGTCTTTGAGTGCGAACATGATGACCACGATCAGGGCGGCCATTGTCAGAATAGCAAGGGTGAGGAAACTCCGTTTCATGCCTGCTCTTTCTCCCTGCGACGTCGCCGCATATGCCTGAACACTAATGCTGATATGACGATCAGCAAGGGTACAAAAACAATATTGATAAATTTGAGCCGCATACCGAGCGCCTCAATATCCCGGGAGAGGTCATGCTGCACCTGGCGTAACTCACTGCGAATCTGCAGTTTCCGGTCAACGAAACGTTGCACTTCATCCTGTTGCTCCGACGTCAGTACCGTCAACTCATTGTCCTGTCTCAACCCTTGCATTTCAGTCAGGGTACGTTCGGTTTCTTCAAGTTCGGCCTGTAGCCGTTGCTCGGTGTCACGGAAGCGGGACTCCGCTGACAACTTAAGGGCTTCCACGCGATCGAATGGCCGGGTTGTACTGGCACGCGTACGAACCCCGATTAAATCTGAACTACCCAACAGCTGATCTGCAAGATTAAATACCAACGTACCATTATCTGCGAAAGAGTTTGCCACTGTCTGGCCAAGGAAACTTTGTTTTTGTACCCACAGGCGGTCAGTCAGCACATCGGTATCCGCGAACAAGACGACGTTAATCCCGGTTTCAGTCGATCCGGTCAGGTGCCCCATTAACGGCATACCTTCCGGTGGTTGTTCGAAAGCCGTGTTCACCTGGCCGTTGACGCGTGCTGCCAGGGCGTATCTGTCACCCGTGGGCTGGAAATCGCTGCTTAGATCCTGAGGATTAGAAAGAAACCTGAGACGGGCCGCATCAATCGGTGCCGCGTTCTGGCTGCTTTCAAGAATGGGCTCAAAAACGCTGCCGTCTGTCCCCGTGTGTGACAGCCAGCCTGTTGATGAGAGATTAACCGTATTGAGGTCTGCACTGGCAACATCGGAGCTGTTAATGCCATCCTGATTGACCGACAGAATACCCAGGTGCCGTACCGGAGGTTGACCCTGGCCAATACTGACCTGCAAGGCGTATGCATAGTCGCCAATGACCCGGTCGGTATCAAAACCGACACCCCAGGCTTGCAGCAACGGCTCCAGGGTGGAACTGCCACCCGCGTTCATCCGTGCCATCGGATCATTGGGGTCGCCACCCAGGTCAGCTTCAGCCAACGGGTCGACAAAAGCCAGTAAACGACCGCCGCGAAGAACATACTGATCGATCTGATAAAGCATGCTTTCGCTGAGATCCTTGGGATGCACCAGCACCAGCAGGTCCAGACCATCAGGTAGTGCACCGGTATCGATGGGTATATCCTGCAAGTCAAACAGCTGACTGAGTTGTTGGTGAATAATCCATGCCTCGCTCACGCTTTGGGTCGCCGGGTCAAATCCAGCCTTCATATCCAGGCCTGATATCAAACCCACTTTCTTTTGTTGCGGATGCGATAGCGAAAAAACGATCTTGGCAAGGTCATATTCAAGGAACTTCTCCTTGTCCGGCTGCAGAAAGGGCATTACCTCCATACCATCCAGCGAATTGGTTCCCACCAGGCCAAAATAGAGCGTATCGCCGGCAGTCCCGACCGGAACACCCTGCAAGCCGTATTGTGCCGCCTGGTCTTCCTCCGGTGAAAACGGCGTCGGATCTATCCGCTGCAATTTCAGTTTTCCGCCACTTTGCTCAGCGAACTCTTCCAGCATTTCACCGGCCCAGCGCGCATAACTGCGAAACTGCGGTAAATCACGGCTGACGTCTTCTGAAAAGTAAAGATACAGATTGACCGGCTCATCCATATTCCCGAGGATATTGCGGGTACCCTCATTAAGGGTATAGAGGCTGTTTTCCGTAAGATCAAAGCGCATACCCTTCAGGAACACTGAAGATATGATGGTCAGGGTTACAAATAGAATGGCCAGCAGTACCAAAATACCTGCTGAATATGCTGAACGAATCTTCTGTTTCATCAATCGGCCTTCTTTAAATCAAGTATCAAAACATTGGCGAGCAGCCAAAAAGTAATGACCAGTGCAAAATAGACCAGGTCACGCAAATCAATCACACCTTTCGTAATATCTGCAAAGTGCTGAAGAAAACTAAGACTGGCAATGCCGTCCAACACAATTTGAGGTGCCCAGCCGTTAAACAGGTTCATCACCATGGGTAAGCCACTCAGAAGGAACAGGAAGCACACGACGATACTGAGAATAAATGCCACGACCTGGTTACGGGTTACTGCAGACATACAGGAACCGATCGCCAAAAACCCGCCAGCCATCAGCCAACTGCCCAGGTAAGCCGCCAGAATCACACCATTGTCCGGTGCCCCCAGGTAATTTACGGTAAACCACATCGGCAGGGTCAATACCAGCGCCAGGCCTATAAACAGCCAGGCAGCCAGGAATTTGCCCAACACCGCCTGCCGGGTCGTCAGGGGCAGTGTAAGCAATAATTCTATGGTGCCGGAGCGTCTTTCCTCGGCCCAGAGTCGCATTGAGATTGCAGGAACCAGGAATAGGTAGAGCCATGGGTGAAAACGAAAGAATGAATCAAGATCCGCGAATCCGCGCTCATAGAAATTACCCAGGTAGAACGCGAAAATTCCTGTCATCGCCAGGAAAATAATCAGGAACACATAAGCAACCGGTGTTTCGAAATAGCCGGTCAGCTCCCGTTGCATTACATTTACTGTACCGTTCATGCCGATGCCTCCACGCGGGTAATATTGTGGAAAACCTCGTCCAGCCGGCCCGCTTCCAGTCGCAAGGCCGAAACCCGCCACTGGTTCGCATGGATCGCGGCGGTAACTGCCTCAAGCAAACCTGTTTCATCGGTTGGGAACAAGGTCAGTTCGCCCTCCCGTATTTCCACTTTTGCAACCTCGGGCAATACACTCAAGTCACTGGCGACCTTTTCCGGTGTCTCCACCACAAGTGAAACCGCGTTGTGATAACGCGAACGGGCGATCAGTCCCTGCGGGCTGTCATCCGCCAGCAACTTGCCCTCTGCAATGATCATCACGCGGTTACATAAGGCCGCGACCTCTTCAAGAATATGGGTTGAAATAATAATAATTTTATCTTCCGCCATAGCCCTGATCAAACCACGCACCTCACGCTTCTGGTTGGGATCCAAACCGTCCGTCGGTTCATCGAGTATTAATATTTGCGGATCATGAATAATGGCCTGGGCCAGCCCCACACGCCGTTTGAATCCCTTGGATAGAGTTTCTATCGCCTGGTGCTTTACCCCGGTCAGGTTGAGCTTAATGATGGCCTGCTCGACACTGGCCGCCACATCGCTTTTGCCGATCAACCTTGCGCGGGCAACAAAAGTCAGAAACTGCTTTACAGTCATCTCACCATAACTCGGCGCACCTTCAGGCAGGTAGCCGATGCTCTTGCGGGCCACCACTGAATTCTCCACCACGTCAACACCATTTATCAGTGCAGTACCTGATGTGGGCGCCAGAAATCCCGTCAACATTTTCATGGTGGTGGATTTACCGGCACCATTTGGGCCAAGAAAACCCAGCACCTGACCGGATTCAACCTTGAAACTCAAATCGTCTACGGCTTTGAAATGCCCATACGATTTGCATAATGATTTTGCTTCAATCATGGATTTATCCAATAGTATTTCTGGTTTACGTCAACACCGGTATATCCCAGGGATTCACCGGAACTGCTATTTTCGGGTCTCTGCAAATATTTTCAAGCCTGCTATATCCTGATCGACAATTTGCCTGTATCGTTAACCGTTTTGAAGCGGCATCCATTTTAAAAGTGAAACTCACCGAACTTGATCATCTACCATTCGGCCTACTGGACATCCCGGCGACTGAATTGCACAAGGCTCTGGATGGACCAACCCTCATTCACCTCCAAGGCCGGAATCCTCAACCGTTGTTTGTTACCGTTTTACAGCACGGCAATGAGATTACGGGTTGGGAAGCCGTCAGGCACCTGTTAAAAAGCCACTATGAATTTGATCAGTTACCCCGCTCATTATCTATTCTTATTGGCAATGTAGATGCCGCAAAACATCGCCTTCGCCGTCTCGATGATCAGCTCGACTACAACCGTTGCTGGCCCGGCGGCATTCATGCAGACAGTGATATCGGGAAAATGTTCCAACAGGTCACCGATCGAGCAGTTTCACTCTCACCGATCGCTGCAATCGATATCCATAACAACTCCGGCCTGAACCCGCATTATGCAGCGATAAACCGCATCCGTCCCGAGTTTCTGCGCCTGGCCTCCTACTTTTCTTCCAAGGTGGTCTATTTCACCATGCCGCCGGGAACACAATCCCTGTCATTCTCCCGGTTCTGTCCTTCCACCACCCTGGAATGCGGTCAAGCCGGAGAGGTTCATGGTACCGATCACAGCATGGGTTACCTGGAAACCCTTTTGCACCTGAACGAAATTCCCGAAACACCGATGAGTGCTAACGAAGTACATCTATTCCACATGGTCGCAACCGTCCGTGTCCATGAAAATGCACTTTTTGGATTTGGTCAGGTACCTGCGGATGTTGTATTCCGGGAGAATCTTGATGTCCTGAATTTTCAGGAACTACCTGAGGGAATTTCCCTGGGTACGGTCAATGGGGGTCCGGCCCAGCCGGTTGTGGCCTTGGATGTTGACGGCGCCGATGTAACAAGGCAGTACTTCAGATTTGACCGGGGCCAGATTGAAACCGTCCGCGGGATCATGCCGTCCATGTTGACTCTAAATCGCAGGGTGATACAACAGGACTGCCTTTGCTACCTGATGGATCGCATCCATTTCGAAGACCATGTTGAAGTAACCGATCGTGATCCATTACCAGAAAGTATGCGCCGCAGCGACCGGCCCGGCGAGCCATCCCTATGACTTTTCTCACTGTTCAGCGTATTTTTCTCTGTATATATTAGTACTGGATCAGAGGAGGAATTATTATGAGCATGTGGACAGCAATCGCTTTAATTTCGGTAGCCGGTATTGTGGCGGGAATTTTCGGTGACAAGGGGAAACGACGTCACAACACAAAACATTCTGAAGAACTCAAAGCCATGCAAAGCAGGCTTGATGCTTTGGAAAATGATTTACGCCAACGCGTGGAAACGCTCGAACGTATTGTGACCAGCCCTAAAGAAGACCTGAAACGCCAGTTCGATCACCTCGACAAGGCGTCCTGATTACCTACCCTAAAGCAAGGACATTTCAAAGGCCTTAAGTACCGCACGGGTACGGTCTCGAACACCCATCTTTGAAAGAATATTGGAAACGTGATTCTTGACCGTGCCTTCGGCCACGCCCAGTGAATTGGCGATTTCCTTGTTACTGTAACCACCTGCCATCAGTCGAAGTATCTCGGTTTCGCGTTCGGTCAGCGGATCAGGCCTGTCGAGGCTGGAAAATTCGTTATGCATGTTTTCCAGGCCCTTGAGCAAGCGCTGGGTCACTGCGGGTTTGACCATTGAGCCACCATGTGCAACCGTTCTGATCGCATCAACCAGTTCTTCCAGGCTGACGTCTTTGAGCAGGAACCCTTTGGCTCCCGCCTTGATTCCCGCTAATACCATCTCATCATCATCAAAAGTCGTCAGGATGATGGTCGGCGGCAAAGTACCATCACTGGTTAACTGCTCCAGCACATCAAGACCGGATTTTCCCGGCATACGCATATCCAGTAAAACCACATCCGGTCCAATTTCCGGAATCGTGCGGATGGCCTCGATTCCATCGGGTGCTTCCGCAATTACCTCGATTTCCTCTGATAGCTCCAGCAGGCTGCGCACGCCTTTTCGTACCAGGTTCTGGTCGTCTACAAGCATCACTTTTATCATTCCAAAAACTCCCTGAAGGTCATTGTGTCAGCAGTCATAATTCAGCTGGCAGCCACGCATGCAAGGCGAAGCCTGCACCCGGTTCTGATTCGATTTCAAGCTTACCACCCAATTGTTTCAAACGCTCGGCCATTCCCAAAAGACCATTACCAACAGCCACTTTATCAGCACCAACGCCGTCGTCCCGTGCACTCATGGCGAGTCCGTCGCGGGTCATCGATAGCCGAATCCATAAATTTGACGCCTTTGCATGACGTACACTATTGGTAATCATTTCCTGTACGCATCGTAACAGAACCAACGCACGTTCCGGTTCGGTCATCACCTCCTCCGAGGGCAGGTCAAGGTGGATCCGGGGCTTTGGAACACCCTCAATCAGGGTATGCAGCGCGTCGGCCAGGTTGACCATGTCATCGCGGCGCATATCACTGACCACCTCCCTGACATCGGCCAGCAACAGCCTCGCGAGAGAGTGGGCCTGTTGTACGTGTTCAAGCACTTTACCGTCAACAAGATGTGTCACGACCTCGAGGTTCAGCGTCAGGGCAGTTAGGTGGTGGCCTACCAGGTCATGTAATTCACGTGCGATACGCACCCGCTCTGCGATACGGGTATTTTCAGCCAATAGCGATTGGGTAGCACGCAATTCTGAATTCACCTTACGTAGCTCATCGCGTGCCGCATTCTGACGCAGCACAACCACCGAACTCATAAATGCAAAAAGGGATACACCGAGAAAGGAACCGGCATTTGTCGTGACTTCACTCAAACTGGCTCCGGGAATTTGGCTCAAGACCACTGCAAGCATTACATTTTGAATGATCAGCCACGTAACCGCCGGAATCACCGACAGCATCCACGGAAGCAATACTGAAACAATCAACAGCAACATACCACCCAGTGAGGACTGTGAAACGACACTGATCCCCAATGCACTTCCGGTTAACAGGGACAGATACATCAGCCTGTAGCCGATAGAAGTCCGTTCCGGCAGGTATCTCATCAGGTTCCAGTACATCAGTCCAAACAGGCCGTGGAGGATGAACCAGGCTACATATATTTCAAAACCCAGAGGTTCGGGAAAAATATATTTTGCCAGGAACAGCGGGATACCAGCACAGAACCACAGGAAAAGACCTGCATATCGCAGCATTTCTATGGGCCGGTATTTCGCCTGTTTCAACTTCATCCTGCTAGAGATGCTCCTATAATTACTTGCGCCGGTGAACCGCACACGCATAATACCGCAGACAGCTCATATTCCCATATTCTGATAGTCACATTTATTTAAAAAAGAACAAATGAACAAAACCGATTTACAATCCAGTCAACAGACTGTTCATCATGGCAGTGTATTACGCCTGCATGACATTGACACGATATCGGTGTCAACTCTATTGTCTCGTTATGGCCTGATACTGACAATGGTGCCAGCAGACAGCGAGATTCCCGGCAGCTACTGGGGTGATGAAGAAGCAGGTCTGATCGCTGATGAATTGCTGGTCAGAGCCGATACCCCCGTTCACTCTATCCTGCACGAAGCCTGCCACTACATTTGTATGGATGAGGACCGGCGTGATGGCCTCGATACCAATGCCGGCGGCGACTATGACGAGGAAAATGCGGTCTGCTACCTGCAGATTCTGCTGGCCGATCATATTAAACAGTTTGGCCGCTTGCGTATGTTCGAAGATATGGACCGCTGGGGATATACATTCCGACTGGGCTCGGCACAGGCGTGGTTTGAACGCGATGCCGAGGACGCCCTCAACTGGTTACTACAAAGAAATCTGATAAACCAGCAGTTGAAACCCTGCTGGTCATTACGAAAGGACTGAATATGAACCTGGCGAGTCTCGGACTGCTGGAGAAACTGGGATTCAAACGTGAAGGCCTGTTCAACTAATGATGGCGTGTTTATGACGAGTGGCAGGATGGCCACATGCTCGGATTACTCAAACAGGACTGGCTGGCTAATAAAGCCTCAACTGCCGAAAAGTAAGCGTAGAGCAAAAACAATAATAACCACCGTGACCACACCACGTACCCACTTGTGGCCTTTCAGAATCTGCAGGTGAACACCGGCCAGTCCACCAAGGAAGTTCCCTGCGGCCAGGGCAAAGCCCATCGCCCAGTCAATTTTCCCGTTCCACGCAAATAACACAAGGGCCAGGGGTGTAAAGGCGAGCACAACGGTTACCTTAAGTGCATTACCGCGGATCAGGTTGAAACCTGCTGCCGACGTCGCTGCAAGTAGAAGGAAGCCGATACCGGCCTGGATAAAACCACCATACACACCGATCAGGAAGAAGGCAGCGATGAAGGCCAGCCGCCTTATGCCTGTTGGAAGCGCAGCATTTCCATCTTTATGCAGTTTGAAGGGGTTCCAAATCTGCCAGGCTGCCGCGGCCACCAGGATGACAGCAAGCACTCTCTGAAATTGAAGCTCACCGATATGCACCGCGGCAAAAGTACCCAGTATCGCACCAAGCACAGCCGGTGGAATGGCAAGCAGAAGCCATTCCTTCGAGACCAGGCCCCGCTGGTGGAAACTCCATGAGGCTCCTATATTCTGGATAAGAATGGCCACCCGGTTGGTACCGTTGGCAACCGTGGGTGGCAGACCAAGAAAGATCATCACCGGCAGGCTTAAAAGGGAGCCACCACCGGCGATTATGTTCAATGTTCCGGCAACCAGGCCGACCAGGAAAAGCAGAAGGGAGTTGGTGATTAAGTCTGGCATGATGCCTGCTACCTGGATTAGCCCGGATAACTCACCAAGGATCCGGAGTTTGCGGTGTAGCTGACGAATTCGAAGTCAGATGCCGCGCAAAACCGGATAGGACAAACTGTAACCAATAGAAACAGCCAAAATTACCTACATATCTTTGAATAAAAATAATATATGTCATTTTGTCGTCCGCCTTGGTGAAATATTCGAGTTAGCCCGAAAGAGTGTCGCATGGTTGCATGAACCGCATATCACGTCCACGCGCAAATGACACCGCGATATCGTTGTTTAAAATGACCCCAAAACAAGTGGTCGCCAAGTTAACCGGTTTTCTATAAAAGAGAGCGCAGGTATTCCAGCCACTCCGGCTTCCACTTCAGAATCGCCACCGCGGCTGCTGTGCCTGCCAGGCTTGTCCAGATCAATACCCGTGGCCAACGGCGCACAGTCTTGCTGACCACATCGCTGGTCAACACGCGTTCAGGTCTCAAACCGGGTGCCTGCAACATCCAGCGGCATGTACCAATACGGATTTCATCACCGGAACCCAGTAGGGTCTCACTGACGGGTTCACCGTTAAGCAGTGTGCCGGACTCGGAACCCAGATCCCTCAGTTGCAACGACTTGCCGTCAAGAAAGCAAATTTCAGCATGTCGTGGAGCGACACCCGCCTCGGCAAGTTGAATATCACAGTCTGCAGATGAACCAAGTACAATCGATTCCCCAAAAGGAAAGGACTGGTTGATCACACTTCCGGATGTACCTTTCAGCTTGTAAATACTCATACTTCACTATCCAAATCTTTATTTCTTGTTTTGTTCCGCTTCGGTAAAGACGAGAATTTCCCTTAAAACAGTTGTCGCATACGCGCCGGGCGGCAGTGCGAATATCAACTCCAGACCATCACCATCAAAACTCCAGCCCAGGTCGACAGGACACAGGCGTAACGCTCTGCGAGCGGCCTGTACACGTTGCGCCTTCAATACCCTTGTAAGCAATGGCCAGTTCCCGAGAACGGCCTGCTCCACTTCCGCTGCAAGCCCGGTTGGCTGCGACCCATGTTCACCCGGCATCGGTCCCGTGGGATGTATATCGAGGCGTCTGGCACGCTCTTCAATATCCGCATCCGTTTTTTCGCAGGGGAAAATGGATTGCGTGCCATCAAGCATCACCAGGTCACCGTCAATAACCGTATTCCAGTCTTCCCTGCGTACCCGCTCGGCCAATACCTGGTTAAACAAAAAACTGCGTAATGCGGATAGATAAATACTTCTTTTGCTGTGAGGCAGACGGGCGTTTCTGTCCAGCAGGCGGTAACCCTGTTCAACATTCTGACCTCGGTAACCAAAACGCTGAGGCCCGAAATAATTTGGCACACCCGTTGTCCTAATTTTCTCCAGGCGCCGGATGGTTTGATCTTCATCGCCCTTGAAGCAACGGACTTTCAGTTGGAATCGGTTGCCGTTGAGCGTACCGCGCTTCAGTTTCCGTGTGTGTTGCCGGCCTTCAAGAATTTTGACGCCTTCGATTTCGGCATTGTCAAGATTCTCCTGTACGGTACTACTCATCGGTACAGAGAACCATTGCCGGGTGATCGCGTGACGGTCTTTAAGACCTGCAAAACCTACATCCCGAGGTACACAGTCGATCGTCCTGGCCAGCTCTTTTGCCACCCAATCGGTATTGGCGGAACGCTTTTCCACCCATAGCCAGAGATGGCCGCCCTCACCTTCAGGGTGAAGCCTTGGAATTTCCTCGACAATGAAGTCTTCCGGGCAACTTCTTGTTACCCCCTCAGCTTGTGGTGGACCTAAAAAATGTGGCCATTGGGGAACGGTAAGCATCTACCAACCCTTAATCAGAACAATCGCGAGCGCAGTGATACCTTCACCCCGTCCACAAAAGCCAAGCCCTTCGGTCGTGGTTGCCTTGACGGAGACGTCGGTGATGTCAACGCTGATGTCAGCTGCGATATTGGATTTCATTTGTTTGGCAAAGGGGATGATTTTGGGTTTTTCACAAACCAGTGTGATATCACAGTTGATAACAGACCAACCATCATGCTTTAACAGCTTATCAACCTGGCGGAGCAAATCACGGCTATCTGCTCCCGCCCAACGCGCATCTGAAGGGGGGAAATGCCTGCCGATATCGCCCAGTGCGGCTGCACCAAGCATCGCATCACACAGGGCATGCAGGGCGACATCGCCATCGGAATGGGCCTTCAACCCTCGTTCAAACGGAATCCGTACACCACACAGCATGACGTGATCACCCTCGCCAAATGCATGAACATCAACACCTTGTCCGGTACGAATTCTCATATCGACTCAGAAAGATAGCTCTTTGCGGGCCAGCAGGGCTTCTGCAATCGCCAGGTCGCTGGCGTGTGTGATCTTGATGTTCGCGGATGATCCCTTTACCAATAATGGCCTGACCCCCGTGAACTCCATCGCAGACGCTTCGTCTGTTAATTCACAACCAGCCTCATGTGCTGCGTCGATGGCTTTAGCGAGAGCCCCTATACGGAATAACTGGGGTGTCTGGGCCGCCCACAATTCGCTTCTATCCACCGTGGAAACGATCTCCTGCGAATCTCCTGCACGTTTTAATGTATCGCCTACAGGCATCGCGAGAATCGCACCATCAGCGGACTCCAGTCCCTGCTCCAGAAACTTCTCCAGGCGGGAAGACGACAAACACGGGCGTGCAGCATCATGAACAAGAACCCAGTCGGTTTCAGAGTAATTATCAGCGATGAAACGCAAACCATTACGCACCGATTGCGCGCGTGTGTCGCCGCCAGTAACCGTCTTTACCGTTGCGGCCAACACGCCAACAGCGGACTCAAACAACTGGTCACCTTCGGCAAGAACCACCGTGATACTGCTAATCAAGGGGTGAAATTGAAACACCCTGATGGAATGTGCAAGTACCGGTTTACCACAAACAGGCAGATATTGTTTCAATATGACGCCACCGTAGCGTGTTCCATAGCCTGCTGCGGGAATCAAAACATGAACTTGTGCTGTGCTCATGTACTTTCTCCATCGTTTTTAACCGTTTCCGAAGTACCAGGTGGTGGTGGCACCACCTGGTAAAACTGCTCATCCGGCTTGATCAACCCCAGTTCGTTACGCGCGCGTTCCTCCACCGCGTCCAGTCGTTCACGCAAATCCTCTACCTCTGCCTGTAGCTCGGCATTGCGCTGCAGCAGGTCATCGTTCAGTTGACGCTGATCCTCAACCCGGGTTTCCAGTCGGGCCACTTCCCTGAAACCACCCTCCCCCAGCCACAATTTGAATTGCAGCAATACCAGAATGACAAACAGTATTAGGGTAACAACACGCATATGTTGATCATGGACTCAAATGTTTAAATGCGCCATACCCTGCATAACGTGCATCAGCACCCAGGGCCTCTTCAATACGCAATAACTGGTTATACTTGGCTACCCGGTCAGAACGGCACAGCGATCCGGTCTTGATCTGGGTCGCTGAACTGGCAACCGCCAGATCTGCAATAGTTGTATCCTCGGTTTCACCTGAGCGATGTGATACAACAGCAGAATAATCCGCCGCGGCTGCCATATTGATGGCATTGATCGTTTCGGTCAGTGTTCCGATCTGGTTGAACTTGATCAAAATCGAGTTGGCTATGTTCTGCTCAATACCCTTTGCAAAAATCTCAGTATTGGTCACAAAAAGATCATCACCTACCAACTGGCATTTGTCTGCTGACAATTTCGAATGAATAGCCCATCCTTCCCAGTCATTTTCAGCAAGCCCGTCCTCAACAGTGATAATTGGATACTGTCTCAACCAGCCATCGAGATATTCAGCAAACTCTTGCGATGAAAAAGAACGGTTCTCGGATTCAAAATGATAACGTCCATCCCGGTAGAACTCTGAAGCCGCCGCATCCAAACCGAGGTAAACGTCTTTTCCTACCGCGTAACCGGACAGGTCGATCGCTTCAAGCACTGCTTCAAGTGCCGCTTCATTGGATGGAAGGTCCGGTGCAAAGCCACCCTCATCACCCACTGCCGTTGAAAGACCACGACTACTGATGACACTCTTCAACGCGTGAAATACCTCCGTACCACAACGCAGGGCCTCGGAAAAAGAACCGACACCCACAGGTAGAATCATGAACTCCTGGATATCAACACTATTGTCCGCATGTTCGCCGCCGTTGATGATATTCATCATTGGCACAGGCAACTCTGTTGCGGCACCGCCACTCAGCCAGGACCACAATGGCAACCTGTGATGATTGGCCATTGCGTGTGCATTTGCCAGGGAAACACCGAGTAAGGCATTGGCTCCCAGGTTTGATTTGTTATGGGTTCCATCAAGTTCAATGATTAACTGGTCAATGCCCTCCTGGTCACCGGCATCCAACCCCTTCAATGCTGACGCGATAGGTCCATTCACATTTGCAACGGCTTTCAAAACACCTTTTCCGCCATACCTGGACGAATCCTTGTCACGTAATTCTATGGCCTCTCGCGCTCCGGTTGATGCACCAGACGGAACGGCGGCCCGTCCAAACGCACCGGACTCCAGTGTGACTTCTGCTTCAAGTGTCGGGTTGCCCCTCGAATCAATAATTTGACGGGCATGCACTGATTTAATAGCTGTCATGAAATAAGTTCTCTTTAGTTTAAAAGGTTAAATTACTTGCTCCAGAAACTGACCGGCCTTGGTGACCTCATCGAGATTCTTGAGCGTTATTAACAGGTCTTCCATCCGGTCAAGCGGCCACGCATTGGGGCCATCACTTTTGGCATTGGCCGGATCCGGGTGGGTCTCCATGAAAAGGCCGGAAACACCCACGGCAATGGCAGCACGTGCCAACACCGGTATAAATTCACGTTGTCCGCCTGAAGAATCCCCAAGGCCACCTGGTAACTGTACAGAATGCGTGCCATCAAAAACAACCGGGCATCCGGTCTCACGCATTACAGCCAGCGAACGCATATCTGAAACCAGGTTGTTGTAACCGAATGAAGCGCCACGTTCACAGACCATGATCTGTTCATTTCCAGTGCTCCTGGCCTTGTCGGAAACATTCTTCATTTCCCAGGGCGACAAAAACTGGCCTTTCTTAATGTTAACCGGCAAACCGGCACTGGCAACCCGGGTGATGTAGTTCGTTTGCCGGCAAAGAAATGCAGGTGTCTGTAATACATCGACGACTTCAGCAACCGCCTGAATATCGGTGTCTTCGTGTACATCGGTCAAAACCGGTACACCGGTCTCGTCTTTGACCTTTTGCAGAATGCGCAGGCCTTCTTCCATTCCTGGTCCACGGAAACTATCGATGGACGAACGGTTGGCCTTGTCAAATGATGACTTATAAATAAACGGTATATCCAGTCGGGCCGTTATCTCTCTTAAGCTCAAAGCCGTGTCCAGAGCCAACTGCTCTGACTCAATGGCACAGGGCCCGGCAATCAGAAAAAATGGCCGATCCAGCGCCGCTTCAAATCCACATAACTTCACAGACTGGCAACTTCCGCGGGCAATTCACCTTGCTTTGATTTCAGCGCCGCTTCGATAAATCCGGTAAACAGGGGGTGGCCATCGCGTGGTGAAGATGTGAATTCAGGATGGAACTGGCAACCCAGGAACCACGGGTGGTCGGGAATCTCAACGATTTCAACCAGCGTTTCATCCATTGAATGGCCGGATAACAGCATACCGTGCTTTTGCAGAATATCGCGATAATGATTATTGAATTCATAGCGGTGACGGTGACGCTCGGTGATGATGTCCTGAGCATACAGACGATGGGCCAGGGAACCGGGCCGCAAGCGACAGCGCTGACCACCCAAACGCATGGTTCCACCCAGGTCAGATTCTTCCGAACGCGTTTCAACGTTGCCGGAAGCATCGAGCCACTCGGTAATCAAACCGATGACCGGAGCGCCAGTAGCTTCATCAATCTCAGTGCTGTTGGCATCCTCAAGACCACATACATTACGCGCGAACTCAACCACGGCCGCCTGCATGCCATAACAAATACCAAGATAAGGAATATTGTTTTCACGGGCATGGCGAATGGTCGTGACCTTCCCTTCAAAACCGCGCTCACCAAAACCGCCAGGTACCACGATGGCATCCGCACCGTTCAGGCATTTGATGCCTTCTTCTTCTATCTGCTCGGCTTCGACCCTGAGAATATTGACATTGATGCGATGCCGCAAACCACCATGTGTGATCGCCTCGGTCAGTGATTTATAAGCATCCGCATGGTCAACATACTTACCGACCAGTGCCACGGTCACCTCGTGTTTGGTGTGACTCAACCTGTCGACCACTTCTACCCAGCGCGACAGATCAGCCTCGCCGGCGTCAAGGCCTAACCGGTCAATGACGATATCGTCCAGCCCCTGCTCATGCAGCAGCAGTGGGATTTCATAAATACTTTCACGTGCGTCCAGGGCAGTGATGACTGCTTCCACGGGCACATTGGTGAACAGCGCAATCTTGGCCCGTTCACTCTCGGAAATATCCCGTTCACAACGGGCCAGAATCACATCGGCAGCAATACCGATTGAACGCAGTTCCTTAACTGAATGCTGGGTGGGTTTTGTCTTGATTTCGTTTGCAGCTTTCAGATATGGCACCAGGGTCAGGTGCATGAAAAGAGCCTGTCTGCCGTACTCAACACCGAGTTGTCTGATCGCCTCAAGAAACGGCAACGATTCGATATCACCTACCGTGCCGCCGATCTCAATCATGGCGACATCAAATCCTTTAGCCGCTTTTACTACATTTTTCTTGATCTCGTCGGTAATATGAGGAATTACCTGAACGGTGCCACCAAGGTAGTCACCACGGCGTTCCCTGGCAATGACGTTATTGTAGATACGACCGGTGGTGAAGTTATTCAGCTGGCTCATGCGTGTGCTGATAAACCGTTCATAATGACCCAGATCGAGGTCGGTTTCAGCACCGTCCTCTGTCACATAAACTTCACCGTGCTGGAACGGACTCATGGTGCCCGGATCAACATTAATGTAGGGGTCAAGTTTGACCATTGTGACTTTAAGACCGCGCGTTTCAAGTATGGCGGCCAATGAAGCAGCTGATAATCCCTTACCTAATGAAGAGACAACGCCGCCGGTAACGAAGATAAATGATGTCATGCCAGAACCTGCTTATAGTTTGAAATAGTTCTGGAACACAATTATACGTACCACCCGCCTCTAAGGCGACCAAAGAATTGTTCTTCTTTATGCCAAATGCAATCTGTGTTAAAAAGTGCAGCTTATTCACACCATATATAAGAAATAATTTAAATGAACCCTGCCACCATGCAAACGGCCCACCCGATGGGCCGCACAAATTCACCCGTAAAACTTCTCGGATTGGCCGTTTTAACAGGGTTCATGCTATTGGCTGCGGGAAACGCCAGTGCAATGGAAATCGCCGAATGGCGCTTTCAGACCTCCCTGTACACACACCACTGGAGTTCCGACCCGGATCACGTCAGCAACTCCAAACTGATTGATCTGGAATTTGAAACCACCAAAAGGTGGATATATGGCTTCGCCTATTTTCAAAATTCGTTTGGCCAACCCAGTCAGTACCTGTATGCAGGCTACTCATGGCCCTTATTCAAAACCGACTGGTCCTACTTCAAGCTGACGGGCGGATTTTTGCATGGTTATAAAGAACCGTACGAAGATAAAATCCCCGCAAACGGCCTCGGTATAGCACCGGCGATCGTGCCCTCTTTCGGTCTGAGATATAAACGAGTCTTCACCGAAGTCCAGATTCTCGGTACGGCAGCATTCACCTGGACCGTCGGGTTTAACTTTGGTCATAAATCAGATTGAAATTCTGCATCAAATTCAGGATGATTAGCACTTGCCTGAATAGATTCCCCTGTTCTGTAATCAGTTCGCGTACAAAAAACTTACCGGAAAACGGAGCTAAATGAACAAACAGTACCAGGCCCGGGATATTGAAGTCCTGACCGGCCTAGAACCCGTACAACGCCGCCCCGGCATGTACACCGACACCAGCCAGCCCAACCATCTAATCCAGGAGGTCATCGACAACAGTGTCGATGAAGCCCTCGCAGGCTACTGCAAAGACATCGAAGTCACACTGCACGAAGACGGCTCGGTTGAAGTCGTGGACAACGGTCGCGGTATGCCGGTTGATATCCATCCCGAGCATGGAATCGCCGGTGTCGAGCTGATTCTGACCCGTTTGCATGCGGGTGGTAAATTTTCCAATGAGAACTACCAGTTTGCCGGCGGCCTGCATGGTGTCGGTGTGTCAGTGGTCAATGCCTTGTCCACTGATTTTGAAGTTTGGGTAAAGCGTGAAGGCCAGGAATACCACATGGCGCTTCAGGATGGTCACAAGGTCAGTGATCTGAAGGTTGTAGGCACGGTTGGGCAGCGCAATACCGGAACCCGTGTTCGTTTTTGGCCAGACCCCAAGTACTTTGATACCGCAAAAATAGCCTACAAGCCCCTACGGCACCTGTTACGCGCCAAGGCGGTTCTTTGCCCCGGTTTGCACGTCACTCTGTGTGTCGCCAAAACCGGTGAAAAAGAGGAGTGGCAGTTTAACCAGGGTCTTGAGGACTACCTCCATAACGAAACTGAAGGAATTGCGAGACTACCCGCTCATCCATTTACCGGTGACATGAAAGGCACCGATTCAGAAGTAACCTGGGCACTGTGCTGGTTACCCGAAGGCGGCCAGTTGCAGGAGAGCTATGTCAACCTGATCCCAACGGTCGGTGGCGGCACTCACGTCAACGGTCTGCGAACCGGCATGGTCGAAGCCCTGCGTGAGTTTTGCGAAATGCATAACCTGCTGCCACGGGGCGTGCGACTGGCACCTGATGACATCTGGGACCGCATCGCCTATATCCTGTCGGTCAAGATGACCGACCCGCAATTCAGCGGTCAGACCAAGGAGCGCCTCTCTTCCCGTGCGACCGCCACTTTTGTTTCAGGCGTAGTAAAAGACGCTTTCAGTCTCTGGCTCAACCAGAATGTCGCCGATGGCGAGGCAATTGCGACCCTGGCGATTTCCAATGCGCAAAAGCGTATGAAGAAGAACCGCCAGGTGGTTCGCAAGAAGATCACTTCGGGTCCCGCTCTGCCCGGCAAACTGGCCGACTGCACAAGTCAGGACCTTTCGCTAACGGAATTATTCCTGGTCGAGGGTGATTCGGCAGGTGGTTCAGCAAAGCAGGCCAGGAACCGTGAGTACCAGGCTATTCTTCCCCTGCGTGGCAAAATCCTCAACACCTGGGAAGTCGAATCCGATGCGGTACTTTCCAACCAGGAAGTCCACGATATTTCAGTTGCAATTGGCGTAGACCCGGGCTCCAGTGCTATTTCAGAGCTACGCTACGGCAAGGTCATTATTCTCGCCGATGCTGACTCGGATGGCTTGCATATCGCAACGCTGCTATGTGCCCTATTTCTTAAGCACTTCCATGCACTGGTTGAAACCGGACATATATTTGTCGCCATGCCACCGCTCTACAGGATCGATGTTGGCAAGGAAATCCATTATGCGCTGGATGCAGAGGAACGCCAGGCGATAATGGACGTGATCGCCGCCGAGAAAAAGAAAGGCAAAATTCTCGAGACCCGCTTCAAAGGCCTGGGTGAAATGAACCCATTGCAATTACGCGAAAGCACGATTGACCCCGATACCCGCCGGCTCGTGCAACTGACGATAGACAACGACAGTAAAACCACAAAAGTAATGGACATGTTGCTGGGTAAGAAACGCGCATCAGACCGCAAGGCCTGGCTGGAAGACAAGGGTGACCTTGCAAGCACGTGAGAACGAAAATCACAGCAGACAAGAATCCATACTGGATTGAAGAATGAACGAAATCACACAAAGCTTTTCCGAACACGAACAACTGCCACTCAGGACATACGCCGAGAAGGCCTATCTTGATTACTCCATGTACGTGGTGCTGGATCGCGCGCTTCCACACATTGGTGATGGTCTCAAACCAGTGCAGCGACGCATTATTTACGCGATGAGTGAACTGGGTTTAAGTTCGGCCTCAAAACATAAAAAATCCGCTCGTACGGTGGGTGATGTGCTTGGTAAGTTCCATCCGCATGGTGATTCCGCCTGTTATGAAGCCATGGTATTGATGGCCCAGCCTTTTTCCTATCGTTACCCACTAATCGATGGTCAGGGAAATTTTGGTTCACCCGATGATCCGAAGTCGTTTGCGGCAATGCGCTATACCGAGTCCCGCATGTCGCCCTATGCAAAAACCCTGTTGGCAGAAGTGGGCTTGGGCACGGTTGACTGGGCCCCCAATTTTGACGGAACACTTAAAGAGCCGACACTATTGCCGGCACGCCTGCCCAATATTCTTCTCAATGGCAGCACTGGTATTGCTGTTGGTATGGCCACCGATATTCCGCCTCACAATCTTCGTGAGGTTGTCAGCGCCTGTATCCGCTTACTGGACGAACCCAAAGCAAGTGTTGCAGAGTTATGCGAACACGTCCTGGCACCCGATTTTCCGACCGATGCAGAAATCATTACGTCAAGGGAAGATATCCTGAAGATGTATGAGACAGGTCACGGTTCCATCAAAATGCGTGCCGTGTGGGAAAAAGAAGGGCCCGATATCGTGGTGACTGCACTGCCGCACCAGGTATCCCCTGCCAAGGTACTTGAACAGATCGCTGCACAAATGCAGGCTAAGAAACTGCCAATGGTCGAAGACCTGAGAGACGAGTCGGACCACGAGAACCCGACCCGCCTTTTGATCGTACCGCGTTCCAACCGGGTTGATATCCAGCAATTGTTAAATCACCTGTTCGCCACCACTGATCTTGAACGCAACTATCGCGTCAACATGAACATCATTGGTAATGCAGGCAAGCCACAGGTGCTGGATTTACGCAGCCTGTTGAAACAGTGGCTGAAATTCCGATTGGACACAGTAACACGCAGACTGGAATTTCGTCTCGACCAGGTGGTCGATCGCTTACATATCCTCGACGGTTTATTGATAGCTTTTCTGAATATCGACGAGGTTATCCACATCATCCGCACCGAGGACAAGCCAAAACCGGTGCTGATGAGTCATTTTCAAATTACAGGCACTCAGGCTGAAGCCATCCTCGAATTAAAGCTGAGAAATCTTGCCCGGCTGGAAGAAATGAAAATTCGCGGTGAACAGGCTGAACTTGAAGAAGAGCGCGAGTACCTGGAAACGACGCTGGGCTCCAAACAGCGTATGAAAACACTGGTCAAGAATGAACTTCTGGAAGACTCCAAAAAATATGGTGACGACAGACGTTCGCTGCTGAACGAGCGCGAGGCTGCGCAGGCCCTGAAAGAGGAAGACCTGGTCCCGTCAGAGCCATGCACGGTGGTATTGTCCAAATCCGGTTGGGTCAGGCTTGGAAAAGGTCATGAAATTGACGCTACCACAATCAATTACAAAGCCGGGGATGAATACCAGCACGCTGCCAGGGGCCGCAGCAACCAGCAAGCTGTGTTTTTAGATTCATCCGGACGGGCTTATTCTTTACCGGCTCATTCACTGCCTTCTGCCCGCGGTCTTGGTGAACCGCTCACCAGTCGCTTTTCTCCAGGTGAAGGCAGCCAGTTCCTCTACGCGATCACTGGCGAGTCGCAGCAAAAACTCGTGCTGGCCAGTTCATTCGGTTATGGCTTTGTGACTGAAACCACGAACCTGTACAGCAAAATGAAAGCCGGAAAGGCAATGATTTCCTTACCCGGTGATTCCACACCTGTGGAGCCGGCCATCATCGCTTCAGCCGATGCAGATACCCTGGTATGTGTAACATCGGATGGATACCTGTTGGCTTTCCCCTTAAGCGACCTCCCGGAGCTCTCCAAGGGCAAGGGTAATAAGCTCATCAATATTCCCCCCAAACGATTGAAAGCGGGTGAAGAATTCATGCTTGGAATGGTTGCAGTAGCTGAAAACCAAGAGGTTCTGGTCTGGGCCGGCCAGCGATACCTGAGAATTGGCAAAAAAGACCTTGAGCATTTCCGCGGAGATCGTGCCAAACGCGGTCATAAGTTGCCACGGGGCTTCCAACGCGTAACCAGGATTGAGATAGCCCGGGATTAAAAGGCAGGGTCAGAATCTGTTTCGCTTAAAGCAAGAGTTGAGCAGGTTTGTTGTAACTGTTACCTGCTTCGAATTTGCTGTGGGGGGCGCTGG